>Ga0206864_1251_pt1 | contig 14243 bp, 14 predicted proteins | sample Alteio_BWOrgCont_42_FD_152632 | JGI IMG/M metagenome (GOLD analysis project Ga0206864, IMG submission 152632) | Enriched cells from forest soil in Barre Woods Harvard Forest LTER site, Petersham, Massachusetts, United States -... | ecosystem: Environmental > Terrestrial > Soil > Temperate forest >...
AGTAATCCTGCAAATTATTTAAATCATAAAAATCGTGTTCAAATATGGAACCGGAAGAACTGCTTAACGAAGAGAAAAATAACGAAGAAAGTAAAAAGGAAAGTCCGCTGGTTAGTTTGGAGCCGGACTTGAAACTTTTTAATGAATCCATCCGTGAGGTTGCGATTGAAATTATGGTAGAAGGACTTTCAAAGTACCCAATATTTATTGCCCATCAGCATGAATTAAAATTAGGGGAACTGATCCTCGACCGTCACGACCTTAATACGGAATGGAGCATTCATGCCTCTACATTGGAGGAATTTGTTGAGAAAGGTGTTATAAAAGAAATATTGAAAGACCGCTTCATCAAATCGTACAAAAACCCCAATGATTTTATGTGCGTATTTGTGGTAGTACCGGAAGGAGCTAATTTTATTTATTATCCGTATGTGAAGGGGTAATTGTTGGAATGTTGTAAAGTTGAAATGTTGTAAAGTTGCTATCTTTACAACGCAGTTAATGAATTGCACATAACATTTCAGCTTTACAACATTCCAACCTTCTAACATCATGGAAAAACACTTACTTATCCTAAACCAACAACAAATCCGGCAAAAGATTGATCGCATTGCTTACCAGGTATTGGAAGATAATTTTGATGAAGAGGAAATAATAATAGCGGGTATTTTACCCCGCGGTAACAAAATTGCTCGAAGGATTAAAGACATCCTGGATGAGATTGCCCCGTTTAAAAGCAGGCTGGTAGGCATTGAGCTTGACAAAAAGAGCACAAGCTTAGAGGCCCATATTGATTTTGATGTACAGGATTGCAGCAATAAAGCAGTTATTTTAGTGGATGATGTTATGAACAGCGGCAAAACTTTAGCCTACGGCTTTGGTGTTTTCAGGGATGTACCGCTTAAAAAACTGCGCACCGTTGTTTTAATTGACCGCAACCACAAAAGCTTCCCGATGACTACCGACTATGCAGGAATTGCCCTCTCCACTGTATTAAAAGAACATGTAGACGTTGTTTTGGATGAAGAAGGTGAAGAGGATGCGGTTTATTTGAGGTAGATAAATCATGGGTGACCAGATTTACGAAGTTTTAGAAACTTCGTAAATCTTTAGTTTCATTTATTCAACAGTTGCTCCAATTTCTCCGCTGTCAAACTCAACCCGTCAGCGATAATAGAAGCCTGGCTATAAAACTTATCCCGTTCCGCCAGTTTCCCGGCAATGAATGCAACCAGGTCTTCGCCATGATTGTTCAATACGGGGCGTTTATCTTTTTCATTTTCCAACCTGTCGGCTAAGGTTTTGGGGGATAATTTTATGTACACCGTTTTGCCACGCGTGTTCATCCATACCATATTATCAAAAAAACATGGCAGTCCGCCGCCAGTCGAAATTACCGCGTGTTCAGGGTAATTGGTATGCTTTAAAACTTCCGATTCCAGTTTACGAAAAGCTTCTTCACCAAATTTCGAGAAATATTCAGCTATTGTCATTCCAACCTGTGCTTCAAGGATATGGTCGAGATCAATAAACTCATAGCCCAACCGTGAAGCCAGTTTGCGCCCCAAAGTAGTTTTACCGCAACCCATAAAGCCGATCAAAAAGATCAGTCCTAAACCATCAGAAGCAGGTTTTAAATTATTCACAGACACTTTTATCTTTTTATATAAAACATTTGTTCAACAATTTCTATCGACCACTGACTTTCTGCCATGGACTATGGACCATCGACTATGGACTTCTTACCATGAACTATGAACCATCAACCATGAACTACCCCAGCTTCACCCTCGGATCAACCCAAACATATATAACATCAACCAAAATATTGATCACCACAAAAATAAAAGCAATAAATAGTATTGAACCCATAACCACCGGGAAATCGGACATTTCGAGTGCGTCAACTGTTGTTTTACCCAGTCCGTTATAACCAAATACATATTCAACAAAAAACGAACCTGCCAGCAATGACGCAAACCAGTTGGCAATAGCGGTGATCACCGGGTTCATAGCATTTTTTAAAGCATGGCGATAAATAATGGCATTATTGCTCAACCCTTTTGCCTTTGCAGTACGGATGTAATCCTGCCCCAAAACATCAAGCATGGCATTGCGGGTAAGTTGTACGATAATAGCCAACGGGCGCAGGCCCAGCGTTACCATAGGCAATATTAAGTTGCGCCAGCTAATTACTTTGCCTTTAAAAGGGTCGTAAGTATATAAACTGCCTGACATATTGAGGCCTGTGTATTTGCTTAATTCAAAACCAAATATCCATGCAATGATGATCCCAGCAAAAAACGAGGGAGCGGAAACGCCCAAAGTTGAAAAGCCAATGGCTAGTTTATCTATCCATGTATTTTGGTTCACCGCGCTCATTACTCCTAAAAAAACACCGATAATTATGGCAAATATCATTGCTGTTGTGGCCAGCACAAGTGTATTTGGTATAACTTCAATCAGTAGCGCGGCCACCTCTTTATGCGTTTGATAAGAGCGCCGCAGGTAAGGCCATTTTAATGCAATTACCCTATCGGCAGAAACAGGGAAAAGTTTTACATAATGATAACGTTGCCGCTCTTCAGCGTCATTAAGGTGTATACTGATTGGTGAAAGATCATTAAGATAATAGGCAAACTGCACCGGAACGGGCTTGTCCAGTCCAAATTCTTTCCGTATGGCCTGTAATGATTGTACATCTGCACGCTGCCCCTGTGTCATCCGGGCAGGATCAACCGGTAAAATATTGAACAGGAAAAATACCACAACCACAATGCCCAGCATTACTGCTATGCCATAAAACAATTTGCGGATGAGGTAACGGAACATAGTATTATTGCTGAAAATATTTTTTTACCAACCCATCATAATTGGGCATGGAATGGTAATGCCATTTATTAATAATGGTTCCGTTTTTAAGCAGTAGAACACCAGGATTAGCCCTTATCATTTCTTTTAGCGGCACATCATCAGCATAAAACAACTCAAATATCAAGTGGTGCTGCTTTGCGTACGCTTCTGCAGACTGCGGTGAATTGGAGGTTATCAATACGGTACGGATATTAAAATTTTGCCGAAGGTTTAATGCGAGTGCATTCAGGCTGTTTACGGCATCTTCATCGGCATGGCGCAAATCGTATGCAACAATTATTAAATTGTTAAACGGATTTGTTAATAAATCCTTTGTATAATCATTACCTTGTGCATCCGAAATACTGAGGTCGCGTATTTTTGGCGTAAAGCCTCTTTTAACCAAACGACTCTCAGGGTTACCTAACACGGTCCAATCATTATCTTTCCAGATGTTACTTTTAAGATAATCGGTATTGTTCATCACCTTAGTAGCCCCGGTCTTTTTATTTTTAAGATGGTAGGTGAGTTCATACTCATCCGGTTTGGCACCGGGTGGAGTCTTCATCTCATCCAATATATTTGCGCCAGCGTTATAAGGCAAAAAATCAATCACAGGCAGAAAATTATAGGTATAAAGACCAAGACCTACTGCAACAACCGCAGAAGCTATTAGCAGCTGGTCGCCTCGTTTGACGGCAAAAAGCGGCAGTATTTTTCGGCGGTTAAAAAACAGCACCAGTATTAGCATCAATAAAAATAAGTCCTTACTAAACGACTGCCAGGGGGTTAATGGTATAGCATCACCAAAACAGCCGCAGGTTTGCACTACCTGGAAATAAGCGGAATAAAAAGTTAAGAAAGCAAAGAAAATAATAAGCAACAGCAATCCCCAGGCAACTTTTACCCCCCTGACGCCGATCAGCAGGGCAAAACCAAGGATAATCTCGAGCGCGCATAAAATGATTGCTATAGTAAGCGCAAATCCATCCAGAAAAGTAATATGGAAAACTTCAAAATATTCTTCCAGTTTGTATGAAAAACCAAGCGGGTCGTTTATTTTAATAAGGCCCGAAAATATAAAAAGCAGTCCCACAAATATCCTGCATGCCCAAAGCCACCATGCGGCGGGTTTATTTTCGATTTTCTTTTTCATTATTGTTGTAAAGGTTGTAAAAGTTGTAATAAGTTGCAGTCGTTTAAAAAAGTTAGTCAATTTTCAACAATTACAACTTAGAATTAGCAAAACTTATAAATGTTAAAAAGATTAGTCAATTTTAACCTTTATAACTTTTACAACAATTACAACTTAGAATGGCTAAAGATACATTTTTTCGGAAAAAGGCAACCCTAAATGCGGGCGGAAGGCTTATTGATTTAAGTAGCCCAAAAGTTATGGGTATTATTAACCTCACACCTGATTCTTTTTTTGCCGGGAGCCGAAAACGGGGTATTGAGGAAGCATTACAACAAGCCGGGAAAATGCTGGATGAAGGCGCGGCGTTTTTAGATCTTGGCGCTTATTCCTCAAGACCAGGCGCCGAAGATATTTCTGTACAGGAAGAAATCGACCGGCTGCTGCCTGTGGTTGAAGCTATAGCAGAGCGTTTCCCGGAGGCTGTTTTATCTGTAGATACCTTCCGCTCAAAAGTGGCAGAAGCGGCGATAAATGCTGGGGCACATATCATTAATGATATTTCGGGTGGCCAGTTGGATGATGCTATGTTTGTAACAGTTGCCCGGTTGCAGGTGCCCTATATTTTAATGCACATGAAAGGCAGTCCGCAAACTATGTTGAAAGAGGCCCATTATGAAGATGTATTTGCTGAAGTTTATGATTATTTTGTTGATAGGTACCATCTATTAAAACAACTTGGCGTTCATGATGTAATTATTGATCCGGGATTGGGTTTTGCAAAAAAGACGGAGCATAGTTATGATTTAATGACCCGTTTGCAGGATTTTAATCTATTGCAATTGCCCGTACTTGTTGGCGTATCACGAAAAACCATGATCTACAAAACGCTGGACGTAACTGCCGACCAGGCGTTGAACGGCACTACTGTTTTAAACACTATTGCACTGATGAAAGGCGCAAATATATTGCGGGTGCATGATGTAAAAGAAGCGGTCGAGGCGGTGAAGCTTTGGGAGAAATGCTGGAAATAATCCAAACATCTTTTTAGACTACAGGCAATGTTTCAAATATTCTTGAAGGCGATTTTATCATTTCATTTAACCGTTTTGCTATTGCTTTCCATGAGTATGTGCCAACAGCAATTTGTACGGGCTCGTTAAAATTAATATCATTGTGATATGATAAGGATTTTAATGTCATAACTGGATTCCTGGTTGCGTATTTATCTTCATAAGCGTCTGTCATTTTTTTAAGCGACAGGTGACATGAGAGATAGGCAATATCTATAAAATCCTTTAACCGCGTCCCGTTTCCTACAATAGCATTAAGTTTCATTGCTGCTATATCTTCGAGGCTCGCAATCCTTATGCCTTCGAAATGCTTTAATTCCTTTACGAGCGGATAAGGATGTGTTATAAGATCAATTTTAATTTCTGCGATCTGTCCTTTGATGGTATTTTTAGCAAGATAATCAAGCTGCAAGCCTCTTTGTGATTCAAGGTAAGAAAGCATTTCGTTTTCATCAAAGGAATTTTGCGAAAACAAATCAATATCAATACTGATTCTATGGCCTATTTGCAAGGAAAGAGCTGTACCGCCGACAAGAAAAAAATTATTTAGGTTTTCATCCGTCATCAAACTCTTCAGGAGTTCCAGTGTGCCGGCTGTGACTGTTTCTTTATGTAGCATTTCATTTTTGATAATGGGATTTCAAATGCCTTGCTTACAAAGTTCATATCTTTATCATTAAGATAAGGTATTGCTTTTATGGCCTCCTTGATACCGTTTTCGCCATACAGGTTAAGTGCCGCCCACCAATCATTAGGCCATCCCCTTTCAATTACCCTTTGCACCACGACATTTCTCATTTGCTGGAAATCAAAATCAGAGAGGTTATATTCCCATAGCAAGGCAGGGTTTATTTTAGCATCCGGGTGTTTTTTATAGTCTTCTAAATAAATAAAATTCATTTTGAAAGCAGTATTGGCTTAAAACAAATATAACGATTTTGGGACAATTTTTGATGTTTCTGACTGACTAAAAGCTTTATCTACCACTTCATTAAAAAATCAATAGTATCTTTTCTATTACGTTTAATTAGTTTAAGATTCATTTCACCTTTTTTTTTAATTAGTTTGTCGCCTTTTTCAATTGGCACCCTAAAACCCCAATTAGGATAATCTAAAGGATAGTTAGTGCCATTAATAGTTACTGTAGGGTAACCTTTTATGCTATAAGTAACGTTTTGCACGATTCCGTTAAAATGAGTTAAACGAATCTGTACATAACCTATTACCCAAAGAAGAAACAGGCCGCCAATGAAAAAAATAGTTACGATCCATTTTCGGTTTTTTTGAAAATATTCCACGGTTTTTTGTGAAAACCATAAATTTTCCATGCTGCGCTGGGAAGTTTTCATTTATTGCGTTTTTTTCAATAGTTTAAAATTAATTCTGCATTACTCTCAGGTGCCTGTCTTCGCGCGATGCCGTGCAAAGGCCTTAAGAGGTGACGTTAGTGCCTCGCAACGATGGTGTTATGGCTATCAATTAGTTAAATTAAAAAATCACTAAATCACCAATTTACAAATTACCTCACCCCACCAACTCCATCACCTTCAAAATGGCATCCACATATTCCCTGTCGTTCGCGAGTCGGGGCACTTTGTGCTGGCCGCCTATTTTGCCTCTTTCTTTCATCCAGTTAAAGAAGGTACCTTCGGGGGCTTTACGCACTATGGGGCGGCGCAGGGCAAGGTCTTTGAAGCGTTTGGCATCATAGTCAGAGTTGATGCGGCGCAGGGTTTCATCCAGCAGGTCTATAAAACGTTCAAATTCGGCGGGCTTTTTTTCAAACTCGATGATCCATTCATGTGCACCACATTCGTCGCCGTTAAAATAAATGGGGGCGGCAGTATAGTCGCGGATGATTGCGCCGGTTTGCTGGCAGGCCTCATCAAGGGCGCGTTCAGCATTATCAATAATTAGTTCTTCACCAAAAGCATTTATAAAATGTTTGGTGCGTCCCGTAACCTGGATGCGGAAAGGCGCGAGCGAGGTAAAACGCACTGTATCGCCAATCATATACCGCCAAAGCCCCGCATTGGTACTAATGATGAGCGCGTAGTTTTTATCGAGAATTACCTCATCAAGGGTAAGCGTTTGCGGACTTTCTTTGTGGATATCCTCTAAAGGCAAAAACTCATAAAATATGCCATAGTCCAGCATCAACAGCATTTCGCCGTGTTCGCGGGTATCCTGTATGCCAAAAAAACCTTCGGAGGCATTGTAGTTTTCCAGGTAGTACATGTCATCATTAGGGATCAGTTTTTTAAACTGTTCACGATAAGGTGTAAAATTCACCGCGCCATGAAAATACATCTCCAGGTTGGGCCATACTTCCAGCAGGTTTTTTTTGCCGGTGATCTCCAGTATGCGTTTAAATAATAAAATATTCCAGGTGGGTACCCCGCTAAGGCTGGTAACATTAACATCTTTGGTAGCATGGGCCATTTTTTCAATCTTTTCTTCAAAATCTTCCATCAGGGCAATGTCCATGTGGGGGGTGCGATGCAATTCAGCCCATAAAGGCAAATTTTTCATGAGCACGGCCGAAAGATCACCAAAAGAAGTGTCGGCGCTTAACTGGCTCACCTGGTAACTGCCTCCCAGCGTTAATATTTTGCCGGTGAACATTTTTGAATTGGGCTGGTTATTAAAGTATATGGTAAGCAGGTCCTTACCGCCTTTAAAATGGCACTCTTCCAATGCTTCTTCACTTACCGGTATATATTTACTCCGGTCGCTGGTGGTGCCAGATGACTTGGCAAACCACCGGATCTCTGATGGCCAAAGCACATTTTGCTCACCCTTAAGCATCCGCTCGATGTAAGGTTTCAGCGTATCGTAATTTTGTATAGGTACCCGTTCTTTAAACTGTTCAAGATGGGTGATGCTTTTATAACCGTATTTTTTTCCCCACTCCGTATTTTCAGCACCGGATATAAGTTGCTCAAACCATTCCTCCTGCACTTCGTTTGGATATTTCATAAAAAGCTCTATCTGGTGGATACGCTTTTTCATGAACCAGGTAAAAACAGAGTTAAAAATGGTCATAGGCTGTTAAGTTTTAGCAAAAACTTTCCTCTTTAATACAAAGTTAGCACCAAGGTACACCTTTCGCACCATTTCGTTTGCTGCCAGCACTTCCGGTTCACCCGATTCTAATATTTTACCCTCAAAAAGCAGGTAGGCCCGGTCGGTGATCGAAAGCGTTTCCTGCACATTATGGTCAGTGATCAATATACCAATATTGCGGTGCTTCAATTTAGCCACCATAGCCTGTATTTCTTCAACGGCTATCGGGTCCACCCCGGCGAAAGGCTCATCCAATAATATAAAATTTGGTTCAGCTGCCAATGCCCTTGCAATTTCAGTCCGTCTGCGTTCCCCCCCGGATAACAAGTCGCCCCTGTTCCTGCGGACTTTGTGCAAGCTGAATTCATCAATCAGCTGTTCCAGTTTTTCCTGTTGTCTTTCTTTGGTCATGGTGCCCATCTCAAGAACAGCCTTTATATTGTCCTCAACAGAAAGTTTACGAAATACCGATGCTTCCTGCGCCAGGTAGCCTATACCTTTTTGCGCCCTGCGATACATTGGGTCACCTGTAATGTTTTCATCATCCAAAAATATCAGGCCTTCATTAGGTTTTATCAGCCCTACTATCATATAAAATGAGGTGGTTTTACCCGCCCCGTTTGGCCCAAGCAAACCTACGATCTCGCCCTGGGAAACATTAAAGGAAACATCGTTTACTACTGTACGTTGTTTATATTTTTTTAATAAATTTTCTGCTCGAAGTATCATTTAAAATTAATTATATATGTGAGTAGTGAGTAGTGAATTGTGAGTGGTAACTATAATAATAAACACGCTTTTCACTATTCACCACCGACCATTCACAACTCACTATTCACCAAACCTTATTCCTTTAATATTCAACTGTATCGTCCGCCGTTCCCGCCATATATTTTCTTCTATGGCGTAACAAATATCGAAACGCGCATCTTTGGTTAATTGGGGCAGGTATTCCGCCTGGTTAAACGCTATGCAATCAAACATTGGTGAATCTTCCTGCATTACCGTCATTTTAACGTGATTGCCACCCACCAAACCGGCAATGCCGCTAACATACACATTTTTAGTTATGAAAACCGGGGCCATATTTTCGGGGCCAAAGGGCCCAAACTGGCTTAATATCCTGAAAAACTTTGGTTCTACCTGGCTTAAACGTAATTCAGCGTCAATAGGTATTTGCTGTATTAATTGTTCGGGCTTAATTGTTGCGCTCACCACTTCTTCGAAACGGTTAATGAACGCTTCCACATTTTCGGGATGCATAGTTAGGCCGGCCGCATATTTGTGCCCGCCGAATTGTATCAGCAAATCGCTGCAACCGCACAAAGCCTCGTACAAATCATACCCAAAAACTGACCGGGCCGAACCTGCCACATGACCGTTGGAGCGGGTAAGTACTATGGTTGGGCGGTAATATTTTTCGGTAAGGCGCGATGCCACTATACCGATGACACCCTTGTGCCAGCGCTCATTAAATACAACGGTAGATTTCCGGCTGATTAATACCTCGTCATTATCAATAATGCTCAGTGCTTCATCGGTTATTGACAAGTCATGCCCTTTGCGTTCGGTGTTTTTTACATTTATTAACAGGCTTTTTTCTTTGGCGGATGCTTCATCAGTTGCTATCAATAACTCAACCGCATGTTTGGCATCGTCAATACGTCCGGCTGCATTTATTCTCGGCCCGAGCAAAAAAAACCACATCAGATATAGTATAGTTGGTGCTTTTGCCCGCGACCTCCATCAGCGTTTTAACACCGACACAAGGATTTGAATTTATTTTTTGAAGGCCCAGATGTGCCAGCACACGGTTTTCACCAGTGATGTGTACAATATCGCAGGCAATGCTAATAGCCACCAGGTCGAAATAACAGCTTATTTCCTCAAAGGGTATATCATTTTTTTCGGCATAAGCCTGTATTAATTTAAACCCTATGCCACATCCGGATAATTCTTTATATGGATATTCGCAATCAGCCCGTTTTGGATCAAGTATGGCTATGGCAGCAGGCAGTTCAGCGCCGGGCAGGTGATGATCACAAATAATAAAATCAATACCCTTTGTATTGGCATAAGCTATTTTATCAACTGATTTTATGCCGCAATCTAAAGCAATGACCAGTTTAAAGCCATTTTCGGTTGCATAATCTATACTGAGGGTTGAAATACCATAGCCTTCATTGTAGCGGTCGGGGATATAATATTCAAGCTTGTCATAACGATTTTTAAAGAAACTATAAACCACAGATACTGAAGTAGTGCCATCTACATCGTAATCGCCATAGATCAATATCTTTTCACCCGCTGCTATTGCTGCATCTATACGCAAAACAGCTTTTTCCATATCAGCCATCAGGAAAGGGTCGTGCAGGTGTAGCTCATCCGGGCGAAAAAACAGGCGGGCATCCTCATAAGTTTTTATTCCCCTGTTTATCAATAATGCGCTTAAAACGGCATCAATATTCAGCGCGGCGGCTAAGGACCTTACCTCCTCTTCATCAGCATTTTCCTTAATTGCCCAGCGTTTATTCATACCTTTGTTTATAGAACAGTAAATATAGATGAAATACTGAAGAGTGCGTAGTGAATTGTGAGCGGCTATTTTTGTGAGTGGTGAATTGTGAGTGGCAATCGGCTCGTTTCTAACTTCGATATTTTACATTCGACATTCATTATTCGATGTTAATCATTAATTAATTTATCCTTAATAACAGGATTTTACCACATGAAAATTTTTGCTTTAGGAGAGGGCTCTTATTCTGTTGATGCTACCAAAAAATTCATTCCGTTTAACCCCGAAACCGACAATTTCAAAGACAGACCCGCTTCCCTATTTATCCATGTTAATCCTTTCCTTGTCCAAACTGATACCGACCTTATTTTATTGGATACCGGCCTTGGCTATAAAGATACCCGGGATGAATTATTTCTCCACCAGCACATCCGCAATAATGGGTTTGACCCGGATGAAGTAACTTTAGTATTAATGTCGCACCTGCATTACGACCATTCGGGCGGCATGGTAGTTGAGCGAAATGGCAAGTTACAGGCCAGTTTCCCCAAGGCAGAATATGTTATCCAGAAAAAAGAATGGGAAACAGCAATATCCGGTAAATCATCATCATACCATAAAGAAATTTTCGAGGCGCTGCAAAGCACAGCCAGCCTGAACTTTGTTGAAGGCACAGGTATATTAAAACCTGGTATCAGGTATGAATTATCAGGCGGGCACACCCCCTTTCACCAGGTATTCTGGATAGAAAGCAATGGTAGGAAATGTTTTTTTGGCGGCGATGAATTGCCCGAACCAGAACAATTGATCAGGAAATTTATTGCTAAATATGATTTTGACGGCCGGAAAGCGATGGAATTACGTGAAGAATATGGTAAAAAAGCAGCGGCAGAAGGCTGGACATGTTTATTTTACCACGCAAAATCTTTGTATATAGGTAATGTTAGCTTCGAGGATGAGCATTTTAAGGTTGTACCTGCTTAAACGTGGTCTTCAACAGTAAAAAGTTCCTTTATTTTGTCAACATTAAGCGGCTTGGAGATAAAATCTTTAACCAGCGGATAAGAGCGGGCTTTATTGATATCATTACTAAAAACAGAAGAAGAAATGATAAAAATTTTGCATTTGCCCACCGCGTCTATGTTTAAACGTTTGAATTCGTCCAAAAACTCCCAGCCGTTCATAATAGGCATGTTTATATCAAGCAAGATATAATCGGGCATTTTGTCAGGATCTTTTCTTTGAATCTCAACTAACTGATCTATAGCGAATTTTCCGTTAAGACAAGCCATAATCTCAGTGTTTAACAAAGCTTTCTTTATTAATTTTATAGAGATGAAATTGTTGATTTCGTCATCGTCTACGAGTAACACACTTACGGATCTGCTATTAAAGTTCATATACAACACTTAAACTGTTATGCTTTATACGGAACGAAATTTTAAAAGGTTATAGTACTTTTAGTAATTAGCAAATTAATTCGGTAAAGACGGCAGGTGATTGTTTACCGGGGAAACTTAAACCAGTTGCCCAATAATTGGTTAATATTAATTAAAAGTAATATTTTAGCTTGAACATTCCAATCTATTATGAAAAAAGTTTACCTACTGCTGTTTATCCTGGCAAGTTTCTCTCAGGTTGTCAAAGCGCAAAAAACAGGAGAAATTGATTCAAAGACACAGGGTTTTACTAAATACAGGGGGTACTTTAATTTTTATTGGGACGAAAAAACAGGCCGCATATTATTAGAGGTTGATAAATTTGACACAACATTCTTATATGTAAACTCCTTACCCGCAGGTGTTGGCTCGAATGATTTAGGATTAGACCGTGGGCAGATAGGCAATAGCCGGATTGTAAAGTTTATTAAAAGCGGCCCTAAAATTTTATTGGTACAGCCTAACTACGCCTACAGGGCTATAAGTAATAATGCAGATGAACGGAAATCAGTTGAAGAAGCATTTGCGCAATCGGTTATTTGGGGATTTAAAGCGGAGGCCGAAGATGGCGGCAAAGTTTTGATAGACCTTACCCCTTTTTTGCTGCGCGACAGCCATCATATTGCCGACAGGCTAAGAAACAATGGCCAGGGGGACTTTAGCGTTGATGAAACACGATCGGCAGTTTACCTGGCCAATACAAAAAACTTTCCTGATAATTCGGAATTTGAAGCTACCATTACACTTACCGGTAAAGCGAAAGGCAGTGAGATTAGTTCCGTTACGCCCGACCCTGATGCAGTTACTGTAAGGATGCACCATTCATTTGTTAAACTGCCGGATGATAATTATAAGCCTCGCAAATTTGATCCCCGCTCTGGTTTTTACGATAACAGTTTTATGGATTATGCAACCCCCATTGACCAGCCTATTGTAAAACACTTTATCACCCGTCACCGCTTAGAAAAGAAAGACCCTGCCGCGGCCATAAGCGAAGCGGTTAACCCTATTATTTATTATGTTGACCGTGGGGCGCCTGAACCAGTAAGAACAGCCCTGATGGAGGGAGCTTCCTGGTGGAACCAAGCGTTTGAAGCTGCCGGGTATAAAAATGCATTCCAGGTGAAGTTACTGCCTGAAGATGCCGACCCAATGGATATCAGGTATAACATTATCCAGTGGGTGCACAGGTCAACCCGGGGATGGTCGTACGGTGAATCAATTGTAGACCCGCGTACCGGCGAGATTATTAAAGGCCAGGTTTCATTGGGATCATTGCGTGACAGGCAGGATTTTTTAATTGCCGAAGGCCTGCTGCAACCTTATGAAGACGGTAAACCAGTGAGTGATAAAATGATGAAATTGGCCATTGCCCGCCTGCACCAGCTGGCAGCGCATGAAGTTGGTCATACCTTAGGTTTGCAGCATAATTTTGCGGCAAGCGTAAATGACAGGGCTTCGGTGATGGATTATCCTTCGCCGGCCATCAGCTTAAATACCGATGGCAGCATTGATCTTTCAGACGCCTATACTACAGAAATCGGGGGATGGGATAAACGCGCCATTCTTTATGGTTACCAGGATTTTCCTGCCGGGGCTGATGAGGGTGAAGCGTTAAAAGGCATCATCAATGAAACGTTGAAACAAGGCTATTTTTATATTACGGATGAAGATGCCCGCCCGGAAAGCGGCGCCCACCCATTAGCACACTTATGGGATAATGGTAAAAATGCCGCTGACGAGCTAAATCGCTTGATGGGTATCCGCAAACATTTGCTGGATGATTTTTCAGAAAAAGCGATCAGGGAGAATGCCCCAATGGCCACAATCGAAGAAGTTTTAGTACCCGTTTACCTGCTCCACCGGTACCAGGTTGAAGCAGCCTCGAAAATGCTGGGAGGTTTATACTACACCTATGCTGTTAAAAACGACGGGCAAACCATCACCAAATTTATCCCGCCTGCCGAGCAATGGAAAGCCTTTAACGCTTTAATGTCAACTATAACACCTGACGCCCTCGCCCTACCTGAAAAGCTGTTAGAAAAAATACCTCCCAGGCCCGATGGTTATCCGCGTACGCGCGAATTATTTAAATCGCGTACCGGTCTTACTTTTGATCCTGTGGCTGCCGCCGAATCAGCAGCTGGGACAACGCTTGAATT
>Ga0206864_1252_pt1 | contig 14017 bp, 11 predicted proteins | sample Alteio_BWOrgCont_42_FD_152632 | JGI IMG/M metagenome (GOLD analysis project Ga0206864, IMG submission 152632) | Enriched cells from forest soil in Barre Woods Harvard Forest LTER site, Petersham, Massachusetts, United States -... | ecosystem: Environmental > Terrestrial > Soil > Temperate forest >...
TCAATATGAGTGTGCCTAAGAATTTGGGAATTGCCTCACTTTCGAGCCCGGAGTCCGGAAGTAAAGTCAGCGGGATTTTTCAAAACGGGCATTTTATCGGTTCGAGTGCGGTCGATCTTCTGATCGATTTGGTGGAGCGCCATGAGCGCGGACTTCCACCGCAGGCCACGGCCCTCATGGTCGAAGGACAGTGGAACCCCGGCCAGACGCTACGCGCGCAGCGCGTTTAGTCGCGTTTAACCGCGAACTTCTCGAAGAGGCCAGCCTGTGCGGGCGGAAAGCGCCCGTGGATTAAGACTCCGTCCTCCTGGTGCTCCTGACTCTGAATGTGTCCGAGCGTGTGCAGCTTAGCGATCAGGTCGTACCGGTCATGAGGAACCAAAAGCTCGACCGCTCCAAATTCGTGCGCAATCAATTCACGGCAGCGCTCGATGAGTTCAGGCAGGCCCTTGCCGGTCTTTGCGCTCACGAACAAGCCGTCTGGAACTAACGCGCGAGCCCTGATGATCTCTGCGGGGCTTGCCAGATCCGCTTTGTTGAAAACGGTGATCGTGGGGCTTTCGCCCGCGCCCAACTCGGTGAGGACCTCGAGGGTCGTTGCACTGTGTTTTCCGATGTTGGGGCTGGTGACATCGAGAACGTGAATAAGAAAATCAGCGACGACGACTTCCTCCAAGGTTGCCTTGAAGGACTCAACCAAGCCGTGGGGCAAACGCCGAATGAAACCGACCGTGTCGGTGATGAGGAGCTTTTGGTTTCCAGGCAGGACCAATTGGCGCGTGGTGGGATCGAGGGTGGCGAAGAGCTTATCTTCAGCCAATACCTGTGCTCCCGTCAGTTTGTTGAGAAGGGAGGACTTTCCGGCGTTGGTGTAGCCGACAATTGCAGCCGTCGGTACGGGAACGCGCTGGCGTTTCTGGCGCTGAGTGTGGCGCTGTTGGACCACACGCTCTAGCTCCGCCTTCAAGTGAGAGATGCGGTCGCGAACAACGCGCCTATCTTGCTCGAGTTGCGTTTCACCTTCGCCCCCCATCGCTCCTTTGCCGCGCTGTCTTGAAAGGTGCGTCCAGGCCCGCGTCAGGCGCGGCATCGAGTATTCCATCCTGGCCAACGCGACCTGAAGAACGGCTTCTCGCGTGTGGGCTCGGTCGGCGAACACTTCAAGGATGACCTCCTGGCGGTCAATGACCGCCATCTCAGACAGCTCTTCCCAGTTTCGCTGTTGACCCGGTGTGAGGGCCGAGTCGAAGACAATCACGTTGCAGTCGTCCTCTTTTGCCAATTTTGCGATTTCCTCCGCTTTGCCCTTTCCCAAAAGCAACGCGGGCGAGAGAAGCCGTGGCTTAACCAAGGCCGATTGCGCCACGGTGATGCCCAGATTTTCAACCAACTCCGTGAGTTCGGCGAGCAGCTCTTCGCCTTCGCCCGAGGGCATGTCGTTTGTCTGCACGCCTACCAGGAATGCACGCTGTGGTTTCGGTTTGGTTTCGAGGAAGTCCGCCATCAAGAGTAAGACCCGCTAAGTTACGCTAGGTCTCTGGGTAAAGCCAGGAACAAGTGGGCGGCGCCTCGGACATCGACAAGGGCTAGCGGTTGGCTAGAGTCCATTTCCTACCGGCATGTCGACATTGCACCTGGTTCGAGAGGCTCGTTTTGCTATGAAGCGCTCAATTTGCCTAAGCTTAGTCCTCATAGCGGGGATGGTTTCATGTGCGCTGACCTGCGCGGCTGAGGGGCCTCCGCTGTCCCACGAACGCCTGGGCGTCTCCAATGGATGCTTCGTCGAGTCGGTCGCTCTGATCGATAGTTTCAACGAGTCCTTTGGAAGTGACGGATGGGCGCGGCTCTTAAGGTGGGGCGCCCAGAAAGACGACGAGGACGTGCAGGGACATGCCGTCGCTGTTTGTGAATCGGACGGAAAACTCTGGTGCTGGGATGTTAACTTCGGATGGAAAGAACTTAAGAATCCCATCACTGAGAAAGAACAGGCCGAGTTGATCTCGCCGGCACTGACAGCTCGCTATCCGCAAATTTCGCCAAAATACCCGATGTATTTGGAGGAGTTTGTGCAGAGTCCGGATCCCACTCCACCGCAGCCGGTTCTTGAAACGGACAACAACGCTGTCAGGGACGCGAGTGTCGCGGCGGCGGCCCTCGCGAAACACCGGCCGGTGTACGCCGTAAAGTTCTTGTACGGAGTCGACGGAAGCGAATCCGAGTCGGCTGCCGTGATCTTTGAATATAACGGAAGGATTTTCATTTATGCGCCCGACAAGGGTACCTATCCCTCGCGAGTGCGGGGCACGGTCCGCAACGCGCGCGTTGTAGCGGAAATGCTCCGACGGCTTTTTCCGGGTGCCCGTGCTATTCAGCCTATAGGGACCAATTGAGGGAGCAAAGGCTTGCGTGTGCGAGACACTGGCGTGTATCGGTTAACCACTCGAATGGCATCGTATTCAATTTTGGTCGTCGATGATGAGCCCGAACTGCGGGAGCTCATCCAACTCGTCCTGACGGGCGCTGGGCATACCGTCATTGGGGCCGCCGATGGAGTTGAAGCCGCGCAAGCCGTGGCAACGCACGCCTTCGATATCGTGATGACGGATTTGATCATGCCGGAGCGCGACGGCCTCGAATTTATCGCCGAGGTTAGAAACAAATATCCGAATGTGCGAATCATCGCGATGTCGGGTGGGGGCCATATCGCCCGCGATTCCTATCTGCGGATTGCCCAGGGTTTCGGGGCGCACGCGATTCTTGAGAAGCCGTTCGAAAACCGAGAGGTTTTTGCGGCGATCGAATCGGCCCTGGCGAAGAGTTCCTAGGCGAAGAGAACGCAGACGGGAAGGGGCACTTCCTGCGACGCCAGGTTGCGGACCAAGCGTCCGTCATTCTGATCGACCGAGAACGCGGAAAGGCTGTTCGAATCCTGATTTGCGCACACGAGCCATTTGCCGTCCGCTGAAATCGAGAAGTCCCGGGGAGTCTTACCGCCACAGGGCGCGATTTGAATGAGAGAGAGTTTCGTCGTGTCGGGGTCGACCTTGAAGATTGCAATACTGTCGTGTCCGCGGTTTGAGCCGTAGAGAAATTTCCCACTGGGATGCATCTTGATTGCCCCTGCCGTCGATTGCTCAGAGTAGCCTAGGGGAAGGGTGCTGATCGTTTGAATCGGCGTGAGGGCGCCACTCCACACATCGATCGTATAGACGACGATTGTGTTTGATAGCTCGTTGATCACGTAGGCCGTCTTTCCGTAGTTCCAAAATACCAAATGGCGAGGGCCGCTCGCCGGCGCCGTGGCCACGTAGGGTGGGTGGCCTTCGTGAAGCGTGGCCGTCGCAAGGTCGAGCCGGTACGTGAAAATGCGGTCCTGTCCCAAATCGCAAACAACGACGTGACGATTGTCGGAGGTCACATAGGCCGAGTGTACGTGGGCAGTCTTTTGGCGTTCGGGATGAGCGCCGTGTCCCGTGTGGATGACGCTGTTGGGTTTCCCCGAGGTGCCATCCGGGTTCATCAAAGCGGCGGCGACAATTGCGGTGTGATAATTGGAGAGGAGGACGACCTTGCCGGTCTTATCAAAACTGATGTGGCAGGGCGCAGGTCCATTGGTCTCCTGAGGTCCCTGGAGCGCTTTGAGTTGCCCGGGCTCTTCGTCATTGAGTTTGTAGGAGACCGACATGGTCCTGGTGGCGCAGACGGCGTGAAGCGTCTTTTTGTCGGGAGCTAAGGCGAGGTAGGTGGGATCCTTTGTCTCCGCGGCTAATTTGGGCGACGAAAGTATGCCTGTCTGAGGGTCGAGCTGGACGAAGTAGATACCCAGGCTCGTCGTCTTGGTGTAGGTGCCGATGTAGATCGGAAGAAACGCAGAAGGATTCATGGGCCGGCCAATAGGGGATAGGGCATTCTCGTCCTTTTCAAGCGTTCACTCGGCTCCTTTACCGTCATCTGAACTGTGGGTACAGTGGGACCAATTTTTTCAGAATTTGGTCGCGCTAGGCTCGCCCATTGACGCTTTAGACCCCAAACTGCTTGGAATGAATCGTACGGACAGGCTTGTCGCTATCGTCATGGTCATGCAGGGGCGCCGATTGGTGCGCGCCGAGGACTTGGCGGGCCAGTTTGAAGTCAGCGTTCGGACAATTTACAGGGACATAGACGGTCTTTGTGAGGCGGGGGTGCCCATCAGCGGGGAAGCCGGTGTTGGTTACTCCCTGGTGAAGGGCTATCATCTGCCGCCGGTCATGCTGACGGCCGACGAGGCAAGTGCCTTGTTCCTGGGTGCCGAACTTGCCCGCAAATTAACAGATGCCTCGCTGGCGGGGCCTGTCACCCAGGCCCTCGACAAGCTGAGGGCGGTCCTGCCCAGGGACCGCAAGCAACAGATCGAAACTCTTGGCCGACGCACCGTCGTCCTATCACGGGCACAGCGCCAACTCGGGAGTAGGCCGGACGAAGGTGGCCTCATGTGCGTCCAGGAGGCCGTTGTCGCCCAAAAGGTCCTTTCCTTGACCTATCGGGCACGCGGCAAAGAGGAGCCGACCGAACGCTGCGTCGAACCGTTAGGCATCGTGTTTTACGGCGGAGGATGGACGCTTGTGGCCTGGTGCCGGCTCAGGCTCGACTATCGGCATTTTCGCATCGATCGGATGGAACGGATCCAAATCCTTCCTGAAAGCTTCCCTACGCGCACGGATTTCAATTTGACCGCTCACATCGAAGCAGAAGACCGAGCGGCAAAGACCCAGCCGGCGAAGATCTGGCTTGCGAAGTCGGCATTTGACCGGGCGAGGGTGGAAAGTACGGCCACCCTCGTAAAAGAGCGCGAGAGAAACGGCGGAGCGGAGTATACCGTCTTCACCTATTCAATCGAGTGGCTCGCTCGTTGGATCTTATCTTTCGGGGCGGAAGCAGAAGGCCTGGAGCCCTTGGAGCTTCGCGAGACCATTGCCAAGGACGCCGAGGCGATCGCCAAGAGGCACCGTAGAGTGCTTTGACGCCTCCAAGGATCCCCTCTCGTGTGCATGGGGGACCAAAAAAAAGACCCACACCAACGAAGGCGTGGGTCTTTGAAGCGAATGCTCGAAGCGTGCTTACTTCTTCTTCGCGTCAGCAACAGCCGCCTGAGCGGCAGCCAAGCGGGCAACGGGAACGCGGTACGGTGAGCAGCTCACATAGCTTAGGCCAAGCTTGTGGCAGAACTTCACCGAATCCGGATCGCCGCCGTGCTCTCCGCAAATGCCGAGCTTGATATCGGGGCGGGTGGAGCGACCCTTTTCGATTGCGATCTTCATCAGCTGGCCGACGCCGGTCTGGTCGATCGAAGCGAAGGGGTTTTTCTTCATGATCTCGGACTCCTGATAGGCGCCCAGGAAGGAGCCAGAGTCGTCGCGGGACATGCCGAGGGTCGTCTGCGTCAGATCGTTTGTTCCGAAGCTGAAGAATTCAGCGGTTTGGGCGATCTCGTCGGCCGTAAGGGCGCCGCGCGGGATTTCGATCATCGTGCCGACTGAGTAGGCGATCTTGGTCTTCTTTTCGGCCATGACCGCTTTCGCGACTTCGTGGACGAGGGCCGTCTGAAGATCGAGTTCCTTCTTGAAACCGACCAAGGGGATCATGATTTCGGGCTTCGCCTTGAAACCTGCCTTGTTGGCGTCTGCGGCAGCTTCGAACACTGCGCGGGCCTGCATGGCGGTGATTTCCGGGAACTTGATTCCCAAACGGCAGCCACGGAAGCCGAGCATAGGATTGAACTCATGCAGCTCGTGGACGCGGTGTTCGATCTTCTCGACGGCGATGCCGAGCTTCTTGGCGAGGTCGGCCTGAGACTCTTTCGAGTTCGGCAGGAATTCGTGCAGCGGGGGATCGAGGAAGCGAATCGTGGCGGGAAAGCCCTTGAGAGCCTTGAAGATTCCGAAGAAGTCTTCGCGCTGGTAGGGCAGAAGTTTGGCCAAGGCTGCCTGGCGGTCTGCCAGATTGTCGGCCAGGATCATTTCGCGCATCGCATCAATGCGATTGCCTTCGAAGAACATGTGCTCGGTGCGGGTGAGGCCGATACCGACGGCGCCAAACGCGATCGCATTCTGAGTCTGCTCAGGGGTGTCGGCGTTGGTGCGAACCTGCATCTTGGTGGCCTGCGCGCACCACTTCATGAGCTGGTTGTAGTTCTTGAACTTCTCCGTGGCCTGGGCGGCTTTGTCGCCGTCGATCAAGCCCGAGACGATTTCCGACGGGGCGGTCTTGATCTGGCCCGCGTAAACGCAGCCGATCGTTCCATCGATAGACAGGAAGTCGCCTTCCGAGAAGGTCGAGCCATCGACCGTGACGGTCTTCTTGTCGTAGTTGACGTCAAGGGAAGCAGCTCCACAGACGCAAACCTTACCCATCTGGCGGGCGACCAAGGCAGCGTGGGAGGAGACACCACCGCGTGCGGTGAGAATGCCTTCCGCAGCGATCATGCCGCGCAAGTCTTCAGGGGAGGTTTCGACGCGGACGAGGAGGACCTTTTCGCCCTTTTCAGCGGCGATAACGGCGCGGTCGGCGTTGAAATAGATTTTGCCGGTGGCGGCGCCGGGGCCTGCTGGTAGACCTGTTGCGATGACCTTGGCTTTCTTGACCTCGGAGAGGTCGAAGATCGGAGCCAAGAGCTGCTCCAGCTGGTCGGCCGGATTGCGCTCGATGGCCGTTTGCCAGGTGATCAACTTCTCCTTCACCATGTCGATGGAGAACTTGAGGGCAGCGGCAGCGGTGCGCTTTCCGTTGCGGGTCTGAAGCATGAAGAGCTTTCCTTCCTGCACCGTGAATTCGATGTCCTGGACGTCCTTGAAATGCTTTTCCAAGATCGCGCGGACCTTCATCAGTTCGGCGTAGGACTTGGGCATCTGCTCCTTCAGCTTCAAGACTGGCTCAGGCGTGCGCACGCCTGCGACGACGTCTTCGCCCTGGGCGTTGATGAGGAACTCACCGTAGAATTCGTTCGTGCCGTTGGCGGGATTGCGGGTGAAGGCGACGCCGGAACCGGACGTTTCGCCGGTGTTGCCGTAAACCATCGCCTGAACGTTAACGGCGGTACCCCATTCGCTAGGAATGTTGTACTTGCGACGGTAGACGATCGCGCGGTCGTTCATCCAGGAGCCGAACACGGCGCCGGCTGCTCCGCGCAACTGGTCCCAGGGGCTATTCGGGAATACTTTTCCTGTGCGCTCTTTGACGAGTGCCTTGAAGCGTTTGACCAGCTCTTGCTGGTCGGCGGCGGTCAGTTCGCTGTCGACGATGTCCTTGTGGTAAGTCTCGTGCTTGTAGCCTTCGATGACCGTTTCAAACGGCTCGTGGTCTTCGCCTTCTTTCTTCTGAACGCCCAAGACGACGTCGCCGTACATCTGGATGAAGCGCCGGTAGCAGTCCCAAGCGAAACGCTCATTCTTCGTGGCGCGGGCCAAGGAGATGACGGTTTCGTCGTTGAGGCCCAGGTTGAGGATCGTGTCCATCATGCCAGGCATCGAGTCGCGAGCGCCCGAGCGAACGGCGACGAGGAGCGGGAAGCCCGTCGAATCCCCGAACTTGTAACCCATGATCTTTTCGATCTTGGCCACACCTGCGGTCAACTGGTCCTGCAGCGAGGCGGGATAGGTGCGCTTGTTAGCGTAATAATAGGTGCAGACTTCGGTCGTGATCGTGAATCCCGGAGGAACGGGAAGACCGATGCGCGACATTTCGGCGAGATTGGCTCCCTTTCCGCCCAGGAGCGGCTTCATCGATCCGTCACCGTCGGCTTTGCCAGCGCCCCAGGAGTACACGTACTTGAGGGCCTTAGCGGCGGATTTTTTTGCTGAAGGCTTAGCCTTCGGTTTTGATTTCGTGGCTTTCGATTTAGCGGCCATTTGGGTTATTTATGAGTTGAGAATAACGAGCCTGATTCTGCGCGTAAAAGATCAGGGGATAGTACGGGCGTCGGGTGTGTCAACCGTTCTGCGATGCCGGAATTGGGCGATCTTAATGTCAAACGCAAATACCTGCATGAAAATCAGATACATATTCTCATTTAGGAAAGAAAGTCGGCCAATACTTCTCTCGAGGCAAACGCGACCCGCTTATTCAATGCCGGCGGCAATTCGGCCACCCGTGGTTGGCGGATTCGAGGAATCACCGAACCAGTGCGCCCTTGTGGGAGGCAGGAGTAGAGGTGGACCCTCGGGCCGCGAATCGTGAGCCGCCCGATTAGAGGCGCCTAAATATAAAGAGATTGCCGGAGACCCGCTCAGTTCCCTCGAGGCGGACAGTCGTTGGCGCGCATGAGACTAAGGCAAATTCGGGGCGAGCGGCGCGCTCGACGTAGTGGGGCGGATGGGCGAAACGCCCACTTGGCAACAAGCGAAACGTGTCTCCCAAAAATGACTCTGTGCTGAAGGCAAGAAGGCCGCCCGGGCGCATTGCGTACGCTGCGCTCGTCAAAAGGGACGAGAGTTCCCCAAAGTAAATCACGAGATCGGCGGCGACGATCAAATCAAAGCGCCTGGGTGAGCGGCCGAGGAAACTTAAAAGGTCGTCGCAGACGAGCTCATCGTAGCCTCCCCGTTTTTCCGCCTGTTCAAGCATGCGTGAGGAAAGGTCGACGCCCGTTAGCTTGCGCGCAATCGGGCGAAGTTCCGGACCGCAAAGGCCCGTTCCGCATCCGGCATCGAGGACATCGCCCAGGCTTGCGTTACCCAGAGCCTTTTTGACGACGTCGCACAGTTTCTTCGGAATATCGTAGCCGAGGGCACCCACCAACTGAGAATCGAATTGGTCCGCAAAGCGGTCGAAATGCTCGACGATGTATTCGCGCGGCGAGCGGTCCGGACCTTTGCCGCCGGCGAGAGCGCCCATCAGGTACTCGAGCGACGGCTGGTTGGGCCAAAGGGACATCGAGAGGTGTCCGACGCTTAGGGCTTCACTTGTGTAACCGAATCCGGCCAGGACGCCAAATGCCGTTTCGACGATCGTACGTTGGTCCGATTCCGAAATCGGAAAATCCCCCGGCAGATACTGATTTAACGAGGCAAACGCTTCCTGGGCGTCGTTTCGTTCGACCATGCTGCGGATGAAACGCAATTTCTGTTCGTTCGTTCGAACGCGTACATTTGAGGGATCCTGTTCCAGCGATTTCGCGAAGTTCTGGTGGGCGTCGGCAAATCGTCCGATTCTGTAGCAGAGTTTGCCCACGTTGGAATGAATGGCTGCACCGCCGCCTCCGCGTTCGATGCACGCCGTATAGCAGTCGATCGCCGCTGGAAAGTCCGATTGCTCTTCTTTTAGGAGACCGAGGCATTGCCAGGCGAGGGGGGCGTTCGCGTCAAATTCCAACGCGGCCTTGTAGGCTTTTTCGGCGCGAGTCGAATCGCTTAATTTTTTCCGCACGTTGCCGAGTTGGAGCCAAGTGTCGGGCTGCGCGCGGGAAATGATGAGTGATCGTTCGAGGCAGGCTGCCGATTCGTTGAGTGCTCCGGCCAAGTCGAGCGCGACACCGAAATTCGACCAATGCAGGGGATCCTCGGGATTGAGTGCCGTGACGGCGTGGAAGACTTCCAGGCCTTTCTGAATATGGTTGGCCCGGATTAAAGAGCTTCCGAACCGCGAGAGCGCCTGGGTGGGAGGTACACCGGCCTCGATCCAACCGGCGAGTTTGGGCTCACTCGCCGTCCACCGTTCGATTGTCGAGGCGAGGCTTTTGCGATCCGGCAGGTTGAAGGCGACCGGGGCGATCGGCTGGGTCGCGCAGCGGGCGACCGGTCCAATGGTGCGCCTTGCGGCCTTGGGCTGGGAGACGTCCAGGAACCAGCGTACAAATTCATCGGCCGGCACGCTTGGGCTTTCGCAGTAGGCGACTGCCGGCATACGGGCGCCCTGACGGGCCCACGACGCAGAGGAATCTTGAACGAGAGCGAGTGAGTCGACCGATTCGGCAAAAATGGGCATAGCAGCGATTGAGATGACTCTCAATAGCACCGCAGATGCCAAGGGCTTACAGGCTAACGTAAAGCCCTATGCGATAAATAATTATGAGCTGCAAATACTCTAAACGTGATTAGAGCACTTGCTCAAAGGCAGTAATTGCCGCTCGGCGGCTCAATCGAGCGAACGATAAAGGGTCGAATTGGAGCTATTAAGCTCCCAAACCGCCTTAATGACTCTTTTTAGAGGCTTTAGCTGCCAGCTGCGCCTTGAGCACAACTCGGAACATCTGCACGGCCAGCCAGAACACGCCAGTCATGCAAGCTGCGCACAGGCCGCCAAATAGCATGACCATGCGGGGATCCCGGGAGGGCACGTGAGTTTTGACGACTCCGTAAATATAGACGAAGAACGCCACCACCAAGATGAAGTCGACGAGGAGCGACAGGGGAGTGACGTGTTTTTCTTCTGACTTTGCCATACAATCGGGAATAAGGATCGGCCGGACCTTGTCCACGGAAAATTCTACCGAGCCTTTTTGGCCTTCGGCGTCTTGGCGAGCGGCACAACGACGACCGGACAGGTCGCGTTTTTTAGGACGACGTGTGTGGTGCTACCGACCAAGAGATCGTAGACGGCGGTGTGACCGTGGGACCCCAGGATGATGTAGGCAGGCTCAGTCGCCTTAGCCTCCTCAAGGATCACCGAAGCGGGCATACCGAAGGCAAAGACGGTCTTTGTTGGGATGCGCCTTTTCTTAAAATCCGCTTTTATCGCCAGAAGCCGAACCTTTGTGGATTTTTCATTCGCAGCCATTATCTCCGAAACATTGTCGAGCATAGCGCCGTACCCGGACGTGAGAACCGGAGGCGGAATCACGTGAAGAACGACGATCTTGCCACCGACCGATCCCCTTAGGGCGACGGCTGCATCAAGGACAGCCTGGGTGGCATTGGAAAAATCAACGGGAACAAGGATCGTTTTCATTATCCCTAGGACCCTAAAAACGGCGCGAAGTGCGCGCCAATTGCTAGGCGGCCGCCACGCCCGCCATCAGCGCCATGATTGCAGCCTCTTCAAATTGGCGCGAGGATAGCTCTCCGGCAATGCGTCCGTGGCGCATCACAAGGATTCGCCGACACAGTCCGATCAGTTCGGGAAGTTCGGACGAGACGACCAAGAGGGCCTTTCCCTCGCAAGCCAGTTCGTCCAGAAGCTTATAAATCTCGGCCTTTGCGCCGACGTCGACGCCGCGGGTCGGCTCGTCGATCAAAAGGACGTCGCAGTCGCGCGCGAGCCACTTGGCGAGGGCAATCTTCTGCTGGTTTCCACCACTGAGTCCCGCGGTGATGTTTTCCAGAGTCGGGGTTTTGACCCGAAGTCGCTCCGCGTATTTTGACGCGACGGAGCGTTCCTGTTGCCTGCGGACCCAACCGGCCTGCGAAAGCAGCGGCAGTGAGGCAAGGGAGGTATTTTCACGGCAATTGAGCGAAAGGACCAGTCCTTGCCGCTTGCGATCTTCTGGCACGAGACCGACGCCAGCGGCGAGGGCGTTGTCCACAGATCCTAAAGTCACGGGAGCGTTGTTGACTTGAACCTGTCCCGTCGCGTTGGGATCCAGGCCAAAGATCGCCTGGACGATTTCGCTGCGGCCTGCTCCCACCAATCCAGCGAGGCCTACGATCTCGCCCGCCGAAACCGTGAGGTTGATCCCAGAGAACTTCCCGGCTGAAGCGAGGTTGTCCACCTTGAGCCGGATGGGCCCTAGTTCTTTTGCGATGTGAACGGAGGCCATGGGCCGTAACTCGCGCCCGATCATCTGACGCACGACGTTGGATGGCGTCGTGTCGGCAATGGCGCCGGTTGAAACGTGACGTCCGTCGCGAAGGACGGTGATGGTGTCGCACAGGGCGAAGAGCTCTTCTATCCGATGCGAGACGTAAATAATAGTAATCCCGCGAGCCTTTAGTTCGCGCGCCAAACGAAACAGCGTGGCGGTTTCGCCGGCTGACAGGGAACTCGTAGGCTCATCCATGACGATGATCTTGGCCCCGGTTCCTACAGCGGCAGCAATTTGAACGAGCTGCTCTTGGCCGGTTGAAAGAGAACTGATGAGGGTCTCCACGTTGATCGCCGCCCCAATGTCCGCCAAAAAAGTCTTCGCCCGCGCTTTGAGGGCGGAGCGGTCGACCCAACCCATGGTCGTGGGCATGTCCCCGAGACAGAGATTCTCGGCGACACTCATGTTGGGGCAGAAGGCGAGCTCCTGGTGGACCATCGCGATGCCGAGTTCGCGCGCAGCGAGCGGGGTATCGGGTTTGACGGCTTTGCCGTCGATCAAGATATCTCCCCCGTCCGCGACGTGCACACCCGCAAGGATTTTCCCTAGGGTACTTTTGCCCGCGCCGTTTTCACCTATGAGGGCGTGGCATGAGCCGCGCTCAATCGTAAAACTGATTCCGGAAAGTGCTTGGACTCCCGGGAATCGTTTCGAAAGGTCCCGAAACTCAATGAACGCAACGCTCACTTCGGAAGCCACTTGTCCCAGTTCTTCGCGAAGTCATCCACGTTGGCTGCGGTCACCGGAATGAGCGCGCTCACTTCCTTGACCGCAGGCGGGTCCTTCTTGAAGACAACCTTGTCGATCAACAGTTCGACGCTGCGGTGGCCCCACGCGTAGCACTGTTGGGCGAGAAGTACCGGGACCTGACCGTTTCGAATGTAGGCAAGTTCAGCGGGAAGAGCGTCAACGGAAACGCACTTGACGGTGCCCGCCTGCCACTTGAGAGCGTTGTCGGTAAAGAGAGGCCATCCGCCGATCAAGGCCCAGCCATTGATATCGGGGTGGGCGTTCATCACCTGTTCGATTTTTGCAGCCGCATCCTGGGCGGTTTCCTTGTGATAGAAAGCGTCGAGGATCTTGATGTCGGGATATTTTGCGGCCGCGTCCCGCACTCCCTGCACACGCATCTGAAGGTTTGGGGCGTTCTGACTGCCGGCGAGAATTGCGACCGTGCCCTTGCCGCCCATGAGCTTGGCGAGTTCATCCATCACCTGCATGCCGCACTGGATGTCGTCGATTCCGTAGGTGACGAAGCGTTTGCTCTTGGGAGCGTCGGAATCAAACGTCGCCACCGGGACGCCGTTATCTACAGCGGAATTGATCGCGTCGGTCAATTTGTTGGCGTCCGAGCAACTGACAGCAATGCCGTCGGCGCCGGTGAGGACCAGTTGCTCGATGGCTTCGGCCTGCTTCTGGGCGTCTTCTTCGTTGGGTGTGCGCCAGTCGATCTTGATCGCCAAATTGTACTTAGCGCTCAGTTCTTTGGCCGCGTCCTCGGCGCCCACGCGTGCTGCCTGGAAGACGGGGTTACTTTGCGATTTGGCCACGAGTCCGATCAGAATGGGCTTTGGCGCGTCGGCGCAGAAGCCGGCCGCGGCTAGCGCCAAAGAAAGGACGGGAAGAAGGAATTTATTCATTGGGGGTTGGGGAAATTTAGACCGCTTTTGCGGCCATGCGGCGTTTGGCGAGCCACGTGTTGAAATTATCTAAAACCACGGCTGCGATCACGACAGTACCAATGATAATCTGACTGTAGTTTTGATCAATGTTTAGAATGACGATTCCGCTGGTGATCATCTGTATCACAAGGGCGCCCAAGACGACGCCGAGGGCGGAGCCACGGCCTCCGACCAGGCTTGCCCCGCCGACAACGGCAGCGGCAATGACGTTGAGTTCATAGCCCTGGCCGTCGCCGGAACTAGCCGCCCCGTAATAGCCGAGCGCCATGAGGGCCGCGATTCCAGCGGTAAGTCCCGAGATGGCGTAGACCACGATCTTCACGCGTTCGACCCGGATTCCGCTAAAGCGGGACGCGAGTTCGTTGCCACCGATCGCGTAGACACGTCGGCCCGCGGCGAGGCGCGAAAGGAAGATCCAGCCCATAACCATCACGGCGAGCATCACTAGGAGCGGAACGACACTGAGGCCGTTGCCGATTTCGAATCGAACTACGCTTCGCAATGGGGTGGGGAAGCCGCCGATCGACTGACCGTTAGTCACGACGAACGCGATTCCCCTTAG
>Ga0206864_1253_pt1 | contig 13897 bp, 10 predicted proteins | sample Alteio_BWOrgCont_42_FD_152632 | JGI IMG/M metagenome (GOLD analysis project Ga0206864, IMG submission 152632) | Enriched cells from forest soil in Barre Woods Harvard Forest LTER site, Petersham, Massachusetts, United States -... | ecosystem: Environmental > Terrestrial > Soil > Temperate forest >...
GCGTAAAACCGTCCTGTATCTGCCAGATCAGATGAATGTGGTTTGGCATGAACACATAGCCGTAGATTATGATGCTTTTTTCGTTCTTAAGGAATTTCAGGCTATCTATAATGATATCCTTATAGCCATCATCTTTTAGTAAGGGCTTCCATTCCAATATGGTTGCAGTGAAAAATTGGGGGTGATAGTCGAAGTTGATTGCTGCCATCGTGCTAATTTACAAAATGGAGAGGAAACGAGGGATGCAAATAAATGTTTAGGCGATGGACATGACGGCAGCATCGTCGTTTGTTGGTGATAACACCAACAAAGGCGGAACCAACAAAAAACCACGCAAAAAAAGCAGCAACCCTCATTAGCCACGATAATCGACAATAACCCTGCAAAAACATCCCGCACGTGCGGGATTGACCTCGCATTAACCCGACAATAAATTCCCGGGCCGCCGTAGCAACAAACGAAGAAAGTAGGCCGACAATCCGGATTCCCTCACTTCAACACCAAATCGCACGTACCGGTAAATGATCCGACAGCCTTTTTGGATGATATCATAGCTGGCCATATCAAACTGCCGCCGGCTCGGATGCAATCGATTTGAAAAATGGGGAAATGGCCTTTATAGGTTAGGCCAAAGCCGGAGTCCTTTCCGGCCCCGGCATTATAGCCCTTACCTTTAAATTAAGAATTCTTTGTCTTGGTCAGCACCCCCGGCTATTCATATTGCTGATTGTACAGGTAAATTGCTCTATCGCCGTGAAAAGCAGCTCTTGAAAGATTAATAAACGACGAGATCAAAAAAACCGGTGGCAAGGCCGGTGAGAACATAGGCGTCGGTCAAACTGTGGTGCTGGTAAATAATGACAGGTTCACCATTTGCAAAACCCGTTGTTGCCCCCGCGAGCCTATTGTTGTTGGCATACTCAAGTGTGGCCGCAAGTGCCGATACTCCCGCTGCGCCAAATGAAACATAGGCCCAGGTGGCACTATTCCGGGCCGCGTGATATTCCTGCGCCGCCGGCGCATAGGCCATCAGGCGGATTATAACATCTTCACGCGTTTGAAGCTTGCCTCCAATGGTATAAAGATAGAATGAGTGCCTTCCCTCCCCTGCCGGAATTAGCTTAATAAGGCTGTCTGGCTGGGTTACTGTTTTTTTAACGTCCTGTGCTTTGACCAATGCGGAGGAAAGCAACAATAAAGCAACGACGGTGATCAGACTCTTCATGTGATTTTGATATTTAGTTCATAATTGAGGTTAATTAACATATTAAACGCTGCAAGTTGCTGTTTGTCAATTAGTTTGCCTGTAACAATTCAGATAATATGTAACAAACTGGATATTATTATAAGAAAATGCTAAATGAAAGATATGATTGCATTTATAAGTATTTCATTATCAATTCGATCAAAAAAAGCAGCGTGAACGGACTAATAGAGTTATTAAAAACAGATATTTAAATTGTTACAAATGCGATATTAATTATTGCTGGCGCCTGGCGGTGAAAGGCAGCGGGGTACTGACAGCGCGGAATGAGAACACCGCTGTTAAAGCCTGTCGCTCGTATGCCGGCATTTAAGGCCGAAAATAAAAAGCGTTCGCTGATCTAACGCGTAATTATTAATGCAATTCCCTCACTTCAACACCAAATCACTCGTCACCGGGAAATGATCCGACAGCTTTTTTTGGATGATATTATAACTGGCCACGTCAAACTGCGGACTGGCCATGATATAATCTATCTGGAAATTGGGAAAATTACCGTTATAGGTGCGGCCGAAACCGGAGCCTTTTTCGCGGAAGGCATTTTTTAACCCTTTGGACATATAGTTTACCGCATAGGATGCCGGGGTATCGTTAAAATCACCGGAGATGATATAGGGATAGGGACATTGCGCGGCATCCTGTTTTATTTTTACCACCTGTGCGCTTCGTTTAATGAACGCGATTTTCAGTTTACTTCCGAGCCTGCGTGTTTGGTTCATATCTGTTGCCCCGTTATGAGTGATGTTATTGATATACCGGTAGTCTTCCGGGTCGAAACGTATGGATTGCAGGTGTACGCTGTAGATACGCAGTTGCTGGTTGCCTTTTTTTATGTCGATATAAATACAGGCATTTTCGCTGGCCCGGTCGACAAAGCGGATCAAGCCGTGCCCGGTAATGGGGTATTTTGAAAATATGGCTATGCCAAGGGCTTCCGTTTTGCTAAAGATGACCGGCTCGAAATAGTAGTAGGCATTGCCCATTATTTTCACAATGGAATCCCGCATATCGTACTGCCCCTGCGTGCGCGTGTAAAATTCCTGTATACCGAGGATATCAGGCTGCTGCTGGCTGATGATATCGAGGATCTCGTGCTTGGTGGAAATGTCGTTCTTGGAGCCGTACCGTTTAAAATCGTGTACGTTATAGGTCATCATCCTGATATTGGCGGTATCCGCAGGTTTATTTTCACCTGCTGCCGAAGACCGGAAGCCGACGGAATTGTTCAGCACGTTCCAGCCGCAGGCGATACAAATAACCGGGAGCACGGCATACCAGCGCCGGCGGAGCAGCCAGTATATCACCATGATCAGATTTGCCATCAGCAAAAAAGGGTAGGCCAGGCCAAAAAATGCGAACTCCCAAATTGATACGGGATCGACCAAACGGGCAAGGTAGCTGATCAGTAAGGAAAGGGACAGAAGGACATTAAGAAATAAAATTACTTTATCAATAACAGGTAATTTGTTCTTAGCCTTCATTATTGCTTGCGCGAAATAGTATTTCTTTCTCCTGGCGGGTCAGGCTATCGTAACCCGACCGGGATATTTTGTCTAATATAAAATCTATTTCTTCTTGTCGCGGTAAATCGTTCGAACTTCTTGAATTATTTTTCGACACGATCTTCATTGTGGGCTTTGGTTTGAAGACCGCGGCCACCCTTCCGACCATATCGTTGCCGTTTTGCAGCTGTTTAATGTAGATAAAACCAATCAGGGCGCCACCGAGATGCGATAGTTCGCCGCCCGCATTCATTCCCGTGATCCCCAGAAAGTCGATGATGACAAAAAACAAGGCCAGCCACTTTAGCTTGACGGGGCCAATCAGTATCAGTGGAATGGTATAATCCGGCAGCAGGGTAGCCGTGGCTACAATAATAGCCATAACACTCGCCGATGCGCCAACCAGCGTGCTGCCGGCCGCGGCATGTATCTGGGTGTATAAGGGGACGGTGTTGTAACAAAGGACGAATAAAAAAGCGCCGGCCAGGCCGCCCATCAGGTACAGGCCCAGCGTGCGTTTTTTGCCTAAGTATTCTTCAAATATCTGCCCGAACCAATAAAACCAAAGCATGTTGAACAGGATGTGGAAGATACCGGCATGCATGAACATGTAGGTGAAGGGCGTCCAGAAATGGGTAAGCAATTTGGGCAGGTAAGCGGGCAGCAAAAGGTATTCGTTGGTGAAGTTTGCAATGACGCTTGAATTGAACAGCGTCTCAATTGTTGCCGGGATATTGATGAGTAAATAAACAATGATGTTAATGCCGATCAGCAGGTTTAGCTTGCTGCCCGACCGGAGCATTTTATATTGTATGTCTTGCCACAGGGTGCTCATGCGTCTGAAAAAAGCTACTTAAAGTTAACCCTATTTTTTTAAAAAAGTTGTAATGTTTTGTGCATTTTACAATTTGCTAACTAAAAGGGGCATTAGGCTCGATTTTAAGCGCAAAAAGCTACCGGTAACGCCAGATTTTTATCATAATGAAGCCGAGTAACGCGCCGCCAAGGTGGGCAAGGTGGGCCACATTATCCTGCGGGCCTGGGCTGATGCTCGACCAAATTTCAATTAAAATGTAAACAGGTATCAGGTATTTTGCTTTAACAGGTACCGGAATAAACAATATCATTAGCTCGAGGTCTGGATATAACATGGCGAACCCCACTAATACGCCGAATATAGCGCCCGATGCGCCTACCATCGAGCCATGATAAATAGCATACAGCTTGGCGGCATTTTCGCCGTATTGTAGATATGTTGAGTCTGAAAACGGGTCCAAAATAGTAAACGCGCCAGTGATATTATAAACTTCTACCGCCTGAACAGCCCATTGAAAAAAGATTGCACCTATTCCGCAGATCAAATAAAGGTTTAAAAACTTTTTGGGTCCAATAGCATTTTCAAGTATTGGTCCAAATATAAATAGACCGAACATATTGAAAAAAATATGTTGCCAGCCGCCGTGCATAAACATGTAGGTAATAATTTGCCAAACTCTGAAGGATGGCGAATTAAAATAATAAACTCCAAATAGGCTGGAAACCGGCCCACCTGGATTACCGTGGTCGATCAACAAAAAAGGTAAAAAGCAAATCACATTAATGATCAGCAGATTTTTTACCACCGGGGTAAGGTTTGCGAATGGCGATTGCCGGTATTGGCTCATAATTAATTTTTACATTCCCACATGTGCGGGATTATTTTATAAATCGTTCGAAAAGTTCTTCAATGGTTATGGTTGTGATCACGTGGTTGCCGTTGAGCGCCACGTTGGGCATCTGGCAGGCAAACAGTTGATCTATCAGCAAACTCATTTCTTCCAATGACATCTTTGTGCCCGTTTTCGTTGCAGCATTTCTTGCTAATGACCGTGCCAGATTGTCGCGCTTGTCGAGCTTCAATACCGCCTGGTTATTTTTAAAGCCTTCTATCAGCTGTTCCAGTATTCCGCTTTCCGGGGTATGCCCGAGGTCGGCAGGCACGCCTTCCACCACCACGGTATTCCGGCCAAACTCACGTATATCAAATCCCAGGGCACGAATATCGGGTAAAAGTTCCTTTAATAATTCAAAATCTCCGCCATTTAAGGTAACCGATTGCGGAAAAAGGCTTTGCTGGCTCACACCGCTGTGCGTTTGCAGCTGCTGTAAAAATCGCTCGTATAAAATACGCTCATGCGCTGCCTGCTGGTTGATCACCATAAAACCGGATTTGATCTGCGAAAGGATAAATCGGTTATGTAATTGGAAAAGCTGGCGTTCACTTGGTTTGATCAGTTCCTGGTCGTCAACATCAATGGTCTTTTCGCTGTGCATCTGCTGCTGTATGACCACTTCCTTCCGGCTGATCTCATATAGCGTGTCCCAGTTTTGCGGAATGGGTGATTTACCGTATTCCCCGGTATTGCGCAGGAAGGGGATCTCCCGTTCCGGTTTTTTTTCAGGATGGAAGGGATTGTAATCCGGGTTAAAGCTGATGGTGGGCGCCACAATTTCTTCGAGCGGTTTGTGAGTCACCAGGTGCTCAATGCTGTTCTCCTGGTCGAAATCCAGGCTTGGGGTGATGTTATAACGCCCCAGGGACCGCCGCACCGCCGAGCGGATGATGGCATAGATCGTTTGCTCATCCTGGTATTTGATCTCGGTTTTGGTGGGATGTACGTTGATGTCGATCTTTGCCGGGTCGATCTCGATAAACAAAACATAAAGCGGGAAGGTATCTTCGGGCAGTAATTCCTTAAAAGCCATCAAAACCGCGTGGTTGAGGTAAGCATCGCGTATATAGCGGTTGTTTACAAAAAAGAATTGCTCGCCGCGGGTCTTCTTTGCATATTCGGGCTTGCCGACGAAACCGCGCAGCTTAATTACATTGGTATCCTCTTCCACCGGTACCAGCCGTTCGTTATAATTATTGCCAAACAGGTGGACGATGCGCTGCTTAAGCGTCGCCGCCGGCAAATGGTAAACTTCCTGCCCGTCGTGGTGCAGGCTGAAAAACACCTGCGGATTAGCCAGGGCCACCCTTTGAAATTCATCAATGATATGCCGCATCTCCACCGGGTTGCTTTTTAAAAAGTTGCGGCGGGCGGGAGTATTGTAAAACAGGTTCTTTACACAGATGGAAGTACCGGTAGCCGCCGAACAAGCTTGCTGGCTTAGTACTTCCGAGCCCTCGATAAAAATGCAGGTACCCAATTCGTCTTCATGTCGGCGGGTTTTTAGCTCAACCTGGGCAATTGCCGCGATAGAGGCCAGCGCCTCGCCGCGGAAACCCATGGTGCGGATTGCGAACAAGTCTTCGGCTTTACGGATCTTTGAGGTTGCATGGCGTTCAAAGCTCATGCGTGCATCGGTAAGGCTCATGCCGCAGCCGTTATCAATCACCTGCAAAAGCGATTTACCACCGTCTTTCAGTATCACTTGTATTTTGCCGGCGCCCGCATCCAGCGCATTTTCAACTAGTTCTTTCACTGCCGAAGCCGGCCGCTGCACCACTTCGCCCGCGGCAATCTGGTTGGCAACGGCGTCTGGTAAAAGCTGTATGATATCTGGCATTGGCTGATATTTCCCTTCGATTTCGATTCCGCCGCTAAATTAATTATTTGAAGGCATAACTTTATGCATTTGATTTTGTATATAGTTTTGTAGCTTACGCACTTTTTACAAATACCGATGAACAAATTTTTACCCCTATCCCTGCTGTTATTAGCTATAGCCGGCTGTACGCATAAAAATTACGATGCCGACCTCCTTGTTGAAAACGCAGTGATTTATACCGTCGACAGCGCCTTTTCAACCGCTGATGCATTGGTGGTGAAGGGCGGAAAGATCATTGCAGTAGGTAAAGGCGACACACTCGAGCAGAAATACACAGCCCGGCATGTGCTCAATGCCGAAGGAAAACCGGTTTACCCTGGCTTTATTGATGCGCACGCCCATTTTCTTGAATACGGCATGAGCCTGCAGGAGGCCCGGCTGGAAAATACGAGGAGCTGGCGGGAAGTGCTCGATTCGGTAAACTCATTCGCGCGTAAAAATCCCGAAGGCTGGATCACCGGGCATGGCTGGGATCAAAATAAATGGCCTGCAAAACAATTTCCGGACAAGGCGAAACTGGATTCCATGTTCCCGGTTAGACCGGTTGTATTGAGCAGGATCGACGGCCACGCAGTTATTGCCAACCAGGCCGCGCTGAATATAGCCGGCATAAAACCCGGACAAACCATCTCAGGAGGCAGTATTGAAACGGTAAATGGTAAACTTACCGGTGTATTGGTGGATAATGCTACGGGGTTAGTGCGGCGTAAAATCCCCGCTGCTACCGACGAACTGATACAAACAGCCTTGCTCGATGCCCAGCGACATTGCTTTGCAGACGGCCTGACCACTGTTGAAGACTGCGGCCTGCCCTACACCATGGTGAATACCATTGCGCAGCTGCAACACAAGGGCGATCTGAAAATGCGCCTGTATGTAATGCTTTCGGATACCCCGGATGACTTTGCTTACCTGTTTAAACGGGGTGTTTACAAAACCCCGGGCCTGGACGTACGCGCGATCAAGATGTACGCTGATGGGGCTTTGGGGTCGAGAGGCGCCTGCTTGCTGCAGCCCTACAGCGATCAGAAAGGCTGGCATGGCTTCCTCCTGAGCAGCCAGAAACATTTCCAGGACGTAGCAGAAAAAGTGTACGCCAAGGGCTTCCAGCTTTGTACCCACGCCATCGGTGATTCAGCCAACCGGGTAATATTAAAAGTATATGCAAGCGTTTTAAAAGGCAAGAATGATCGCCGCTGGCGGATAGAACATGCCCAGGTGCTGGCGCCGGAAGATGTGAAGCTGTTCGGAGAATACAGCATTATCCCGTCAGTACAGCCTACTCATGCCACATCTGACATGTACTGGGCCGGCGACCGCCTGGGCAGTGCAAGGCTTAAATCCTCTTACATTTACAAACAGCTGCTGGAGCAAAACGGCTGGCTCCCACTTGGGACCGATTTCCCCGTGGAGAATATTAATCCTATATACACCTTTTACGCTGCCGTTGAGCGCCGCGACCTGAAGAACTACCCGCCGGCTGGTTTCCAGATCGAAAATGCGCTCACCCGTGAGCAGGCTTTAAGAGGCATGACGATATGGGCCGCCAAAGCCAATTTTGAAGAAAAAGAGAAAGGAAGCATAGAACCCGGAAAGTACGCCGACTTTGTGATCTTGAATAATGATATTATGAAGGCTGACGGCCCAACATTACCACAGGTTAAAGTGTTAATGACTTATATTAACGGAGAACAAGTGTATGCAAGAAAGTAAGTGGCGGCGCTGTACAATAATTTTATTGGGTTTTATTTTATTTCACTCCGCATGCGCACAAAACCCTCCCTTTACCGGCAAAGCGTATGTTGAGGAAGAAGGCCGCGTAGAACGGGCCACTTTTCTGTTAAATAACGGCGCCTACCTTGTTCCCCTGCAAAACCTGGACCAGTTAAGGGCGGTGAGCGTTCATTTTTCATATCCCTACGCCGCAAGCTTCGACAGCCTGCTGAATAAATATGATAAAGTGGTGCCATTCGATGGCAATACTTATACCGGCGTAAAGACACTGGATAATCTCTCAGCCGATCTTAAGTTTTACAACACCATTATCGTTCAGCTCAGCGATGCAGACGTAACCAACCCGCTGATCATCAATTTTATTAACTACAATAGTCGTATCAAAAACGTGATAATAGCCTTGTTTGGCAACAGCAACGCACTGATTGAGTTAAAAATGCCCACGGTGCCTATTGTTTGGTGCGAAAGGAATTCACCGGTGGCACCACTCTGCAGTGCGCAAGTGATTTTCGGCGGGATAGCGATCGCCCGGAAAATGGAGAAAAGCTATTCGCCACTGTACCGCAAAGGCATGGGCTTTACCACGGAAAAGATCCGTCTGCAATATACGGTGCCCGAAGAGGCCGGCATTAACGCCGCTAACCTGTTGGGTATTGACAGCGTGGCAAATGAAGCGATGTTGAACCAGGCGACGCCAGGCTGTGTGGTGCTCGTAGCGAGGGACGGCAAAGTGATCTTTAACAAGGCGTATGGCTATCATACCTATGATAAGGCCCTGCCTGATAAGCTAACTGATATTTTCGACCTTGCTTCGATGACCAAAATATCGGCTACCACCATGGAGACGATGATGCTTTACGATCAGCGTAAATTGAGCATCGACTCCACTTTAGGCGTTTATCTTCCCGATACCCGGAAAACCAATAAAAACGACATCCGGATCTGCGAAGTGCTGGAGCATCAGGCCGGGCTCATACCAGACATTCCAACGGTCGACGCAGTTAAACCGGCAGATCATTCGGTTGATTCCTCGGCGGACTTCCCTACCAAGGTGAACGAGAACTATTATTTGCGGAAGGATTACTTCCACAATGTAATGTGGCCTGAAATATTGAACTCGCCGCTTAAAACCCGGGGACAATATGTCTATAGCGACTTGAGCATGATCATTATGCAGCAGGTTGTGGAAACCATCACAGCAATGCCTGAAAACGTTTTCGTTCAACAAAACTTTTATACACCGCTGGGCATGCAAACCGCGGGTTTTTTACCGCTTTACCGCTTTAAACCTGACCAGATCATCCCTACGGAAAACGACCAGGTGTATCGCCATGCCCTGCTTGACGGCTACGTCCACGACCCAACTGCCGCTTTGATGGGCGGCGTTGCCGGCCACGCGGGCCTTTTTGCCAGTGCCAACGACCTTGCCATCCTGTACCAGATGATGCTGAACAGGGGAACCTATGGCGGTGTTGAATACATTAAACCAGAAACCGTTGACGAGTTTACCGCCAAGCAATCCCCCGTAAGCCGCAGGGGCCTGGGCTTTGACCGCTGGGATCCAGAGCGCGACCATAACTATCCTTCAAAACTGGCGTCAGAAGAAACTTACGGCCACACCGGTTTTACCGGTACCTGTGTATGGGTTGATCCCAAATATAACCTGGTTTATATCTTCTTGTCAAACCGCGTAAACCCACGGGTGGGCAGTATGCTATCGAGCTTAAATATCCGCCCGCGGATACAGGATGTGGTGTATCAGGCGATATTGAAAGGACTTTAGATTGATTTCGGATGTTCGATTTCGGATTTTGGAATGCGGAATGCCGATTGCGGAATGTGGAAGCGAGAAATTTTGGATCAGTAATTGATATGTTTTTTATTTCATGTCATTAGTTTTGTATTAATGTTCGAAAACAACGTTTTTTAATGATGAATTGAGTTTATCGAAGCATTAAATCTGAAACTGCAAAGCGCTCAACGAAGTTAATCCAATTTCAATTCGTGAAATTCGTCCTCATTCGTGAAATTCGTGTCAATCAAAATCCGAAATGAACTACTACACCCTTCCGCCGCCCGAATCCTTGAAGTTCTTTGTTAGGAGCTTTTGGGTGCTGGAGCATGAGTTTGGCGAGGCCGAAACAAACTACATCTACCGGTCAATAGCCGACAGTTGTGTAGAGATGGTTTTTCATTACCGGGGGCGGTTTGAGGAATTGCCTACTGTTGGCCAGGAGCGGAACTGGCTGGCCGGCATTCATTTTCAAACGGACCGGTTTACCCGCTTCGAAACCAACCAAAGCTTCGGCATCTTCGGTGTTTACATTTATCCCTTTGCCGTTCCATGGCTTTTCAATGTACCATCTGAAAAAACGAGCAATGAGTTACTCGACCTCGATACATTTATAGGTTGTACCGGACGCGAGTTGGAGGAAAAGATGCTTACTGCTTCGGGTAACACTGACCGGGTAAAAATATTGAGTGCCTTCCTGGAGAATTGCCTGTTGAAAGCCCGGATTAAAGATCATACGATCGCTACCGCGATAAAAACCGTTATCCATTCCAAAAAATGCAATACGGTTAGTGACCTGGCAGATAACTTCAATCTTTCCACGCGGCAGTTCGACCGGAAATTTAAGGAATACGCGGGCTTTAGTCCCAAAACCTATTTACGGCTGGTGCGTTTAAACAGCGCTATTAAGGGTCACAACGGCGCTAAGTCGCTCACGCAAATTGCTTATGAATGCGGGTATTACGACCAATCGCATTTTATCCATGATGTAAAGGCTTTTACCGGCTATCATCCCTCGTTTTATTTTTCGGGCAAGGCGGAAGGGACGGAATATTTGTACGTTTAGTGATTTGATTCGTGGTTAGGTTTCGGAGGCGACGCAAGCTGGGATAAACGCTCAATATGTCTTGTTTTTACAATTTCGGGGTGTTTTATACCTGTAATTTTGTGTAATTAACAGAAAGATTATGAAAACATTGAATATTCCAGAAGGCTACCAGCGGCTGATGCCGTACCTGATCATTGAAAATGCCCAGGCATTTATCGATTTCAGTCAAAAAGTGTTTGGCGCAACGGAAAAACAGAAAGCCATGCGCGATGAAACGCTGATCATGCACGCCGAGATCAGCATAGGCGGCAGCGTTGTGATGTTTGCCGATGCCACGGAAGAATTTAAAGAACAGACAGCTGGCCTGTTCCTCTATGTAGACGATTGCGATGCCGTTTATAAAAAAGGAATTGAAAATGGCGCGATATCTGCGAGGGAACCTGCCGACCAGGGTTATGGACGAAGTGCGGGCTTTACCGATCCGTTTGGAAATACATGGTGGGTAACGGCCGTGTGATTTCGGATTTCGGAATTGTTTGAATGCGGAGTGCGGAATGCCGATTGCGGAAGGGCGAATTGATTTGGGAATTAGGATGATGCGGAATTCGGTCCCGATAGCTATCGGGGGTCGAATGGGGAAGGAGGAAAAGGAATAAACCGAATACGTAGTTCGGATTGTCGGCCCTGACAGCTATCGGGTGTGGAATGCTCGAACTTTGGTCGGGTGCAACAATTTACATCCGCTTAACACTATTCCAATAAAATGCTGTTAAACTTGCAGCAGTGAAACTATCATGCGCATACAGGCTTTTGTAGAATACCTGCGCATGATAGTTTCATCACTACACAACAGCAAATCCTTTACATGAAAATCGGAATAGTTTGTTACCCAACCTTCGGCGGCAGCGGGGTTATAGCCACGGAGCTGGGTAAGGCCCTTGCCGACAACGGCCATCAGGTGCATTTTGTTACCTATAACCAGCCCGCCCGGCTCGATCTCTTTTCCGAAAACCTGTTTTACCACGAGGTGTCGGTATCTAATTACCCTTTATTTGATTTTCCGCCCTATGAACTGGCCCTGGCCAGCCGGTTGGTTGACGTGGTGAGGTTCGAAAAACTCGATATTTTGCACGTGCACTACGCCATACCGCACGCGTCCGCAGCCTTTATGGCCAAACAAATCCTGTTAACTTATGGCATTTACATCCCGGTAGTGACTACCCTGCATGGCACTGACATAACATTGGTGGGACGCGACCGTACGTTTAAACCGGTGGTCACCTTTTCAATCAACAAGTCAGACGGTGTAACGGCCGTATCCAATCATCTCCGGAACGATACCTACCAGTTTTTTGAAATTGAGCAGGACATTAAGGTGATACCCAACTTTATCGATCTGACGCGTTTCAGCCTCAAAGCCAAGGATCATTTTAAAAAGGCGATTGCACCGGCCGGTGAAAAGATCGTTGCGCACACCTCCAACTTCCGGAAGGTAAAGCGTACGGAAGACGTGATCCGGATCTTTGCAAAACTGGTGGAGAAAATTCCGGCCAAGCTGCTGATGGTAGGCGACGGCGGAGATCGCTCCAAATGTGAGCAGTTGAGCCGCGATCTGGGCGTAAGCGACAACGTGCGTTTTTTGGGTAAACAGGATGCGATTGAGGAAATACTTTCTGTATCCGACTTGTTTTTAATGCCATCCGAGTCCGAAAGCTTCGGCCTTGCAGCCCTGGAGGCCATGGCATGCAAAGTGCCGGTGATCAGTTCAGACGCAGGCGGTCTGCCCGAACTGAATGTTGAAGGCGTTACGGGCTTCCTGAAAAACGTTGGCGATGTGGATGGAATGGCTGAAAAAGCGGTCTATATTCTGGAAGACGAACACCGCCTTGCTACGTTCAAGGAAAATGCCCTAAAACGCGCCCATGAATTCGACCTTGCGAAGATATTGCCGCTTTACGAAAACTATTATGTTGACGTGATAGAGCGGACGAAGGAAAGGGTTTAACCACTATTGAGCCTTCAGCTTTGGTCTTTCTCCGACGGAGTCCTATTGATCGCTTTCAGCTTCTACTCCGCCGGGGTAAATTTCAGGCAAACAGGATTGCCGATATCAAGGGTGGTCATGGTTCGGCTGATCTTTCCCGAACTTTTATCGATGCGGTAAACGAAGATAGTATCGCTGTCCTGGTTGGCTAATACCAAAAAATTGCCGTTCGGATCAATGGCAAAATCGCGTGGGTTCTTCCCAAAACTCATCACGCGTTGTACAAAGATCAGGTGGCCGTTATCCGGGTCGATGGCATAAACAGAAATTTCATTGGTTTCCAATCGGTTCGAGGCATATAGAAACCTTCCGTCTGGCGAAATGTGAATGGCAGCGCCTGCGGTCTGTCCCTTAAAACCATCGCGAAGGAGCGTGATAGACTGGACCTCCTTTAACCTACCATTGTCGTAGTCAAAGGCGTGTACGGCCGAACCCATTTCGGTAACCAAATACACGTGCTTTTTATCATTCGAAAAAACAATATGCCTTGGGCCTTCGCCATCGGGCAGGCTCACAAAAGGAGGCGTTGCCGGGGTTAAAGGCTGTGGGTGCGAGGCATGGTAGCGCATCACATTTAATTTATCGGTTCCAAGATCGCTATATAATAGGTATTTCTCATCAGGCGAAAGCTGGGCGATGTGTACATGCGGCCCTTCCTGCCGGTCTTTATTTACACCGTGTCCCTCGTCCTGTACCAGCTGTGAAACCGGCTTAAGGGAGCCATCAGCGTTCACCGGTAAAACGGCAAGGCTGCCGCTGCTGTAGTTGGCTACGAAGACATTCTTTTGGTCTTTATCAACCGAAACGTAGCAAGGATCAGCCCCCTGCGAAGGCTGCCTGTTCAAAAAAACAAGCTTTCCCTGCACCGGGTCGAAAGTAAAGGAGCTCACTCCGCCGTTTTTGCCATCTTCGTTCGCTG
>Ga0206864_1254_pt1 | contig 13801 bp, 15 predicted proteins | sample Alteio_BWOrgCont_42_FD_152632 | JGI IMG/M metagenome (GOLD analysis project Ga0206864, IMG submission 152632) | Enriched cells from forest soil in Barre Woods Harvard Forest LTER site, Petersham, Massachusetts, United States -... | ecosystem: Environmental > Terrestrial > Soil > Temperate forest >...
AGTTAATGCGGGGTTATTATTGGTTAATTTCGCCCTAAAACTGGTGCCCGTCGTTTTCTCCTACCCGTCATTGATTTGGCAACTTTGTGATTTTTAGCTATTTAAAGAACGATTATTGCCGGGCCTCCGCGCCGGCGTTGTGCGAACATTATTGCATTGCCTGAATTTTCACCTCCCAGCCCTCCGTAGGAGCCCCTCGGACCGGCTGGCCAGCGGGGGTGCGGGAATTGGGTTATTTATCCCCGATCCGGGTGTCGGATACCATTGCCGCGTATTGTTTACTAATTCAGTTTTCTGCAATCCGGCGTAAATATGTTTTGTTTTAATGATGAAAACAAATTGGGTTTTCGTAAGGGTACAGTAAGTGTAACGAGACGTTACTCGTAGTGTTACGAGACGAAAATTTGTTTCGGGGAAGAGGTGAGTGGTGAAATGTGAGAGGGTTCATAGTTCATGGATCATGGTTCATGGCCGGAGAGTGAGGGGTGGCAGTCGCGGTAGCAGTGGTAGTAGCAGTAGCAGTGGCTGTTCATAGTTCAACATGGCGGGCTACCTGTCAGCGGAGGTCGAAGCCAGCGCTTATGGGCTTTGGTGCAAGCCCCGTTACTTTGCGTATAAATGGTATAAAAATTCCCCTGACAAAATACTTTGCCATGAATAAGCCCTGTTTGATTTTGTTTTTCCCAAACATCGCCACCATGTCGTTTAAAGCATCAGGCGCATGCATCCATTCCGTATTGAATAAAGTTCCTTGCCCAACGCGGGCAAATCGTCTTAACATTTGCTTCTCGTAATGAGCGATAGCGGATCGGATATCGGTAAAAGCCAGATCGGTTAGCGCCTTGCTTAACTGCAGAGCGTCCAGCATGGCCATATTTACGCCTTCGCCTGCAAAGGGCGGCATCAGGTGCGCGGCATCGCCCAGCATGGTAAGGTTTGGCAGGGCCTCCCAGGTTTGATCCAGCGGCATGCAATACAGCGGGCGAGGGATGAACACTGGCTCCGCATGGACAAACAATTCATCCCAAATATCATCCCAGCCTTTGAAGGTTTCTTTAAACCATTTAAAAACCTGCGCTTTGTCGGAAAAATTGATGCCGCTGTCTTTTGCCCAGTTTTCATCCGTGTGGCAGGTGGTATAAAACACGAGGCTGCCATCGCCTTTGGACGCTACCACCAGTGTTTTTTCCTCAGCCAGTGCGAATATCTTGCCACCATCGAGCAGTTCATGGATCGCCGGGCATGCCTGTTCCGAATGGTACACGACACCCTCAACACCCGTGAGACCTGTGTAGAAGGGTTGAATGGGTGTAATATAGGAACGAATGCGGGAGTTGGCTCCATCGGCGGCGATAACGATGTCTGCCTGCGCTATTCGCCCGTTTTTAAATTCAATGGTAACCGAATCATCCTGCCGCTTCAGCGAAACAAAGTTGCTATCCCACACGACAGTACCGGGCTGCAATGAATCCAGCAGGATTTCCCTTAACGGCCCGCGGTCAATTTCGGGGCGGAGCAGGTTATCTTCCGTTCCGGCAAAGCCATCTTCGAATAAGATTTTTGCTTCCTTACCGGTTATGCGCATTTTATCGGCACCGGGGCGGTAGTTGGCCATGAAGGCGTCCATCAGTCCGGCGGCGCGAAGCGCGGCAAGACCAGACTCTTCGTGCAGGTCGAGGGTGGCACCCTGAACACGGACCTGCCTGTTGAAATCGCGCTCATAGACTTTTACGTCGGCGCCGTTTATTTGTAATAACCTTGCCAGCGTGAGGCCGCCCGGGCCGCCGCCGATGATGGCTATCTTTTTGTTATGGATGGGGGTGTTCAATTTTGTTTGTGCTTAATGGGAGGACGATTGAGGATTAAGGATATTTTAATGGTATTCCCATTTAAAAAGAAATGGTCCAAACTCAAGCGTGACGTCACCAATCTTTATAGTGGTGTTTGCGCCATAGGCTCAAAGAGATTTCCTTATCTTCTATAACAGCCCAATATTTGATTGAAAAAGTCCTGGCGTTTACGACAAAGTAATAACGGTTCTCCACCCGCCAGCCTTGATCTTGACCCACAATAACTCTATAATTATTGTCTTTTTCAGTCGGTATTTTATCAATATAGATCACCATTTTCAAGTGATTCTTATCAAAATAACGCTGGTCGGCGTTTATTTCCCGGATAGAGGCAACTAAATGAATCACTTTCGCTCGCTCCGGTGTTGTTTTGTAAAAATAATCCTGACCTTTCGCCGAAACGACAAAACTTATTAAGCACACAAAATGAAGCCCCAGGATGCACATAAATCCTAATATACGCATTTAATGTTTACCTATTAATAACAAAATAAAGGTTGTGGCCCGAAGGAAATTCCTCGTAAAACCCGCAGGACACACCCCTCGCCCTTGTCAAGAGGAACCCGTCGCGCGGTCCATTTTTAAGATGCGTTTCGGTAGTTTGACCGAAAAAATCTCCTGTCGGTTTTTACACAGAATAGTTAGCTTTATACATTATCAATCATTAAGTCAATAAAATATAAAACTCTATGAAAAAGAAATTGATACTATTTGGATTTGCTTCTTTGCTGGTTGCAACCAGCTTTGCCCAAAGCCAGAAAGTCATGCTCTACAGCAATGATCCGGTACTCGCCAAAAACAAAAGAATCGTGTACGATTTTTGGCGTTCGGTTTTAGAGGGTGGGCACCTCGAGCTCGCACCGCAATATATGCTGGAAACTTATATCCAGCACAATCCCAACGTGCCTACGGGCAGGCAGGGCTTTCTCGATTTCTTTTCAAAATTTGCAAAAGCCAGGCCGATCGTCGATACTATTAAAGGGCCATTAATTGCCATTGTTGCAGAAGGTGACCGGGTGGTGCTTGGTTTTAAAGCAGTGCTCCCCGATCCAAAAGCGCCCGGGAAGACCTATGTTACCACCTCGTTTGAAATGCTGCGTATTGAAAACGGTAAGGTTGCGGAGCATTGGGACTCGGCGCTGAAGGAGTGAGTTAAGTCACCGGAGCACTTTTAGCTTTGTTTTTTGTCACGATCATTCTTACGATCTTGTCGCCTGACACGGAAAAGAAATAATCGAGATAGGTGGGGTCGGGTGATTTGGTTTTGTCGTAGGCGCCATCGGTTAAGGCGGTGACAATGTATTCACCGTAGTGCTCCACTACCTCGTCAATCCCGAAGGTTACTTTGTCGCCGATCATTTCTTTGTCGCTCCATTTTTTTATTTCCGCGGTTCCCCAGAAACTTCTTGCAAAGTCATTCACCATCGCATCTTTGGCAAATGAGGCAATAAATGCATCGGCATCGTGGTCGTTTGTCGCTTTTATAAAGGCTGTTATAACAGCCGGTAATTTTGTTGTAGTCATGGCAGTGATCTTATTGATTAACTTTAGTCAAAGTTACGTACGACAATCGCACCCAATTAAGGCCAAAAGTTCAATCGTTATGCCCGGAAGTTCAAGTTTTAACCTGGAAAGCTTTGGGTGTCAGCTTGAATTGCTGCTTAAATGCTTTGGAAAAGCTGGATTGATCTTCGTAACCCACCTTTTCATAAACCGAGCCTGGCGTTTCGCCGGGATGTTTTAACAAATTGGCGGCCAGTTGCATTTTTTGCTGTAAAAGCCATTTCTGAGGCGAGGCGCCGTACATTTTATAGAATTTACGCTTGAACGACGAGAGGCTCGTATTGCACAAAAACGCCAGTTCTTCGAGGTTCATGCGGCCGCCGATGCTGCTTTCCGCTACCCGCCGCAATTTCATTTCATCATTGTCTTTCGCAACGATCGCGAGCGAAAGCAGCTTTTCCACATCCTGATTCAGCAGGTAGAGTAAAAGTTCTTCCAGTTTTAAAAGCTTCAATTCGGCTGTAAACATGTGCGGGGTCTGCAATAAAATTTGCAAGGCATTGATGTAGTTGCTGATGAATTTATCGTGCCTATAGGTTAGTGTTGAATTTTTATGAGGCCGCCCGTTATGGCCAGCGTTCAGCAACTGACCGTACTTTGCCATAAAACCGCCGAACACATCATTGCTGAAATAGATCACCACACTATGAAATAAATTATTGTCGGGCAGTGCCTGTGAGATGATGCTATTCCCCTTTGAAAGTATCATCAGTTCGCCGGCTTCGAATGAGGTGATCCCCCCAGCTTCAATTATGATCTTTTTCCCGCTCACGAGGATATCGATCATGTTTTGATGGATTATGCTTTTATTCCGAAGGGATTTTTGATTCGACTGGTACGAGCGGATGATAACCGGTTGTTTTAGCTCTTCGGGCGTATAAAAATCGTTCGGAATATTATAAATAACCTGGATATCTTTCATCAGTTCAGTAAGGTGGTAATCACCGTCACAAAGTTATCAGCGTAGAGCCAAAAGACCTCTGAAAATGCAACTATTTCTATTGACCAAAAAAGGATTGCACTTAAAAACAAGTTTATCTAAGTTTACCGGTCTTTATGGTTTTATTATCCCCACAGAAATTGTTGACAGACGGACTGGTTTTAGCGGCGTTTGAAGTTGTTAAATCGGCCAAATCTGTAGACTATAAGGTTTAGGGGTTTGATAACATAGCGCTTCAACGGCGGTTTTCATCGCAGCCGAAGCCTATAAAAGACACCTTGCAGATTTTTACCAAGCCAGGAATTGCGGCTTTAAAAAGCCGCCTGAATACGGCGTATATCGCCAAACAATCGGGCAAATCCTTTGATCATTATTTCCAGCCGGCATTTTTGCGGGAAGTACATGGTTGTATGGCCAGGCTCATGCCGTTCCTGGAAAAAACCAAATGTTATCATAAAATTAAAAACGAATCGGGAGGTGTAAGGACATCGCCCTGCAAGTTTCAAAATATACGGCCGGCTATTCAGTTTGAGCTGACGAGGGAGGCTGGGCGTTTAAATGTAAGGGCCATCATCAAGCTGGGCAACTTGTCATGTCCGCTTGCAGAATTGCACCGCTCCCACTTCCTTGTTGAAAAAAAGATGAGGTATATCACCTGCTTGGTTACAGAGACTATCAAACGCTGGAATGGTTGAACACTGAGCCGGTGATCAAGGCGGGCCGCGACGAGAGCGAATTCCGGAAAACAGTGCTGGCAAAGCTGGAAGAACATTATAAGATAAACAGGAACAACCTTTTGGAAAGCAACACCATCAATTCCCGGCCGGAAAGCCAGGTACTGGTAAATGAACTGAACGATACCTTCCTGATGCTTACGCCGCAATGGCTTTACGAGGGTTTTTTGGTAGAAGGCCCATATAAGGAAAGTATAGAGATCCTGAAAAATGGCGAATCTTACGCCATAACACGTGACGCTGAAGCAGAAAATCAGCTTCGCGATTTGCTCAAAAACCTTCACCCGGCCTTTGAAAAACAGCCAAACGGCTACTTCTTTCTTTCGTTTGATGATGCCCGTAAGAAAAACTGGTTTCTGAAAGCTTACCACCAGATGCTGGATTTGGGCATCCGCATTACAGGCATGGACCTGCTGCGGCATTTTCGGTTTTCGGAACATAAGGCGGCAACCAACATGGAAATCAGGAAGGGGGAAAATGAGCACGTACTTTGCCCGGAGATGCAGGTTACTTTCGGCGAAGAAACGATTCCTTTGCTGACGATCCAGCGCATCCTGCTGTCGGTTCAGCATACTGTTTTCCTATCAGACGATAGCCTGGGCGTACTGGATGAAGCCTGGCAGCATCGATATGGGAACATTTTGAGGCATGGAAGGATAAAAGATAACGAAATACAGATCGAGCGCTGGATGGCGATTACGGAACAGCACGAATCCGAAGCATTCCAACTGCTCAAGCCGGCGCTGGCCGATGATTGGTGGTCGCTGTGGGACCGTTGGCAGACAGACCAGGAAGCGGTTTTTGAGCTTCCGGCGGCCATCACCGTGGAACAGCTTCGCCCCTATCAGCAACGCGGATTTGAATGGCTTGCACTGCTGGCGCGCATTGGCGCGGGCGCCTGCCTGGCGGATGATATGGGGCTGGGAAAAACGTTGCAAACAATTTGTTTCCTGGCACAGCGGCTGGAGCAGTTTCCTGGCATGAAGCACCTCGTGGTTTGTCCATCGTCGCTCGTGTATAACTGGCAGCAGGAATTTGAAAAATTCGCCCCGGGCATTCGTATAATGCTATTTCATGGAAACGGGCGAAATGCCGCCGATCTCCGAAAAGAAGACTATGATGTTGTTATTACCAGCATGGGTACGCTCCGCGGCGACATCGAGCTTTTTGAAAACATTCCTTTTTGTGTGGCTGTTGTTGATGAAAGTCACCATATCAAAAACCCGAACGCCTTAATTACCCGCGCTGTCACTCGCATCCGTGCATTAACCCGCGTAGCCCTAAGTGACACACCGGTAATGAACAATACCTTCGAACTGTACGCCCAGCTGAATTTTGTGGTACCGGGAATGTTTGGGAGCCGGGAGTTTTTTAAACGGATGTATGCCGACCCGATAGACACCGACCACGACCCCGCTAAAATTGCCTTGCTGCAAAAGCTTACCGCGCCTTTTATCTTAAGGCGCACCAAAGAGCAGGTCGCGCCCGATCTGCCCGAAAAAACCGAGCTGGTGCTTTGGTGCGATATGGGCATGCAGCAGCGGGACTTTTATGATGATGTTCGCAGCTCGATCAGGAGCTCGATTTTTTTGGAAATTGAACGCGATGGCTTTGAACGGAGCAAATTGTCCATTATACAGGGTATTATGAAACTGCGGCAGGCATGTAATTCGCCTTTGCTGCTGCCGAATGACGGCTTTCCCTGCCGGGACTCTATCAAAACGGAGGTGCTACTGGACGAACTGCTGAATAACCTGAAGGGACATAAAGTGCTGGTGTTTTCGCAGTTCAGCAAAATGCTGGCTTTGCTGGCTAAACAGCTGGAAAACCAAAAGCTGGACTTTTTTCAGTTTGACGGACAAACACCGCCAAAACAGCGCATGGAGCTGGTAAACCGTTTCCAGGAAGAAGAAAACACCACCAACATTTTCCTGATCAGCCTGATGGCCGGTAACATGGGTCTTAATTTAACCGCAGCCGACTATGTGTTCCTGTTTGACCCCTGGTGGAACACAGCCGTACAACAGCAGGCCATTGACCGCACCCACCGCATCGGTCAAACTAAAAGAGTATTCGCCTACAAAATGATCTGCCGCGACACCATCGAAGAAAAGATCCTTCACCTGCAGCAAAGAAAAAAGCATCTTTCTGACAGTTTGATCGGCAGTGAAGATGGATTTGTGAAAAATTTGACGATGGGGGATTTGGAGTATTTGTTGAAATAAAGGCTAAATTCAGCACCTCATTGCATTTAAAATCAAGTGGTTAACTCCAGCCCAGTATCGTACTTTAAAAAATTGTAAATAATTTTTGAAGAATAGGGCTTAGCTTCTATATTTGCAGTCCCTCAACAAGGAGTCCTTCGGACCAAACAAAGGGAGTTTAGCTCAGCTGGTTCAGAGCATCCCGATTACATCGGGAGGGTCACTGAACTTGAGTTAAGAAAAATCACAAGGGAGTTTAGCTCAGCTGGTTCAGAGCATCTGCCTTACAAGCAGAGGGTCACTGGTTCGAACCCAGTAACTCCCACCGAATATCCCACCATATGGGATAAAAATCAAAAGCCTTCAGATTAATTTCTGAGGGCTTGGCTATAATCGAATATCCCCTATCGATATTGACATTTTTCGAAGGGTTAAAGTATCATACGTGAAGTGATACCAATAAGGGCGCCGTAGCTATAGAAGTTGCGAACTTCGGATATCTGGTATGGGGAACCCATTTCTACTTAACAGTTATAAATCCTATTTTTACTAAATCTTTTTGTTAGTGATCCTAAAACTAACTTTTAACCAGCGTGCGACGCAAGCGTGATTGTAACAGACGGAATAATATGACAAAGACTTATTCATTGCTATTTGTACTGATATTGCTTATTACGGCCTGTTCAAAAAAAAACGAGCCTGCTCCAATGCCCCTTCCCGGTATACCAACTACGACCGCAACTGTAAGCACTTTTGCCGGGAGCGGCAACCAGGGGTCGGTAAATGGATTTGGAAATTCCGCTTCTTTTAATGTACCATTGGGTATAGCTGCAGATGCCGCCGGGAATGTTTATGTTGCAGATTTGGGAAATAACCTGATCCGCAAGATAAGTTCAAATGGCCTGGTGACTACGCTTGCCGGCAGTGGCGCTAACGGGTCTGCCAATGGAACGGGAACAGCTGCTTCTTTTTCGTCGCCTAATGGTATAGCTGTTGACGCGGCCGGTAATGTGTACGTTGCTGATTATGGGAATAACCTGATCCGTAAGATAAGCCCGACCTGCGTAGTGACAACACTTGCCGGCAGCGGCGCTGTGGGCTCTGCTAATGGGACGGGCACTGCCGCTTCGTTTTTTAGTCCTGCGGGCGTCGCTGCTGACCTGGCCGGTAACGTGTACGTTGCTGATTATGGTAACAACCTGGTCCGAAAAATAGACCCGAATAAGGTGGTAACTACTTTAGCGGGAGGTACTAAGGGAGCTGGTTATTTTAATGGCCCTACAGGTGTAACTGCTGACTCAGTAGGTAATGTTTATGTTGCAGATTTCGGGAATAGCCGGGTTGCGCAGATCAATACAAGCGGACAGATAATCACGGTCGCTTACCTGTATTATCCTTCGGGAGTAGCTTTAGGCGCGGGCGGAAACATTTATGCTTCTTTACCCCTATATAACCAGGTTTGGGAAATACATTCAGAAGGGCAGGCGGTTCCGTTTGCAGGCGCGGGGATCCAGGGTTCAGCCAATGGCGTAGGCTCTGCGGCTTCCTTTTTTTCTCCTTCCGGCGTAGCAACAGATGTGGCAGGCAATATATATGTTGCGGATTCGGGGAATAACCTGATCCGGAAAATTGTTATACATTGAATTTGGCAGATTGGAATTTTCAGTCCCGGCAGGTTCTTCGCAGCGTACATTACCGGACTGTTTGCAAAAATTAATTTACAATTTTTTAAAGTGGGTAAAAAAAGTGTTATGTAATTTGATTAAAATCAGGCAATCAAGACCTGTTTACTTGTAATTTTATATTCATAAGCCTTGCTCTTTTTGGATTCGAAATCTGCGAAAAATCGCCGAATGAGTAAAAATTACCTAACACCGGGTCCGGTTGGAGAGTATGCTTTGACAGTTTCGCCAATGTAACCTGTCGTATTGCGCATAAAGCTATTTTTCTTTAAATTTGTAATAACATCCTGCTATAAGGAAATTATTGGTATGCTTACAGTTAAACATTCAAAGGAGGCGCTTGCATTTTGGACCATTTTTAAGGCGATGAAGCCAGCAGTAAAAAAGGAGGTTCGTGATATGATGTTGTATGAAAAGGCTTTAGGTGATAATTCAGAAATAACCTCAGATATGATGACTGCTATTTCCCTGGATTCATTTCAGGAAATCTGGGATGACCCCAAAAATGAACCTTGGGATGTTTTTATTAAAGAACGCCTTCAATGTACAAACAAGGAGATATAATTGCAGTACATTTTCCGTTAACCGATAAACCTGCCAAAACCAAACTCCGACCGGCAATCATTGTTTCCAATGAAACGAGCAACCGGCTGGATAATGATATTTTGGTGTGCCCGATCACAACCAAAATCCATGATTCTGAGTTTTCATACCCTTTAGACGACAATGATCTGACACAACCTCTGCTGCCAGGGAGTGAAGTTCGATGCAATAAAATTATGACCATCCGGGTTTGGGAAAAACAAATTATTGGTAAAATCAGTGACGTCAATCCTCAAACCTTAGCAAATATCCTTGAATTGGTTAAAAATGCATTTTGATTAAACCTGCTACCCATTTAAGGCTGCAGCAAATTAACACCAGCAGCAACCGCTATCGCCGCAAATTTTCCTCCTGGAATTACATCAAAAAATAATTTGGCCTGCTTTGGCCGTTTCGATTTTTTTTGTTTAATTTTAATCTGCCAATTGCCGGTCAATATCAAAAAACAAATACACCGGGACCCTGTTCGAAATGTACAAAGGCTTAGCCCTTGTACATTGTGTTGAGTTCAGGGTCGATCCGGATGAAACGTAAAAATAAACTCTTTAAGGCTGACGTTGTTATTATAGTGCCAATAGTATCAATTTTATATAGAAATCTGTCATGAGCCAGGAAAGTGAAATAAAGTGTCCCTCTTGCGGAAAATGGAGCAAATGGACCAATAAAATAGATGAAAGATGCCCGTATTGCGGTGCGTATCTTGACGCCCCTCGCTTACAGTATGCGGAGCAAAACAGGTTGAATACCGAAAAAGTAAGAAGAGACAGCTACCTGGTTATCAACGAAACGGATGACCCTATTGTGCAAATGTTTAAGCAATTTGTTAACTGGCTAAGGTGGGCTACATTTTTTGGAATATCGGTGATCTATTTTGTTATCGTTATTGTGGTAGTATTGTATGGGTTGGTTATGCTTTAGGAATAGTGAGTGGTGAATGGTGAGTAGTGATTGGTGAATCGAAAATGCACAAAACGGACTTAAGGCCAGGGGCTAACGACTGTTGACTGGCGTTATTAGTGAAGAAAGTGAAAGTTGTTTTGTAGTTAAATACGTGTATCGCAGGCCGGGCTTTGCCTATGCGCATAACATGGCCTGCTACCGGTAAAGGCGTTTGGCATTGATTTGTTACTGCATCTTATAAACCAATAATTTGAATGAGTCGGGAACAGCGGTCCTGGTTCCTGTTTGAAAATCCACAACGGGAAAATAAAGCTTATGCGTGCTCATGTCCATGGCCATGGTTTTAGCCCGGAATTGCGTAGCGAGGGTTTGCACGAGTGAATAACTATCGGGCGTATCCTGCTTAAATATCGAAGCCGTACCATCTCCATTAGAGACAATTACCAGTTTGTCATCCGCATCATACACCACAGCGTCCACGCCGGCGCCTATCGGCAGGGTTTGTATTATCTTGCCGGTTGAAATATCGATCACGCTCATGCCTTTATTTTGGCGACAAACCGTGAATAGTCGCTGATTACCTTTATCGATAGCTAAACCGGTTGGGCCACCACAGGGCGTTAGCGGATAGTTTTTGATAACTTTAAGAGTTTTGCATCAATTACGTTTAAACTGTTTTTGTCTTCCAGGTTGTTATAAATCATCCCTTTTCCATCCGAAACAGCAAATTCAGGGCCGCCGCCCATGTCGATCGTGCCAACCTGCGCCAGCGTCACAGGATCAACAATAACCGCGGCATTGTCATCACCTTCAAATACAATTACCTTCTTCGAAAATGGGTCGTAAATAATACCATCGGCGTCTTTCCCGGTTACCGGGATGGCTTTGATCGTTTTAAATGTTTTGGTATCAAAAGCGACTACAGCGGCTCCTTTTCCATCGCTGATAAAGCCACGGTTCAAGTCGTTGACCACTGCTATGCCGTGCACGCCCTTCATATTTTCAATAACTGCTACCTGTTTCTCTGTCCGGAGGTCGACTACGTTAACGGCCGTGCCATGTGAGGCATATAAAATATGGTTAGGCTGATCAATAAATGTATAGTCATAACCGCCGTTGCCAGTTAAGGGAATGACTTTGTCGGCAACGAAAGTGGGGGTTTGGGCTACGGCGCACAATGGCAGCAGGGCCAAAAGGATGAGTCTAAGCGCATTTTTAAAGGTTTTCATCGGGTTGTTTTTTCTAATAATGGTGTAAATCTGGGATCAAAAACTGGAAACATTTGGTGTTTTTCAAGAGTCAAGAGCCAATCCCGCACGTGCGGGAAAGAAAAACATCGATGAGATGGACCAATTGTTGAAAAGAGACCGACAACAAGTGTGGCTGATGAAGAACCAGCATCATTTCCCGGGTTCCGAAAAATATTTTGAGAGGATCTCATTCACCTGGCTGGGTTTGTGGGTGCCGATCAGTATATTTTTTTGTGTGCTGTCTTTAAACTTAATTTCTATCCCCTCGTCGCCGGATGCGGTAAAGCAGTTTTCTTTATCGTTGCTCTTAGTCCCCCAGCCGCCAAACTCACTCGTGCCATTGTATTTTCGTACGCGGATGGATGCAATTTCATCAGTTTTTATCGACCGCAACGGAGCAAATGCATCCAGGCTGAAATAAATTGCCTTGTTAGTGATTTTGAGCTGTAATGTTTGCAAAGCCATGAAAACAGTGAACCCGCCAAGCAGCAGGAAAAATATAAAATGCAGCCAACTGGGCATGGGCTTGTTTCCGACGCTGATTTTGAAAATAACCTGGATTAGAAAAAAGGCGCCGAACATAATGGCAAGGAGGGCGGGTATTAATATAAATCCCCATTGAAAATGCTGGGTTTCATCGAAGTAGGTGGTTTCCATAACTGTACGCAGGGATTTAATTATCGGAGACAGCACTTAACTCTTGGTTCTTCCTCCTCCTTCTGCAACTGCCACTTCCTTCCTGGCTCCTGGCTCTCGACTCGCATCAATTGTAAACCCTTACATAATCTATCTTCATAGTCCCGCTGGTATAGTTAGGATCGACCGTGCCGCCAAAAGTGCCGCCAACGGCCACATTCAAAATCATAAAGAAATCCTGGTTAAATGGTGTGGTGTTCGAATTAGCGTAAGTGAAATAAACAACGTTATCAACCAAAATTGATATTTGGGTGGGCGACCATTCCAACTGGTAAAGGTGAAATGCGGTCTGGGTGTTCTGAACGGTAGTGGTACTCCCGGGATTATTGCCGATATAGTGAAGCGTGCCATAAATTACATTTGGCGTATTAGCGGTTTCTTCGGCAATGTCTATTTCACCGCATGCCGGCCATCCGACGGTGGAAAAATCGTTACCAAGCGTCCAGATACCCGGCCATGAGCCTGCACCAGCGGGTAATTGTGCCCTTACTTCCACGTAACCATATTTAAAAGAAAATTTACCGGAGGACAGCAGCCTTGCCGAAGTATAATTGAAGCCCATGTAATTTTCTTTCTGCGCAATAATGTTTAGCGCGCTATCAACCACCACGGCATTCGTAGTTCTGTTGGTATAATATTCCAACTCATTGTTACCCCAGCCGTTACCCCCGTTGCCAATATTGTAGCCCCATTTTGTAGTATCGGGCGGGCCGGGCGTATTAAACTCATCCGACCAAACCAAGCTCAAGTTAACCGTAACCTTAACCGTTATGGATTGGCTTATGGTTTGCCCGGTGACGCTTTTTGCAACTACCGTTACCGTATAAGTGCCCGAAGCCGCGTACTTGTACCCTGTTGAGCCTGAGGCTACCGTCGTGCTCCCACCGTCGCCAAAAGTGTAGCTATAGCTGGTGGCGCTGGTGGCGGTAGCGGTGAAAGATACGGTGCCGGTATTATCTGTACTAACGGTGGGTGTTATTACCAGGTTTGTTGGTGTGATCGTTGTGACTGGCGGGGTAGTGGGACCACTGCCATTATCGCTGGGCTTTGAACAATTGCTCAATACAGCGAGCATTGATCCAAATAAAAATATCTGTAGAAATCTCATAACTGGTTTTAAACTTATGCGAAAATATTGAAAAATATGCGATATTCTGCATATACCATCAGACTTTCCTAATGCGCCTGCCGTAAGTCGCCAACCTGTTGGCGCATACCAGCCCATTGCCATTTCATTTTTGAAATATCAAACCAATTGCTATATTAGGGATTGAATTTTTGGCATTGCATATACCCCTGATAACATGTCGGCTGACAACTACAATAAGTGCCCTAAGTGCAAATCCGAGGAAATCCTCAGGATCCGGAGATCGATTTTC
>Ga0206864_1256_pt1 | contig 13559 bp, 6 predicted proteins | sample Alteio_BWOrgCont_42_FD_152632 | JGI IMG/M metagenome (GOLD analysis project Ga0206864, IMG submission 152632) | Enriched cells from forest soil in Barre Woods Harvard Forest LTER site, Petersham, Massachusetts, United States -... | ecosystem: Environmental > Terrestrial > Soil > Temperate forest > O...
ACCTGCATAGTTAGTTCCCCATTCATCAGGTTCACCTCCATCCGGCCAATAAGTTAATCCGCCGCCATTTACCTGGAACGCGTTTAACCTGTTGATGGTTAGTTTAATATTTCGTTCCGTTTCTGCCTTTTGGCGCGGTGAAAGATCAAGCAACTGGTCTAAATACAATTGCGGAAAGGTGGATGACGTAGTTTGCTCCACACAGCCATACGGGTATTCAATTAAATAATCCAGTCGTTTGGTTAGGTTTAGGGGTGGGATGGAGGCGACTTCCAACGAGGCTTTATTTGTCCCGTTTATTCCAATTGCTGAATAAGGAGTATTCCACGTTTCGCCCGGTTTAAGTTCTTTTTCCAGAATTTTGGTGATTGGCGGATTAGGATTGCGGACATTCAACTCCACGTCATAAGCCGCTGTTTCTTTACCACTTTTGGCGATGATCTTCACCTTGCCTACACCTACAAAGTCTTTAACATCCAAATCAAAGGTGACTAATTGATCCCCGGTTTTGGTGAAGTTGACCGTCTTTTGGTTATTCCCGGCAAGGTTACTGAACGCGTTTGACTGCACCTGTACGCTGACCGTTTTTATGTTATTCTCCATCGCAAAAACGGTTACTGGCAACTGGATCTTTTCAGACGGGCCTAAAACACGGGGCAAAGTCGCCAGTATCATCAGCGGCTTTTTAACCGCTACATATTTATCGGCAAAACCATAACCGCCATCGTGCCCGGCAATAACCATTACCTTAACGGAACCTATGTATTGCGGCAAAGTGAAGGTTTTGGTTTGTTTTTCGCCTCTATCTAAGCGAAATGGCCCTAAGAATTTCACCACAGGCTTAAAGCGGTTTACGGAAACATTGTGGTTTGTTCCGGCAGTGCCATCACCACCAACGCTTAAAATACGCTCCAGGCCGCCGCCATAAGCGCCGATTACATAATCAAACAAATCCCATGTTTTTACGCCAAGGGCCTCGCGGGCATAAAATGTTTCATGCGGGTCGGGGGTTTTATAATTGGTAATATCCAGCAGGCCTTCATCAACAATGGCGATGGTATAGGTCATTTCCTTACCGGATGCTTCCGAAATAGTAATATTGGTCGGCGTTTCCGGCCTGATCTTATCCGGCATGGTAATCACCGGTTTCAATATAGTTTCTGGATTGTCGACGGTTAGCGGGATAGCCCCGTACATGCGTATGGGCAAATCATTCACCGTTTGCGAATGGCGCTGCAGCAAGGTCACATTCACAAAAATATTTGGCGCCATGGTTTCATCAATTTTAAAACTATAGCGCGTTTGGCCTTTTTTGGTATCTATCCAGGCTGTTTTTAAAATCTTACTGCCATTTTCAAAGCTGATCAATGCCCTGCCGTCTGACATGGTGGGAATAGTCAAAGTAGCATCTTCGCCAACTTTATAATTGGTTTTATCGGCAGTAAAAGAAAGCATTGCAGCTTCTGTCGGGTCAGTTTGCTGTAATCGTTCGGACCAGTTTGGCCAATCGACATATAATATTTTACCTGTTGAGTGTCCTGTTTCCTCGTCTTTTACGTGGATGAGATAACGCCCCCAATCGGCCTGGTTTATATGGAGGTTCCATTTACCCTGGCCATTAACCAGCTTTACAGTTTCAGTTTTTATCAGCTTATTAAACTTGTCATGTGTAAAATTACTTAATTGATTGCCGGTTTCGTCCCACCACCAGCGCCATTGAATTTTATACAGTTCCAACTCAACATTTCGTGTGCCTTCAAACGGCTTGCCTTTGGTATCAACATCGGCAATATCAATCTCATGGTCTTTATCCGTTACCAGCATACCCGAAAGGTCGCTGCCTTTTGGTGTTTTAATCCCTACATAACCCGGGTAAACATTATAAGGCATACTTAATGATTGTATGCTGAAATTACCGCCCGGTTCAAATACCTTTATTAAAAAGTTAGCTTTTAACTGACCGGGGGCCTGTTTCTCTACATTTATGTTGGTATTTACTGTGGCTTTGCCATCCGCATCAAGCCTGCCGTCAAAAATAGTGGAGGTTTGGGTGTTAAAGGCAAGCGTAGGGTCGTCAAAAACATAATCTTCGTAATTTTTAAAGGTGGTGGTTTGTGGCGATAAAAATGCATCCACTTTTGCCTTTAGGTTTTGGGCTGTGCCGCCAAAAAGCCATTGCGCGGTAAGTGCGCCGTTTATATCACCGCCTTTGTCCAATTCTGTTGCCCCGCCGAAAGATAACCCGATCTTCAAGCGGTTTGGCATAATGGTTTCTATCTTAACATTCTTCTCAAACGAAGCGCCGCCAACTTTCACTTTAGCCGACCAGTTGCCTGTAGGCGATGAAGTTTCTGTAGCGGTATGGAAACTATAAAAACCGTCAACCGAATTGGTTTGGGTAATGCGGCGGTATAATTTACCATTAGGGTCATGGAGTTCAAATTCAACCGGATGGTCAGGCGGCAAAGTTTTTAATTTATCTTCCAGTATAAACGACATGTAAATGGAATCGCCAGGCCGCCAAACACCGCGTTCGCCATAAATAAAGCCTTTCAGACCGCTTTGCACCTCATCGCCGCCAACATTAAAACGGGAGAGGGGCAATGAGCTGCCATCGTCAAGCTTTAAGTAGCCGCGCTCGTTACCCTGTTTGGCAACCAGCAGGTACGGCTTGCGTTTTAAATCAAACCTTGCAAAGCCATCACCATCCGAAGTTGTTTGAAATATTACCTGTTTCTGGTAATCCAGTATCTCGAGGTCGACACCGGGCATCGGTTTGGCGGTTAATATATCGGTTACGGCTATCACCATGCCGTTATCATTGCCGCGTTTGGCTATCAATCCGATATTTGATGCAATGATATTCCGTGTAGCCCACCTGTCTTTTGTAAAATACGAATTGGTACAAGGGTCATCTTTTTGCTGCCAGTCAAAACCTTCAGGATAATAGTTGTCATACCTCGACCAAAAATCATCATCTTCATCGCTTATCGTACCCGAATTGCTGCCGCTGTTTTCGTTTTCGCCGTCATATTCGTTGTCGTTCTTTTTTGGCGCCGAATTGCCAACACTGCAATTGTAAAGTGAATATTCTTTCCTGTACCCGATGATTACGCGGTAAATGGCGCCTGGTTCGGCCCGAAGCATCTGGTCAATATCCAGCATAAAGCGGTTCTTTTTGTTAAGATTAATGCTTTTATCTTCATCAAGGCGGATGGTCTTTTGCACAACAGGCTTGCCGACATGCCGCAACTCGTCACCACCGTTGTAACTATTATTTTGAAAATATTGCGGAACATTATCAGCATATATCTTAATAATACTTACATCAACGGCGTTTAGGTTAACAGCTTCAAATGGCATCATCAGCTTACCCGAATCAGGCAGTATAACCCCTTTACCAGGTATAGTTACGGCAGGCAAACGGTTTTCAAAAAATACATTTGCCGAATATGTTTTGGTGATTTTTTTATGGGAGATATTTTCAATGCCTTCATTTACGGTCACGCTATAATCGCCTTCCAGCCGTTCGGGGGCATAAACTTTTACCATACTGCCTTCTATGGTATAGGCGGCATCGCTTACATTGCTGAGGTTTATTAACCCGTTCAATTCTTGCCCAACCATTATGACGTCAGAAAATTGCACCAATACATATTGGTCATTATCCTGTACGGCACGGATGTCAAGCACTTTAAAATCGCCGATTGCGGGTATTTGAAAATCCTGGCTCCCTTTTTTATCTACATCTAAACTGTTACCATTCCAGGTTACTACGAGCGGGTTTACCTTATCTTTTTCACGGGTTAATTCTGTTATAGTAAACTGATGGGTTTTGGTTATACCATTATGTTGCCAGCTGATATGCACGGGTGAAGGGAAGCTGGTGCTGATGATCTTTTCAATACTCGCAGGGTCTTCGTTATCAGCGGTTTGTATAATACCGCCAAATTTCATTTTGTCAATAGAAGTATTGGTAGCCGTTTGCAAGCCGGTAAAGGAAATTGTAAAATCAGGTTTAATGGTTTGAAATCCGAATTTAAAGTGCTCAAAATGGTCTGGAACCTTAAGGATATTGCTCAATTTAAAATCCGCGGTATAATTTTTATCAGGATCAAGCTTCCCTTCGGGCCTGAATTCAATGGTGCGTGCGTCTACCCAATAGGCCTTTCCTTTTATCGAAGGCGAAAAATCAAAGCTATTATCGCTTATGGCTTCATTTTGCACATGACTGACCTGCACATCTCCGGCCAGGCGGATACGAATCGTGCTTTCTTTTGATATGATCCCGGTAGTGTACGATTCAATATATTTGCTGAATCCGGGGTCGATAACAGGCTTTTGCCTGTAATGAAAAAATAAAAAGGCAATCAAAATTATCAGCGTAAGCGAAACGCCGAGGGTAATTAATCCCTTCCTGCTGGAGGAAAGGTTATCCGAAATGTTCATTGGGAATTGGGGGTTTATTATCAGGAAAAATATGAAAAATTTGACAATAAATAATATTTTGTAAAATATATTTTATATGATTTCGAATTTCGGAATTTCGATTTCGGAATTTTATAATTTCAATGAATTTTTAGATTAAAATATTTGAAATTCTTAAATTTGAACTTTCTCAATCGGAAATGATCATACTCTCAACAGAACAAATAAAAGAAATAGCAGAGCAACTTGAAGTAGGTTTCGATTGCTTCCTCAATAAGCATAATAACGAGCTCATATTTTTAATCGGCGATGATGATGGCTTTTCTGGCTTTGAAGATGACGATGCCTGGGCGGATGACCGGAAAAAGATCAATGATAACCCGGATGACTATTATCCAATTGAAAAAATGGGACCAAGGGATTCATTTTCGGTAATGGAGGACTTTATTTATACCGTTGATTCTGATAAATTAAGGGAAGAATTAATACGTGCGTTAAAACATAAAAAACCTTTCAGGCAATTTAAATATCTCATTGATGATTCTGAATATAGGCAGAAATGGTTCGATTTTAAAAGCAAAAAAATGCTGGAATGGGTTATTGCAGAACTTGACTTGCTTAATGCGAACGAGGAGGAAGATAAATAGTAATTGCCTGTCACAATATCATCACGCCAACTTTATTCACAACCGGTAGCTTTATAAAGTTTACCTCAACTATGCTTTCGGGTAAAAAGATGAATTTTTTATCATAAATATTACCGTCGATATAATAACTAAGCCAATATTCATTATTTAAACCGAAAGTTTGCTCATCAATCGGCTCAATAAGCTTATAGGCACCATTTTCAACCACAGGGAACATGTGTCGCAGGGTAGATGTTTTTACAGGTGAGCCGTCTTTTTCTCCATATCCCCGCGAGGTGATCAGCACATTTTCGATAGGCACTTTTTTAAGATTAATTAAATATACATACCATATTTTACTCTCCGCGCTTTCTTTCTCCAGCGCGACAGCAATAGCAATATCTTTAACTATATTTTGGGGGATATCTTTTATCATTGTTGGTTGATTATGTGAGTGGCGAGTAGTGAATGGTGAGTTGAAAGTCACCCACTCACCATTCACTGCTCACCACTCAACCAGCTACTTTTTCTTTACAAATTTCCTGCCTGATTTTTTCGGTTCCTTCTCAGCGGTAGCAGCTAATGCCTTGCAATCTTCAAAGGTTAATGTAAGCGGATCTTTGCCCTTTGGGATTTTAACATTTACCTTGCCGTATTCAATATACGGTCCCCAACGGCCATTCAAAACTTTAACGGTTGGGTCTTCATCAAATGATTTAATGAGTTTTTCAATATCTTTTTTACGCTTCTCAATAATCAGTTCAATTGCCTTTTTCTCAGTAACATCATGTGGATCAATATCTTTTGGCAACGAATAAAAAGCGCTGTTGTGCCTTATATAAGGGCCGAATTTGCCAATGGCAACCGTCATATCCTTATCCTCAAAAACACCGATATTTTTTGGCAGCTTAAATAATTCAAGCCCTTCTTCGAGGGTGATTGTTTCAATGCTTTGCCCGGCGCGTAAGCTGGCATAAAGCGGCTTTTCTTCATTTGTATCAGAGGTACTGTCACCAACCTGTACAAACGGGCCGTAACGGCCTATGCGGACGGATACCTTTTTGCCGGATGCGGGATGAATGCCCAAATCGCGTTCGCCGGTTGCTTTATCAGCTGTTTGGATAGTGCTTTCTACCTCTTTATGAAAAGGCGTGTAAAAGCCCCGGATCATGTCTGTCCATTCTGTTAATCCCTGTGCAATTTCATCAAATTGTTTTTCAACACTGGCAGTAAAGTTAAAGTCGACAATATCCTGGAAATATTGCACCAGGAAATCATTTACAACGGAACCTATATCTGTTGGGAAAAGCTTACCGCGTTCGGCGCCGGTATTCTCAACTTTTTCTTCTTTTACAATCTTATCGGCTTTAAGCGTTAAAACGCGGAAAGCCCTTTGCTTGCCTTCACGTTCTTCTTTTACTACATACCCACGGTTTTGTATGGTGGAGATAGTAGGGGCGTAGGTGGATGGTCGCCCAATACCAAGCTCTTCCAGCTTTTTTACCAGGCTTGCTTCGGTATATCTTGCAGGCGGACGGGAAAAACGTTCTGTGGCCGACATTTCCTGCAAGGCCAAACGCTGTCCTTTGGTTAAATGGGGCAGCATTGCATTTTCGCCATCCTGCAGGTTGTCTTCTTCTTCATCGCTTGATTCAAGATACACTTTCAGGAAGCCGTCAAACTTCATCACCTCGCCATTAGCAACCAATTCTTCCTTGCGGGTGGATATATTAATCTTTGCGGTTGTTTTCTCAAACAAAGCCTCGCTCATTTGCGAAGCAATCGCCCTTTTCCATATCAGCTCATAAAGCCGCATTTCACTTGGATCCCCTTTTATGCTATGCTGGCCAAAATAGGTCGGCCTTATGGCTTCGTGTGCTTCCTGTGCACCTGCGCTTTTAGTTTTATATACCCTTTGCTGATGGTATTTATTGCCATAAGCGGAGGTGATTTCCTGTGCAGCGGTAGTTAAAGCATGATCAGATAAATTCACGGAATCTGTACGCATATAAGTTATATGCCCCGATTCATATAGCTTTTGTGCAACCTGCATAGTACGCGAAACAGAATAACCTAATTTCCTGCTTGCCTCCTGTTGCAACGTAGATGTAGTGAAAGGCGCTGCAGGTGAACGTTTAGCAGGGCGGACATCTAATGACTTTATATCAAATTCTGCACCTATACAATCCTGCAAAAACTTTTCAGCATCTTCCTGTTTGCTAAAGCGTTCGGGTAATTCAGCTTTGAACGCGTCTTTGCCTTTCCCAAAAATGGCGACGATCTTAAACGCGGCTTCCGATTGGAATTTATTGATCTCCCGCTCCCGGTCAACAATAAGCCTTACCGCTACAGATTGTACACGGCCTGCCGAAAGTGAGGGCTTAACTTTTTTCCATAAAACTGGCGATAGTTCAAAACCAACCAACCTATCCAGAACACGGCGTGCCTGTTGTGCATTTACAAGGTTATAGTCTATTTTGCGCGGTGTTTCTATGGCACGCAAAATGGCGGGTTTTGTGATCTCGTGGAAAACGATGCGTTTTGTGGTGGCATCTTTTAAATCTAAAGTCTCAAACAAATGCCAGGATATAGCTTCCCCCTCACGGTCCTCGTCAGATGCCAGCCAAACCATATCGGCAGTTTTGGCAAGTTTCTTTAATTCACTGACTATTTGCTTTTTATCAGCCGGAACCTCGTATTTTTGTTTGAAATCATGCGCTACATCAATGGCATCGTCTGATTTAACCAGGTCGCGGATATGGCCGTAGCTCGACTTAACAGTAAAGTCTTTGCCAAGGTATCCCTCGATGGTTTTGGCTTTCGCCGGTGATTCAACAATTAATAGGTTTTTAGCCATTTAAGCAGTTATTTTTTGCAAAGAAAACATAAAGAAAGTGAAAAGCCAATTTGTTTTGGGAAAAGGTTGGAATGTTGGAATCTTGAAACGTCAAAATGTTCTAAGGTTTATTTATTTAAAAGTTGCGATTTTACGAAGTATAAGGATCAAAAAACAATATTATAACCTTACAACTTTTCAACATTGCAACGACAAAAATTACATCAAAAAACCACCACCTAACAAATCGTTCCCTTCATAAAACACAGCCGATTGCCCAGGTGCAATACCCGATACTGTATGATGAAAATCAACCTTCATATGCCCGTTCATTTGCTGAATAGTGCTTTGTGACCCTGCATCTTTGTACCTTATTTTGGTAACAGCTTCAATAGGTTCATTTATACTTTCATATTTAACAAGGTTCAGGTTTTTTACCCAGGCCTGTTTGCGTTCAAGCTCTTCGATTGTTCCTAATACAACGGTGTTGGTTTCAGGCAGGATACTGGTTACAAACATAGGATGGCCCAAAGCAATCCCCAAACCTTTACGCTGACCAATAGTATAAAACGGGTAACCCTGGTGTTTGCCCACTATAGTGCCGTCTGTTAAAACGAAATTGCCACCTGCGACACGTTCTTCAAGGTCTTCAACTTTATGTCTTAAAAAGGCCCTGTAGTCGTTATCGGGCACAAAGCATATTTCATAGCTTTCGCTTTTGCCTGCAAGCTCAACCTGCCCCATATCCATGGCCATTTGCCTGATTTCGGGTTTTGAAAAACTTCCTAATGGGAATTTCGTGCGTGAAAGGTTTTTTTGGGATACCCCCCAAAGCACATAGGACTGGTCTTTATTCTCATCCTTTCCTTTGGAGATCACATACCTGCCATTATCCTGTAAACGAATGTTTGCATAATGGCCCGTGGCAATAAACTCGCAATCCAGTTTATCTGCCCGTTTTAATAATGCTTCCCACTTAATATGTGTATTACATAACACGCAAGGGTTTGGTGTTCGGCCGGCAAGGTACTCATCAACAAAATTATCGATGACAAAATCGCCAAATTCGTTCCTGATATCCAATATGTAATGCGGGAAGCCATAACCTACCGCTAATGCACGGGCATCGTTAATACTATCAAGACTACAGCAGCCGGTTTCTTTTGAGCTTCCGCCTGATGAGGCATAATCCCAGGTCTTCATAGTCAGCCCAATAACTTCATAGCCCTGCTCATGCAGCATCACCGCCGCTACCGAACTATCAACCCCTCCGCTCATTGCCACTAATATCCTGCCGTGCTTACTCATTTTTTTGCAAAGATACCCATTTGGATTTTATGTTGGTATGACATTGGTCAGGAGATAGTAAAATGTACTATGCATGCATAATATCTACTTTAACGATAGATTAATAGGTCTAAAAATCAAACTAATACTAAATTTAACTAATGGATAAGTTATTATTGTAACTAATAGTAAATTTTTTTCTTGTCCATTACAATAAAATTTTATTAAATCAAGTTTATATTTATGTTGATAGATTCCTGGTATTCCAGTTTAAAATTAAAGATTATCTCTCATTTATTTCTTGTTAATTGGTTTAAAGATTTATAAAATCTAAAGACAATAAGCAGATCAAATCGTTAAAAATCAATTTTAAAAGAATTTAAAAACAAAAAAATAAGCTTCTATTCAATTTAAACATTGATTTATAAAGGTTTACTTAATAAAAAGCAATAATTTTTAAAAATCTTTTTGCATTTTTCTTATTTAATAACTGTAGAATTGACCATTTTAAAATAATCTCATCTTTTTTATTAAGAAATTCATAAAAATAAAAAAAACCTTTTGTAATATGAATTTTACAAATTATATTTGGTAACCTAATTAATTGTAAATAATGATTGCTCATTTAACTTTAGAACAAAAATTACAAGGTGTAATTTTGGTCCTTATTTGTTTCATTGCTATAATTGATTACTTCGTTAAGTAATTAAACAAGTTGGGAATGTAAAGAGGTGCCCACTTTTTAGTGAGCACCTCTTTTATTAATCATTCAGCTTATTTTAAGCTCTAACCTGCCCATTTCCCTTCACTACCCATTTATAGCTTGTCAATTCTTCTAAACCCATCGGGCCGCGTGCATGTAGTTTTTGGGTACTGATACCGATTTCGGCACCTAAACCAAACTGGGCGCCATCAGTAAAGGCTGTAGAGGCATTTACATAAACAGCAGCAGCGTCAACCTGGTTTAAAAAGGTTTTGATGCGGGCCTTATTTTCCGAAATTATAGCCTCGCTATGTTTTGAGCTGTAATGGGCGATATGATCAAGCCCGTCTTCAAAGCTATTAACAACTTTAATAGCTAATTTCATTGATAAAAATTCTGTTCCAAAATGTTCGGGCTTTGCATGTTTTAAAAACTTGTCCGGGTAATGGCCTTCGAGTATCATATAAGCTGTTTCATCTGCGTAAAGCTCAACTTCTTTTTCCCCTAAAGGTTTTACAAGTTTTGGCAAATCCCTTAACCTGCTATAATGCAAAATCAAACAATCCAACGCATTACACACGCTTACACGGCGCGTTTTGGCATTGAATACAATGTTTTTGCCTTTTTCAAGGTCGGCAAATTCATCAAAATAAGTATGTACTATCCCGGCGCCGGTTTCAATTACAGGTATCCGGCTGTTATTCCTGACATGATCTATCAGCTGCTGGCTCCCACGCGGTATTAAAACGTCAACGTATCCTATGGCATTTAACAAGGCATCTGTGGCTTCACGTTCGGGAGGGAGCAGGGTCGCTGCATTAATATCGATTTTATTATCCGATAAAACCTTGTGAATTATTGAAATAATAGCTTTGTTGGAGTGGTCAGCATCGCTGCCCCCTTTTAAAATACATATGTTGCCGGTTTTAAAACAAAGTGAAAATACATCGAAGGTTACATTTGGCCTGGCCTCATAAATTACGCCAACCACGCCAAGCGGTACACTTATTTTTGAAATATGTAAACCGTTCGGCCTGATTTTTTTTGAAAGGATGCGTCCCAATGGACTCTTTAGCTGGGCAACATTGACTATCTCTTTAGCGATATCATCAATGCGCCCGGCTGTAAGTTTTAGCCTGTCGTACTTCGGATCGTTCGGATCCATGCGGTCGAGATCTTTTTTATTTTCTTTTAATAAATAACCTGTTTGGGCGAGGGCGGCAATGGCAAGGTCTTTTAACACCTTGTTTATTAATGCCGGGTCAATGCTTTTCCGGCTCGCCGCCCGGGCGTTTTCAAAATATTTTGTGTAGCTATTTAACATTCCAGGTAAAGATAATCATAATGTATAAGCGCCTTTTGATTTTTTTGACCGATCATTTCAGCTGCTTTATCAGCTCCATATTCGGCAATCCCTAAACCGACGGGTTTATTATTTTCGTCGACCAATTTAATGATATCGCCTTTTTTAAAATCGGATATAATACTGATTACGCCTACCGGGAGTAAACTTGATGCTTTAGTTGAAGTAAGCGCAGCTTTTGCACCTTCATTAATTTGTACTATGCCTTTAGCATAATTTCCCGAATGGGCAATCCATTTCTTTTTCCCGGATGCTGATCTGTTTGGAATAAAATAAGTATGCGGGACCTTATCTTCTAATACATCGATCAGGATATTTTCTTTAGTGCCATTAGCAATATGGACAGCTATGCCCAATTGTGCCACTTTTTGCGCCATAGTGGATTTGGTGATCATTCCACCACGGCCAAATTGCGACTGGCCTATACTTACAAATGAAGAAAAATCAATAGCAGTACCGCTAATTTCCTCAATTACTTTAGTGTATTCATTATCAGGGTTTCCGTCGTATATTCCGTCAACATTTGTTAGTACGATCAGTGCCTGTGCATTCAGCATAGAAGCGATGAGCCCCGCAAGCTCATCGTTATCAGTAAACATAAGCTCGGTAATAGATACCACATCGTTTTCATTTACTACTGGTATAACATGATGCTGCAACAAAATTTTGAGACAGTTTTTCATGTTAAGATAGTGCATCCTGTCCCTGAAATCCTCTTTGGTTACTAGTACCTGTGAGCAAAGGATACCATATTTTTCAAATTCATGAGCATAAGTATTAATAAGCTTGACTTGCCCGATTGATGCAAATAGTTGCCTGGTGGCGATAGAATCGAATTTTTCGGAAACGGTGATCAAACTCCTGCCCGAAGCTACTGCACCGGATGAAACCAATACAACCTCTTTACCCTGCTTTTTTATTGCGGATATCTGTTCAACGAGGTGGTTTATCCTATCTAAATCAGGCAGGCCGTCTTTGCGGGTAAGAACGTTGGAGCCGATCTTTATGATTATTCGCTGGTAGTTATAGGCCATTTATTTAATAAAATGGTGCAATATACGGGTAAAATGTAATGAAAGCTGAAGATTTCGTTACATTTTAGGCAGAAATTGCTAATTATGATATGGGTTTTATTGGTTTTGCCCTTATTGTTATCATAATCCTTATGAATTGCAATTTAAATAAGAATAATTTTATTCAAAATTGTTTTTTTATGGAAAAATGTATGAAAATTCTGAATGTCGTAGAGATGCAATACTTTGCGTCTCTGAACCGGGTATGATCTCGCATAATCAATTAAAATATTGAATCTCTACAACATTTTAAAGAAATATGAATGTCATGGGCTGGCCTTTTTGGTCAGCCCATGACATGCTTGAACAGTGCTTTTTCCATAGGAAGGTATTTAAAAAGTCAGTTGGAGCTGGGCTTCAAAAATATTGTTTGGGATTTGGGTGACTGCTTCACGGCGGTCAAGGTAATTAACGGTAAACCTGGCCCAGTTGTTAAAGAAGTAGTTGATACCACCGGTGTAAATTTCAATACGAACGTTCGCAGTAACCTCGTTTGGGTCATAAGTATCATATTTAGCCGCCAGTTGCAATCTTTTAGGGACAACGAAATAGGCAGCCTGGCCATACCAGCCATCCCGTTTTATAATACCATCGGTGCCTTTATCATACTCTGCAGTTAATGATAGCCCGCCTATTACATAATGTGCATCAAAACCGCCGCGGTTGCGGAGATAATTTTTGGCCGGGGTGCCATAATTGCCTTGCCCGTCATAAAAATCACCGGATATATCCAGGTTCCTAATAGGGTGAACAGTAAACCTTCCGGCTATGTCTTTGTGGCTATTATTATCGGTTGTTACATCATATCCCGCGCCATTAAAAACACCTAAAGTATAATCAAACAGGTAATAGTCATCTACTTTTGCAAAGCTGCCGTTTACCTGGATACCAATGTCACGGCCATTTTGATTGCCAATAACGTCAGTCGCCCTGCCTGCAAGTGCGTTAACAACCTGCGAACGGTCAATAAATTCCAGCTGGCTATCCTGGATAAGACTTTCAAGTGAGAAAGGGACTTTGAACTGGCCCGCTGTAAATTTTAAAAAATCCGCAATCTTATAAGTTGTATAAGCATCAAGCAGTTTTGTTGTACCGGCAAATTCAGTGTACACTTCATAGTTCCAGTTATCATCAATATCGCCTTTTACATCCAAACGGGCACGGTGAAGCAGAAAAGTGTTATTAACGCCGGTTTGCTGAAATCCTTCGTATTCGGTTTGTATCAAACCACTTATTTGCAGTG
>Ga0206864_1257_pt1 | contig 13480 bp, 13 predicted proteins | sample Alteio_BWOrgCont_42_FD_152632 | JGI IMG/M metagenome (GOLD analysis project Ga0206864, IMG submission 152632) | Enriched cells from forest soil in Barre Woods Harvard Forest LTER site, Petersham, Massachusetts, United States -... | ecosystem: Environmental > Terrestrial > Soil > Temperate forest >...
GGTGGTTGTGGAGGGTATTGATGATAATGGCAATTTAGGCAGGCAGGTTTTTAGGTATAAAGTAGAGTAAAATGTGACCACCAATACCTAATTTATATCATAGTTCTTTAATGTTATCGCGTTAGCGGCTGCATCAACTTTTTGCTGCCCCTTTTTATACATGCTTTTCAGTATTTTTTCTTTCCATGGCAAACGAAGCATTAAACGCACCGCATTTGTTTGCAGCCACAATTGTTTTTTTGATTTTGGGAACATCTGTTCCATACCGGTTATCAATTGCTGGTTTTTTGCAATAAATTCTCCCATCGTTTTTTCATACCTGCTAAAAGCTATTTGGTAATGCCCTGCAGCAGATGCAAGTTCGCCGGCTAATGTGTAAGCGCCTACCAACGCTAAGCTTGTCCCCTGGCCTGCCGCCGGCGAGGGGCAATACCCGGCATCGCCAAGCAAAACAATACGGCCACGTGATAAACTGTCCATATGTACCTGGCTGATAGAATCGAAATAAAAGTCGGGCGTATCTGCTAAGCAATTCATTATCTTAAGTATATCGCCGCCATCATCTTTATAACGAGCGTACAATAGCTTTTTTTGACCTTCAATGTCCCGGTTGTTATAGTCCGTCTTATCAGATGCGAACATAAACAAGGCTTTTGCCTCACGATTGCCGCCTGTACTAAATACATTCATAACTCTTGCTTCGGCCATGTACAACAGTTCCCAATGATCAAGCTCAAAGAAATTTGGGATCGTAAAAATGGCAAAGGAATAGCCAAAGTTTTGGATGAAGTTTTTACCCTCGCCAAAAGTAATATTCCTGACGTTGGAGTGCAGGCCGTCGGCGCCCACAACCAGGTCAAAGTGCTTCGACATCCCGCTTTTAAACGTTACATGCACATTTTCGGCCGTCTGCACCATATCTGAGATAGAATCATTAAAAATATATGTCGCATCATTCTTTGTCGCTTCGTATAAAATATTTGACAGGTCGCCGCGCATAATTTCCGAGTCTTTGGCTTGCCGCATACCAAACATGTTCGGGTCGGCCATGCTCACCAGCCGTTTGCCGCTGCTGTTAATAAATGATGAACCCTTCATCGCCGTGCCGGATTCCCTTATTTTGTTCATCAGATCCATCCGTTCGGCAACATCAACCGCAATGCCGCGCACATCTACCCGGTAACCACCTTCGCGCAGTATGGGTGTTTTCTCAACAACGGTAACATTAAAGCCATACTTAATTAACCAAAAGGCCAAAGCAGGCCCGGCAATACTTGCACCGGAGATAAGGATGTTTTTATTTTTAATTGTTGTTCCCATTCCATAAAATTATTTCCCTGGCATTGGGAAACAACAGTATATCGGTTAACGGCTGAATATTTTGGTTGAAAGGGCAAAAAAGTCGGTGAAAATTAAGGGCTGTTATAATGGTTGCCGCGTCTCGTCGGGCTAAAGAGGCGACGTACCCCGCTGCATTTTAAAATATATATTGTTGGTGACAGCGTTTCGCCACCATGAAGGGGTCGATTTTTGGCAATTTTTTTCTATAAAAATCTATAAATGAAGTGCTCTCAAAATCGGTGGCGTGAAAATCGTGAACATAAGGACGCATTTTGAAGGAAGGAAAAAGGCGCCAACACGTCACCTGCATTTATGAAGGTCGCAGCCGTCTATAATATGTTTGCCCTTTCTCTTTACACCGCGATGAAGTAATATTCCCCAAAAATCCGTATTTTTGCATGTTTTTTATAAGCCCGGCATTTGTTTTAAATATCTTTTACCATTACCGGGTTTGTGATTGATTTACAATTTTTATCATGTTAGAGAAATTAGAAGCGATATTCCAACGCTGGAAAAATGTTGAAACCGAGTTGAGCAGCCCTGATGCCATGGCTGATATGAAACGCTTTGCCCAATTAAATAAAGAATATAAAGACCTTGCCAAAGTTGTGGATGAGTATAACATCTACCGCAACATCATGAGCAACATCGATAGCAATAAAGAGATTTTAGCCAACGAAAAAGACGAAGAGTTCCGCGAAATGGCCAAAGGCGAACTTGACGAACTATTGGCTAAGCAGGATGAAATGGAAGAGGCTATCCGTTTAATGCTGATACCAAAAGATCCGGAAGATTCAAAAAATGCCATTATTGAAATACGTGGCGGCACAGGCGGCGATGAGGCTGCATTGTTTGCCGGCGATCTGTACCGCATGTATATGCGCTATTGTGAAAAACGCGGCTGGAAAACAGAGCTGGTTGATTATACCGAAGGTACATCAGGCGGGTACAAGGAAATTGTGTTTAACGTGATTGCCGAAGATGCTTATGGTACTTTAAAATACGAATCAGGCGTACACCGGGTACAGCGCGTGCCTGATACCGAAACCCAGGGCCGGGTACACACCTCGGCAGCTACAGTTGTGGTATTGCCCGAAGTAGATGAGTTTGATATTGACTTGCAGGTGAGCGATATACGCAAAGATTTGTTTTGTGCATCGGGTCCAGGCGGACAATCGGTAAATACTACTTACTCCGCAGTAAGATTAACGCACATTCCAACAGGCATCGTTGCCCAGTGCCAGGACCAAAAGTCACAGTTAAAAAACTATGATAAAGCCTTGCAGGTATTACGCTCAAGGGTGTATGAAATGGAGTTGCAAAAGCACCTCGAAGTAACATCCAAAAAACGTAAAACAATGGTCTCCACCGGTGACCGTTCGGCCAAAGTGCGTACCTATAATTATCCCCAGGGCCGCTTAACCGAGCACCGCATAGGCCTAACCATTTATAACCTGCCCGGCGTTTTAAACGGCGATCTGCAGGAAATAATGGAAGCGCTGCAATTTGCTGAAAATGCAGAGAAATTGAAGGAAGGGACGGTGGCGTAATTGGCTTTTTTAAAATTGTAGAGACACAATATTTTGCGTCTCCCACATGCAAATTAAGCTTTGCAAATCCGCTCTATATAGTTGTAGATGCAAAATATTGCGTCTCTACAACCATATAAAATTAATTATACCATTCAAAAGAAGGAGCAATAAATTTCAACCTCCTATTTTTGACACCACTTTTGTACAATTACATTAATCAAAATCCCTTTTTCATCTCATTTTCATAATAACTACCGACTTTAGTAGCGTAAACATTAGCAAGATTCCCCGTTTCCCTTAATTTGATGAGGTTTTAAAGCAAAAGTTTTTATAAAAATTATTTCTTTTATACTGCATTTAAATTTATCAGCTTATGTTAGCTATAAAGACCCTACCTCATAAATCAGTTATTTTCAGGCGTGTTGTACGGCTGATGGGTAACCAGTTTGAAATTAGTGTTGTTGGCAATGACCCGCATTGGGCCGATGAACGTATAGACGACGCGATAGCCGAGATAAACCGTGTTGAAAAGTTGCTCAGCACATTTAGTGATGATACCCCTATTAATAAAATAAACCGCAATGCCGGCATAAAACCGGTGAAAACTACCGGTGAAATCTTTCGGCTTATCGACCGTTCGTTACAAATATCCGAACTTACCGATGGTACTTTCGATATTACTTACTATACTGAAAAGGACGCAGCACATTTTGAAACCGCGCAAGATAAAACTGACAACGTAATTACGGCTGTTCGGGCAATAAGTTATAAAAATGTGGTACTTGACGCAAAAGAGCAGACTGTTTTTTTGAAAGACAAAGGAATGCGTATAGGCTTTGGGGCAAATATTAAAGGATATGCAGCCGACAGGGCTAAATATATTTTACAAATGCAGGGGGTAAGCAGTGGTGTTATCAATGCCGGCGGCGACCTGCTCACCTGGGGCTTAGATCCGGTTAATGAACCATGGACAATTGCAACTGCCGATCCTGCTCAAAAATCGCAGCCATTTGCAAATGTTGAGATAAGTAATATGGCTATCGCAACATCAGTAAATACCGAAAAGCATTTAGCCATCATTAATAAAAAATATTCAACCGCTGTTAACCTTAAAAAAGGGTTCACGGTTAGCGGCATTAAAAGTGTAAGTATTGTAAGTACCTGCGCCGAACTTGCTGATGCAATGGCGACGCCTGTAATGTTAATTGGTATCAATGCAGGGCTGTATTTAATAAACCAGCTAAATCAACTGGCCTGTATTATTATAGACGATCATGACCGCGTTTATACTTCCAAAGATGTTAGCATCACCAATTGACCTTAATTTACCTTATTCATCCTGAGATGAATAAATAAAAGCTAAATTTAACTATTTGCATGAGTCCTAATGGCTCTGTATTTAGATCATGAACATCAATAATATTTTTTATAAACCCCGGTTATATAATTCAGATCGATTTTAGCGCCCTTTATGATTAAATACATTTATTAATAAATGTATTTAACCCTATGTTAGTGGCGCTTATTAATTAAATGGACAAAGTTTAATTGAATACTATTTGAATATAATTTTAACATTTCCCCTTCCTCAATGATAAAGTGGTTTGTGTATATTGTCTTGTTATTGATATTTGCACCATATTTATCGTCTGCTAAAATAAAAAATAACCATTTTCATGCTTTTTCTGATCGTTTGAGGTTAAGTTTGCCATTTAAAGAAATGGTGATTGACACCGTAGCTACCAAAAACAATAAAAAGCAGGAATCGGATGATAAAAAGAAAATCAAAGAAGTAGCTAAAGCCAAAAAACAGCCAAAGCCCGAAAAAATTGAACCTTTAGATAATACAGGGGCCAAACATAAGCCTAAAAGACAACGAAGACCCGAAGGATTGGAAAGGCCGCCTGAAATACCCAGGAGAAATGGAGGCTAAACAAATTCAACACACAATTTTTTGAAAATTAATGAAGTACTTTTTTGTATCCCTTTTCTTTATAATTTGTAATGGTGCAAATGCAGCAACAGTAAGGTATTCCCTTTTTACACAAGGGGCGAACCATATAATTGCTGATACCGATACAGTATTCAGAAAAAACTCCATTTCACTGGGAGCAAATTACGGCAGCGATATACAGTTTTTTGGCCGCACGGGGCCTGTTACGTATCCATACCTGAGTACTGATGCGATATATAACTTTAAATCGGGCTTTTTTGTTTATGGTTCGGCAGTACAGGTAATTGGTTATTATCCCTTAATAGACGAAGTTGATTTGGGAACAGGTTATCTGTATAAGTATTCAAAAACGTTTTCAGGCACTATTAGCTATACCAGGTTTCTATTTACAAAAGATGCTGCCCAGGTAATAAAATCGGCCTCATCAAATGATATAAATTTTAAAAATTCCTTCGACTGGAAATTTGCGAAATCAAGCGTAATATTTGATTACTTGTTTGGAGATGCCAATGATTATTTTGTAACCTTAAATACTTCCAAATATATCGAAACTGATTGGAGTGTTTTTGATGATAAAGATTACCTCTCATTCAATCCCACTATCAGCGCTATATTTGGCACCCAAAATTTTGTTGGCAGGTATTCTGCCGAACACCTGGTCCCCAACGGCCCATACATACCCGGCCTGGATGTCCCACCGCCGTTTCTTAAATATAATAATGGCAGGTTTAACGCGCTTAATTATAGTGTTAAAATTCCAATCGCTTATAACAGGCCCCATTATACTTTTGAAGCTTCATGGAAATATTCCATTCCGGTAAATGTTGAAGGCGCATTGAAAAACAGGCATGAGGTTTTTTTTAATTTGACATTTTATTATCTAATTTTTTAAACAAGCTATGAATGTTTTGATAATTGAGGATGAAAAAGCGCTTGCAGTTGAATTAGAGATATTCCTGACCAATTATAATTATATCTGCGAAGTATGTTTCACAGGTGCTGCCGCGTCTGAAAAGATTGGCGTTAACCTTTATGATTTTATTTTAATAGACCTGGGTTTGCCCGACTATGATGGCCTTGAATTGCTTAAAGAAGCAAAAAAAAATAATCCGGAAGCAATTTGTATGATATTAACTGCACGCGCAGAAGTTTATGACCGTATAAAAGGATTAGACCTTGGCGCCGATGATTACCTGCCCAAACCATTTTCGTTATTGGAACTGCAAAGCAGGATGCAGGCCATAACACGCAGAAAGTTTGGCTTAAAACAAAACCTGGTTGACCTGGGCGGGTTTTTAATAAACCTTACAGATCGCACCATCAGCTATTACAATACCGAGATCAATACCATCACCAAAAAAGAATTTGACCTGGTGGCGTATTTAATTTTGCATAAAAACCGCACATTAACACGTTCGCAGCTTAGTGAACACATTTGGGGAAGCATAATAAATGACGATTACGATTCCAATTATATTGATGCGCATATCAAAAATATCCGCAAAAAATTAAATGTCTATGCCCCCCCTGACTGGCTTGAAACTGTGCGCGGCTTAGGTTATAAAATAAAAATCAACACTTAGGTACTTGAAACTTAAAACTAAACTTACACTGTTTAATACCATCTCAAAACTGGTAATTGTAACCTTGTTTGTATTGTTATTGCCTGCCCTCATCAGAAATATTAATCAAAACTTTACCGACAGTAAGCTTCAAAAGCAAAAGAATAAGGTACTTAAGATAATTAGCGCATCGGGGATAAAAAACTATCTGTATGCCGCTTATTCTCCGCTTAAAGAGGAATTTTACAGCCTTGATGAAGATTCATTAGATGAATATCTTGACACTATAAAAAATGAAAAGCGCAAAATTGAAGGTGATACGATAGAATACAGGATACTTAGCTACAATTTTATAGTAGCTAAAAAAAATTACCTCCTTGAAATTGGCAAGAGTGTAGATACTATCGAAGAAACAACTACTCCCCTTCAAAATATAGCTTTCGAGGTTTTAGTCGGTATGATTTTGTTAACTATCCTGGCAGACCAGGTGTATAGTAACTATGTATTAAGGCCATTGGACCTGATAATAAAAACAAAATTAATTGCCCATAAATTTCCAAATTTCGGATCATACCATAAGGTAAAAACCTCCACATCTGATTTTGAGTACCTGGATATCAGCATTCACAAAATGATAGAAACCATTGAAAGTGCTTTTCAAAAAGAGCGGGAGTTTATTTCAAATGCCTCGCACGAGTTAATGACGCCCATATCAATTCTCCAGTCGAAGATTGAAAACATGTTTGAACGGGATGATATAGTTGACGAGCTTAAAACAAGGCTGCTGGAAATGCAAAAAATATTAAACCGTTTAAAAAGCATAACCAAAACCCTTTTACTGATATCGCAAATTGAAAATGAGCAATTTTTAAAAGAAGATAAAATTTCGCTTTCAGTATTGCTTGGCGAAGTTTACGACGAAATCTCGATCCGCCTGCAGGATAAAAACATCAGTTATGAGGCTTACATACCTGAAGAATGGCACCTGGTTAACGTAAATAAATTTTTATTGTTCAACCTGTTTTTCAACCTCATTAACAATGCAATAAAATATAACCACGAAAATGGCGAAATAAAAGTTGTGGCAACCCGTGAAAATAATGTGTTCATGATCGGTATAATTGATACCGGTATAGGGATCAGTGCTCAAGAGCTTCCTTATATTTTCAACCGGTTTAAAAAATTCAGGCAATCCCTGCAGCAGGATAGTTTTGGGCTTGGGTTACCTATTGTAAAGTCGATTGCGGCTTTCCATCAAATAAAAATTGAAGTAATATCCGAAAAAGGCAAAGGAAGTACTTTTAAGCTCATTTTGCCCAATTTTCTAATTGAAATCTAATGTTACATTCATTAGCATTAATACGTATAAGTACATAGATTTACGCCATTAATTGTTATAAAATCAGAAGTTAAGAATTATTAATAAATTAGACCTTTAAATTAAACCATTGCAGATTTTTTTAGTCTAACAATTTTATTAAAGGTTATTATACTTAGAATACAAAAAAACTGTTAATTAGTTATTCAATATATAATATGAAAAGGATTTATAAATATGCATCCGGTTTGTTTTTAACCGGGATGTTATCTGTGTTAATGATGACGACAGCCAGTGCACAGCGTGGCGGCCGCGGCGGCGGTGGTTTTCACTTAGGCGGTGGTGGCGGTGGCTTTCGTGGCAGCAGCGGCGTAAGCACCGGCGTTCGTGCGGGTGCGGGAGGTTTTAGGGCTGGTGCTGGTTATTTTGCCGGTCGGGGATATATCGGCGGCGCGTTTTACCGCCCAGGTTTCGGCTATTTCGGCTATCCGCATATCGGATTTTATTTGGGCGTATTGCCTTTTGGGTATTATCCGTTTTATTGGGGTTCAGCCTTATATTATTACTACGGGGGTGTTTTTTACAGCCCTTATGACAATGGCGGCTACCAGGTAACCGTTCCGCCAATTGGCGCCGCTATTCCCAATTTGCCTGATAACGCCCAACCTATTAAGATAGACGGTGTGCAGTATTACGAAGTAAATGGTGTTTACTATAAAGAAGGTGTTGATGATAAAGGTAAAAAAATATACATTGTGGCCGGAAGGGATGGTGTTTTAAATACCGGTGATAATGTTACCGACCCTAATGCAACTGTTGCAGCCCCGCAGGTTGGTGATCTTGTAAATCAACTGCCCGATGATTGCCGCAAAGTGATATTAAATGGTAAAAAATATTATGTATCGCCTGACGGTATTTATTATGAAAAAGTAACCGATCCAAATGGCAATGTAGCTTACCGTATAGCGAGCCTGCCCGAAGATGATAAAGGCGCTTAATAGCCAATATATTTGAAATAATTAGCCCTCCGATTTATTGGGGGGCTTTTTGTTTACCTTCATTCAACAAAACTATTTGGAATAGGTAAGTTAAACAGTACTTTTGTATATGTTAAAAAGATCAGGAGCATTTGTATTGACCCTGCTGTACCTTGTTACAATAATGGGTTTTGCGCTGAACCTGCATTTTTGCGGCAATTACCTTGCTGCTGTAAAAATTGATGCCCCGGTTAAAAGTTGTAACATGCTGTCGGGAAAAATGAAATGCTGCACTAATAAGCATTTTGTAGTAAAGGTAAAAGATGCCCACCAGGGCGAAGTCCACTCATTTCTGTCAAAAACATTTGTTTTTGAACTCGCTAAACTACCCTTCAACGATTCTTTTCTGTCTGTAAGCCAGGGATCATTAGTGAAGTTTTTTGACAGGGGCCCTCCTGATATATCTATGGGCAACACCAGTATTTTTCTAAAAAACTGTATATTCCGTATCTGATCATTATTAATCACCTGCCTTTTTGGGCAGCAAAAATTTAAATTGTTTATTTTTTTATGATTAATTTATGATCCCAATGAAAACACTAAAAATATTTATGGTACTGCTGGTACTTACCACAGGGATTGCCAAAGCTCAATTTACAAAAGCTGAATTACAGGTTAGCGGCCTAACCTGCGCCCTGTGCGCTAAAGCAACAGAAAAATCATTAAGAACACTTCCATTTATCGGCGATATTAAGCCTGACCTGATGCGTAATATCTTTGTTATTACCTTTAAAAATGACCAGCCTGTAAATTTCGATGAGATCAGCAAAAAAGTACAGGATGCCGGTTTCTTTGTTAACAGTCTTAAAGCCACTTTTAATTTTGACAATGTAAAAGTTGCAAATAATTATTTCAGTTATGGCGGCGATACTTTCCGGGTGATGAACGGTGCTGATAAACCACTGAGCGGACAAGTTGCCGTAACCATTGTTGATAAAGGCTTCGCCCCCAGATCGGTATCAAAAAAATACCTTAGCCAGGTTGCCGATGCGGCGCCGGTTAAACCGGGACGGGTTTATCATGTAGCCATATAAAACTTCAAAACTGTAAGTTATGAAGCATTTATTATTGGCGCTATGCCTATGGGCAATGGCTTGCCCTGTGTTTTCGCAGGAGTTATATGTAAATACCGAACCCGCCAGCAATATGGCGACAAACTCGCTGGGTATAAGGGTTGAGGACCAGGGTTATTTTACCCCCACCTATAAAAACCGGGAAACCCTTGAGCTCATGTACGGCGCAAGCAGGCATTTAATGGTACATGGCTCCGTTTATGTATCAGATTATTACGAAAACCAGCAGCATTTTGAAGGCGGCAGTGTTTATATGAAATACCGTTTTTTATCAGTTGATTCGGTGCAAAAACATTTTCGGGGGGCATTTTTTACAAAGTTATCAAGTATCGATAATCCCGTTGTTAACCAAGAAATCACTTTAGAGGGCGATAATTCAGGTTTGCAAAGCGGCTTTGTTTTTACCCAGCTTTTGCATAAACTGGCGTTATCAGGCACGATAAGTTACCTGCACGCCTGGGATAACGCAGGTGGCTTTAACCTGCCTGTTGCCAATGCAAAAAATGCTGTTGCTTATACATTGTCATCAGGTTACCTACTGCTGCCAAAAGCTTATAAAGACTATAGCCAGGTAAACGTTAACGTTTATGCTGAATTATTGGGTAAAACCAATCCGGGTTATGGGCAAAGCTACCTTGATGCCGCGCCTGCTGTTCAGTTGATATTTAACAGTTTAATAAGGGTTGATTTTTCGTACAGGATACCTTTATATAATTCGATGATCCGTAATACTGATCACATGTATTTGGTAAGGCTGGAGTATAATTTGTTTAATTTGTAAAATATGGAAACTTCATAGTGATGGGTTTGAAACCTTGAGTGTTCGAAACATGTAATTGTTGATTTGTTCTTTGAATTTTTGAGTGTTATTCACATTTTCTGTTAGGAATTGTTCTGATAGTGTGGTTATTAAGAGGTCGTTTGCCGGGGTCTTTTAGCTCGAAGCAGTGTATCTTTAAGATATAGATGATTGCCGGAAAATCCGATAAAGTAACTGTCAAACAACTGCTGTCAGTAATACCCGATGAAACCCTCAGCGCACTGGCTGTAAAAACAGGGGTTGATTATCAGGCTAAAGTATTATTTGGCAGGAGCATGTTTTATTTACTTTTGTATGGCCTTGCAGAAAGTGATCGTACAAGTTTGCGAAGCCTGGAAGATATTTTCAATTCGCGTCGATTTAAGCTTTTGTTCAGCCTTGACCCTGAACAGACTACCCGGCATAATTCTATTTCTGATCGTCTTGCAAGTATGAACCCTGAGTTTTTTGAAGAGTCATATAAGGCGATATACGGTTTATTTAAGGAGCAGTTTACGTATGGAGAATCGATAAAGTATAACATCACCCGGGTTGATTCGACTATGGTAGCTGAAACAGCTAACAAACTGGAAGCTGGAATGACCACCGGAATAAAGAAGGATGGTAAAAAACAAATAAAATATACGGTATCTCTGGATGGAATATTGCCAAGCAGCGTGCAGGTTTTTACTAAACAGGCCGAATTGAGTGAAGACAAGACCATCCCAGCGGTAATTCTTAAACTTGCAGACACGCACAAGGATAATGTATTTGTGTTTGATCGGGGTGTACAGAACCGGGGGGCATATGTGGATTTGCATCAAAAGGAATTACGTTTTGTGACCCGAATAAGGGCAAATAGCCGGTATAAAGTCATAGAAGCTTTACCCTCGCCTGTAAACTTAAAGATTGGCAATCTGACGATAATAAAAGACGAGTGGGTATATCTCTACGGTAGTAAAAACAAAAGGATAGATACCCCATTTCGTTTGATAACCACTAAGGATGAACAGGATAAAGTGATTCTGTTTGTTACTAATATGAAACAAACGCCTGATAGCGGGTTTATTCCGGTGGAAGATATTATAATGATCTATAAGTTGCGATGGGATATTGAGGTGTTTTTTAGATTTATTAAGCAGGAGCTTAATTTTAGTCACTTTCTGTCAACAAATATCAATGGGATCAAAATTATACTGTACATGACCCTTATTCTGGCGATGTTGGTCCACATTTATAAAAAGTACAATAATGTAGGATATAAAACAGCCAAAAGAAGGGTCAAAATGGAGTTGGAAGAACTGTTAACTATTATAATTGTTAAAGTCTGCGGAGGCAATCCGGATATTGTTTTTCGCTGACATAATTTTTTTACACAGGGTTTCGAACACTCAAGGTTTCAAACCCATCGCTATAGAGGATTCTTCAAAACTTCTTAATCGTTTCCGTAACATGCGCTAAATGGTGGTTACTATGCCATGCATACAAAGCCAGCGCCCTTTTCAACTGCATAGTTTGGCCCGAAGCGGGGTGCACAAAGGTGCGGTTCCATTGCTCTTCGGTAAAACTTTCAAGTAAAGCAACCCAGTGTTGGTGTAGCCCCTCTATTATTTTTAATGAGGATTCCACTGGCAAACGGTAATCAGGCAATAATGCCCAGTCTGCTTCTTCGTATGGTTTTATAATCGGATTTTCTTCTGTTAGTGCCCATTTAAAACGCAGCATTGAGTTCATATGGCTGTCCGCAACGTGATGTACTACTTGTCTCAAAGTCCAGCCACCGGTACGGTATGGTGTATCCAGCTGTTTCTCGGTTAAACTAAGAAGTGCATGGCGCAATTTGCCCGGGAACATTTTGATTGTAGTAATCCAATGCCTGATATCTTCTGAGGTGTACGATACCGGCGCCTTAAATTTTCCGATAGGATATCTTAATAGTTCGTCTGTCATGGTCGTAAAAAAAAATTAAATTAGGTATAATTTTGATCTGCAACAAGCTTTTACCTTAATTTGACGTTTAGTACCTGTTTATTGAAGTCCTGATGATAAAAAAGCTGATCGTAATACTCCTTATCTCCAACTGTTCTTTACTATATGCCCAAACTATTAAAACCGATGTATTAGTTATAGGGGGTAGTCCAAGCGGAGTTGCGGCGGCGATACAGTGTGCACGGAGCAAGGTAAAAACAATACTGGCCATTCGAGATACTTCATTTGACGGTTTCACAGGAAAGGGGGTGATTACAGTTGAGGCCAACCGCAATATTCCGTCAGGCATTTGGGGCGAGTTTCGCAAACATATAAAGGATTTTTATAAAAGCACACAGGATTATGATACCACATACAATGCCCCGTTAAAGTTTGAACCGGATACTGCCGGGCACATCCTGGAAAAAATGACCGATACCACAAAAAATCTTACCCTTTACTTTAATGCGCCATTTACTGCCATTAAAAAAGATGGTGACAAGTGGGAAGTAAGTATCACCCAAAATGGAAAAACAATTAAAGTTATAGCAAGGGTGGTTATGGATGCTACTCAAAATGGTGATGTCGCAATGAAAGCAGGTGCAAAGTTTGTCTCACCTTTTAATAATATGATGGATAATAGCACAATAAATACCTATCGCACATCAATAGCATGCGGTGAAGCATTTCCAATCCAGGTATATAATAGTACAATTGCGCCCAAAAACAATTACCCCCCATTTCCGGCATTTTGTATACCTCTTGATGTAGTAGTGTCAAAGGCTGTTGATAATATACTGATTACTGAGAACGCATTGCCCGCAAAAAAAGATATCCAGTATTTGCCTTTGCAATTAACATTGGGCCAGGGCGCCGGAACTGTGGCCGCCTATTGC
>Ga0206864_1259_pt1 | contig 13358 bp, 8 predicted proteins | sample Alteio_BWOrgCont_42_FD_152632 | JGI IMG/M metagenome (GOLD analysis project Ga0206864, IMG submission 152632) | Enriched cells from forest soil in Barre Woods Harvard Forest LTER site, Petersham, Massachusetts, United States -... | ecosystem: Environmental > Terrestrial > Soil > Temperate forest > O...
GTTAAACCATTTATTTTATGTGCCGTCATATGTAACGAATTTAAAACAATTAACAATTTCAAACAATGAAAAAGACATTATTGATGCTGGTTGCAGTGTTGTTTGCCGCTGCAGCATTCGCTCAAACCAGTACCCCCGCTGCTGTCAGCACCAAACCGGTAACACCTGCAGAAAAAGCCCAGATGAAAACCATGCGCCAGGATGTGCGCAAGCGTGACGATGACAAAGCCGCCGCTAAAAAAGCGATTAACCACGGCCACCTTGCCGCCGCAAAAACCGATGTTGCAGCCGCTAAGACCGAAAAGACCGATATCAAGACTGACCGTAAAGACCTGAAAAGCGAAGGCGTTACACATCCTGAGAAATTAGCCACCAAAGAAGTGAAGAAAACCGACGAAAAGGCGGTTAAAACCGAGGTTAAGGACGTTAAGGAGGCTAAGACGGCAGAAAAAGCTGACGCAAAAGCAGGTGATAAAACCGCGTCGGCCAGTGAAAAAACAGACGTAAAAACTGATAAAAAAGATCTGAAAAAGGATATTAAGGATGCCAAAAGGGATGGTATCAAACATCCGCTTAGAAGGGCTTAATAATACCCCAACATAAATTTCTTAAAAAAAGGGACGCTTTGGTGTCCCTTTTTTATTGTCGCCCTAAGTGTATATTATTATAAGCAGAGATTAAGATATTTTAATGTGCAAAAATGATATAAACCAGTAAACTTGCGGTTCATGTAGCCCCGATCTCCGGAGGCTCTTTATGATAAGGTTTAGGTTAAGTGCCCCTGATCGGCGAGAGAAAAGGGGCTTTGTTGCTAAGCCCTTACAACTAATTAAATATCCCGGTTAAAACACCTGTTCTGCTTTGTTTTGACTTTCGTACTCCAGCTTGCGTTAACCCTGCAGATCAATGAAAAAGTATACCCGCATTCTATCATCTACTGTCGCCACAGCCGGGCATATTAGTTATTTAAAATAAACTCCATGCTCCATATCCGTAAGCAAGGTTGGTTGCACGGGATGCCAGTTCAGGCTTTCCTGCGTTAATTGACTTGATGCCGGGCAGTCGATAGATGCGAAGCCTGTAAACCATCCAAAATTGGCGGCGGCTTCCTCCGGGGATATAGATATTACCGGCAGGTTTAGGTTTTTACCAATAGACTCCGCAATGGTTTTAAATACAATTTCGCCTTCGGCAACACCATGAAATCTGGCCCCTTCAGTGGCATGCTCCAACGCCAGCCGGTATAAATGGGCCGCATCAAGCCGGTGCACAGCATTCCAGCGGTTTTGTCCATCGCCGATATAGGCCGAAACACCTTTTTCACGTGCGATGTTGATCAATAGCGGAACGAAACCATGGTGATCGCCTTCACCATGAACCGACGGCGAAAGACGGATCACCGAAACGCGTACGCCACGTGCAGCAACCGAATCGGCAGCTGCTTCCGATGCCCTTGGAAAGGCCTTGATGACAGGAGGCATCATATCCTCGGTTGCCAGGCGACCGGGACTAACCAGCGCCGTACCCGAAGTAACAATAAAAGGCTTGTCCGAGCCTGCAAGGGCGTCGCCGATGGCCTCGATGGCCAGGCGGTCAATTTCACAAACCGCCGCAAACCGCGAAAAATCATGGATAAACCCGGCATGTATTACGCCGTCCGAAGCTTCCGCCCCGCTTTTCAAACTTTCCAGGTCCTCCAAATCGCCCTGGTGCGTTTCAGCGCCAGCCATTGCCAGCGCACTCGCTGCCGCATCCGACCGCGCCAAACCAAGCACCTGGTGCCCATTATCAAGTAATTCCTTTACGATCGCTTTACCAATGAAGCCCGTAGCTCCTGTGACAAATACCTTCATAATTTGATTTTTTTAGTTTTTCATCATTTTTGATGATACAAAGATGGATAAAAAGGAAGGCCGGGATTTAGCCATATCTGCGTTTGTTGTAGCCAAAAATTAAAGAAAAACGTCCCCTTCCCTATATTTAGGGAGGGCGGTAGGGGTAAAGGAACAAATCTCCTGTTTCTTTGCGCTAAAATCTCCTGCATTTTCAGATTGCATTGAATCACAGTGTACTGTTTAAGAGCGCCTTAGATTACAATTAAGTCCTAAACCAATTTCCGCTGAAAAAGATAACTCGTGAAGAAGCCCCAAAATAAAATCACTATAAAACTATCATTACGTCACCGCAGAACACGCATTAGATCAACACAATTGCGTTGCTATGTTGTATGTGAACAGTTGATAATTAACTACTTGAAATATAAAACAGTTGTTTCTGATGCGTTTTTTGAGTTATTGCGTCAAAAATCGGTCTATTTGCCCACCATCGTCTTCAGGTAATCCAGCGCCTTAGCCAGCACGGGGTCCTTTTGATCAATAAAATCCTTCACGGTTGGCGCCACTTCGATATCCGGTTTTACACCAACTCCTACAAAAGCGCTGCCGTCGGGGTAGGTATCTTTTTTGGTGCAAACGCGTGCGCTGAAACCGCCGCCCAGGTCAAAAATATAAGGCTGGCCAGTACTGCCAAAGCTCCGCTCCCCTATCCTGATCATATGCGGCTGGTTGGCGGCACTGATCAGAAAGTCTTCCGCTGCCGAGGCAGTGTTGTTGCCGATAAGGATGGCGGTGGGCACAACCAGGCGTTTGGCCTGCAAGTGTATGGTATCAGGGGCATAGTCGAATGCATAATAATACTGGTCGTGATAAGCCTTCCAGCTCTTGGCATTCCATGCACTCCCGATCGTATCTTTTGGCTTCACCGATGCACCCCAGGCTTTAAAGGCCGGCAGATGTTCGCGCGTAAAATAACGGGAATGCTGCATGATGGAATCTTTCATCAGATACCGGAGGATAGCAGTACCGGTGCCTGTACTGCCACCGCCATTGTTGCGGAGATCGATGATCAGCCCCCGGGCTTCGTACAATTCGGGAAGCTTCGCTACAAACATGGAATCGATCTTGTCATCGCCAAAGGAATTTAACGCCAGGTAAGCGATCTTTCCCGGATACCATTTTAGCTCCAGCAGAGGATAGTTTGGGAACGCAGGGTAGAAAGCGGTATCCGTGGTGCGGACGTGGGTGAGGTGAAGGGAGAAAACCTTGCCATCCGGTTTTTTGAACTGTACATCATAGTTGGCGCCAATCAGCCCGAAGAGCAGGTTCTGGATAGCCGAGCGTTCCCGCACATAATCCGTGGAGCTGGCTATATAAGGCTCTACATTTTCTTTAGCATACTGCCGGGTGGCCATCCCGTTAACAGCGATCACCTCCGTCCCAATTGGGAGTTCGCTTGCTTCACTTTTCAATATCCGGGTCACGATGGCTTTGCCGCCGATATCCTCCAGCCCAAACCAGTAATTACCGAACATTTTCCCGTAGAGCAGTTTGCCCACCGTACCGGGCGCATATACGTCGGTGTGTCCATCTTTTAGCAATGCACAAAAACGTTGCAGCAGCCGGTAATAATCATAGTCATTTTTGGTCTGTTCTACCTGGGGGATCAGGGCCAGGTAAGTGCTATCCCATGCATGGCGGTCGATTTTGTCTAAATAAACAAAATTATAATTCACCTCCTGCCAGAATTTGGACAGGCCATAAACTTTGGCAGCCGGACTAAGGGTATTGGGGACTTCCTGACCGAAGCAGCTTAGTCCTGCAAATAAACATAATGCAAATAAGGTTCTTTTCATGTTAGTATACGTTTGCCGGCGAATCAATGCACCAATAAAATGCCGGCATTTTATTGATTCGATTTACAATTAATTATTAAAGGTCAGGTACTCTCGACGTTCGTTTTCATTCAAATACCTGTTCTGGTTTCGAAAGGATAGGAACAGACAGTTTGACCACGAGCTAAAGATGATAAAATTTAATAATTTATTTGAGGCCGGTTATTCCTTTCCTAAAAAAATAAGAGCAATAAAACAATAAAGCAATCCAGGATCTCAACATTCCAACGCTCCAACATTTCAACCCTCCAACAATAAAACAATTCAACAATAAAACACAAACCATTTTTCCCTATCTTGTCCCATCAAATCCATCTGCATGAAGTTCTTTTGGGCCCTCTTTTGCATGGCAATTACTGCTGCAATGATCTGGGTGCTGGATTGCCGTTTCGGTACAGTCCCTCCTATCGGGGCCTTTATGAACCCGTCCACCGGCTTTTGGCAAAACGCCGAAAGCAAATACATTCTTCCGGCTGAAAACCTCAAAATCAGCGGATTGCAGGATCAGGTAACTATTAAATTCGACGAAAATCGCATACCCCATATCTTTGCAAAAAACGACCATGACCTTTACCTTGCCCAGGGATTTGTTACCGCCCGCGACCGCCTTTGGGAAATGGATATACAAACCCGGAGCGCGGCAGGCCGTCTTGCAGAGATCGCAGGCCCAAAGGCCTTAGACATCGACCGCTACCATCGCCGGATGGGCATGGTTTTCGGTGCCGAAAACAGCCTCCGGGGATTAATGAAAAACCCGGTATCAAAAATGATGGTGCTGGCCTATACCGAGGGGGTGAACGCATACATCCATTCCCTCGCGCCAAAGGATTACCCTTTGGAATTTAAGCTGCTCGATTACGAGCCCGAAGAATGGAAGCCTATCAATTGCGTTTTCCTGCTGAAATTGATGTCAGAAACACTGGCCGGCGGGAGCGACCAGTTTGGCATGACCAACGATCTGCACCAATTTGGTGCAAAAGATGTAAATGCCCTGTTCCCGGATTACCCCTTCCTCGAAGACCCCATTATTCCCGCCGGCACCAAGTGGAACTTTAAACCACTGCCTATTCCAAAACCTTCGGCAGGGTTTACCGCCCAAATGAACGCTGGTATCCGCACTAAGGAGATCACGCCCGGAATTGGCAGTAATAACTGGGCTGTAAGCGGCAGTAAGTCAACCAATGGCTACCCTATCCTTGCTAACGACCCCCATTTGAACCTCACCTTTCCTTCTATCTGGTACCAGCTGCAGCTATCGTCACCAACGGTAAACGTTTGCGGCGTAAGCCTGCCGGGAGCGCCGGGGATGGTCATCGGGTATAACCAACATATCAGCTGGGGGGTAACTAATGTAGATGCCGATGTTTTGGATTGGTACCAGGTAAAATTCAAAGATGCCACCAAAGACGAGTATTGGTACAATAACCAATGGAATAAGGTAAACAAGCGCATTGAGGTTATAAAGGTGCTTGATAAGCCAGATGTTATCGACACTGTTTTGTACACGCACCACGGCCCGGTGGTTTATGACAGCGAGCAGCAAAAAGCCAAGGGCGGCCATAAAAATATACCGGTGGGCGATGCGCTCCGCTGGATTGCACATGACGAGTCGGACGAATTTATGTGTTTTTACCTGCTCAACCGCGGGAAAAATTATGACGATTATCGCCATGCGCTTACTTATTACACTGCCCCTGCGCAGAATTTTATTTTTGCAAGCAACGACAACGACATTGCGATCACCCCGAACGGAAAATTCCCGCTCAAATATAAAGACCAGGGCAAATTTATCCTCGATGGCAGCGACCCTGCTGACGACTGGCAGGGCTGGATACCCTACGATCAAAACCCGACCGTTAAAAACCCGCCGCAGGGCTTCGTGCGGTCGGCCAATGAGTCGCCCACCGATCCCTCCTATCCATACTATATCAATTGGCGGTATGAACAATACTATCGTGGCAAGCGCATCAGCGACAAACTTTCCGCGATGAAAAATGCTACGATCGACAGTATGCGGATAATGCAAATGGACAACTACAGCATTCTTGGCCAGGATGTATTGGCTACGCTGGTTAAATACGTCGATACGTCGAAGCTTCATGCCGACCAGTTGAAGGCATTCGATATTGTTAAGTACTGGGACAAGCACTATGCCGCCAACTCAATGGGGGCAAGCATATTTTTTAAATGGTGGCGCAAGTTTTACGACACTACCTGGGCCGATAAATTTTATTCCAAAACAATAGTTCTAAAAGCGCCCTCGTACGACAAAACGGAACAACTGCTGCTATCCGATCCCGGCTCCAAATGGTTCGATAATATTCATACCCCGGCAAAAGAAAATTGTGCCGATGTTGTTAACACTGCTTTTGTTGCTGTGGTCGACGAAATGCTGCGCCGATACGGCCCGCCGGGTGAAAAATGGCAATGGGGAAATGTAAAAGAGACTTATATCCCGCACCTGGCGGGCCTGAACGGCTTTGGCACCGGTCAATTTTTTACCGGCGGGACCGGAGGCGTCATCAATGCCTTGCGCGAAAACAATGGCCCGTCCTGGCGCATGGTGGTGCAAATGGGGCCAAAAGTAAAAGGCTACGGTGTTTTCCCGGGCGGCGAGTCCGGCAATCCCGGCAGTTTTTTTTATATGGACATGTTTAAAACCTGGGAAGACGGTAAATTGAACGAATTGCTTTTCTTAGATTCAGCTGAAGAAAAATCAAGCCGGGTTAAAACCACTATAACCCTCTCCGGTAAATAAACACGCCCAAACATGGGTAATTCTTATTATTTTTACAACCCCGTAATTTTAATTTAAAATGCATACATGTTTAGGAAACCTGTTATAGTCATTCTTATTGGCTGCTGCCTGCTGTTAACTGCAAACAGTACAAAAGGTCAGCAAAAACAACGCACCTATTGCAATCCCATTAATATCGACTACGGCTATACGCCTATACCCGACTTTGCCACCGAAGGAAAACACCGCGCTACCGCCGACCCGGTGATCACGATGTACAAGGGAGATTACTACCTTTTCTCCACCAACCAATGGGGCTACTGGTGGAGCAGCGATATGTATCATTGGAATTTTATTTCACGATCATTCCTGAGGCCCGAACACCATGTTTACGATGACCTGTGTGCGCCGGCCGTTTGGGTACAGGGCGACACGCTCCTCGTTTTCGGATCGACCTATTCTTCCAATTTCCCGATATGGATGAGCACCAATCCAAAAGCAAACGAATGGAAGGAAGCTATTCATGCATTTGAGCCCGGCGGCTGGGATCCGGATTTCTTCAGGGACGACGATGGTAAATTGTACATGTACAATGGCAGCAGCAACACCTATCCTATTTATGGCGCGGAGATTGACCCGAAGACTTTCCATTTAAAAGGCTACCGCAAGGAAATGTATTTTTTGCAGCCTTACCGTTACGGATGGCAGCGTTTTGGCGAATACCTGGACGACACTTTTCTCGACCCTTTTATCGAGGGCTCGTGGATGACGAAACATAACGGGAAGTATTACCTGCAGTACGGAGCGCCGGGTACCGAATTCAGCGGCTATGCGGATGGCGTGGTTGTGGGGGATAGTCCCCTGGGGCCGTTTACCCCTCAATCAATGCCGTTTAGTTATAAGCCGGGTGGCTTTGCACGCGGCGCAGGGCATGGCAGCACCTATACCGATGCCTGGGAGAATTACTGGCATACCTCTACCATAGCCATCGGTGTAAAAAACAGCTTTGAGCGCCGGCTGGGTATATGGCCGGCCGGGTTTGATGCTAATGGCGTTTTGTATTGCAATACAGCCTTTGGCGACTACCCTGCCTACCTTCCGGGCGGCAAAGAAGACCACTTGCAAAGCCGGTTTACCGGTTGGATGCTGCTCAACTATAACAAACCGGTGCAGGTGTCGTCCACGCTGGGCGGATATGTGCCAAACAACGCGGTGGACGAAAACATTAAAACCTACTGGAGCGCCGCAACAGGTGATTCGGGCGAGTGGATACAGACAGACCTTGGCGATGAAAGCATCGTAAATGCGGTACAAATAAATTATGCCGACCAGGATGCGACCGTTTTGGGGAAGTCGACAACCGATTATACCCAATACAAATTATATTACTCTACTGATGGAAAAAAATGGCGTATCCTTGCCGACAAGAGTCAGAATAAAACGGATGTGCCGCATGACTATGTGGAGTTGGAAAAACCCGTGAAGGCGAGATATATTAAATTGGAAAATGTTCACATGCCCACCGGTAAATTTGCAATTAGCGGCTTAAGGGTATTCGGAAATGGTGGAGGCCCAAAGCCCGATACAGTTAAGAACTTCGTGGTGCTTCGCACCGAAAAAGACAAGCGCAGTGCGTGGATAAAATGGCAAACGGTTGATAACGCCTTTGCATATAATATTTACACCGGTGTATCCCCCACTAAACTTTATAACTGCATAATGGTCTATGCCGCTAACGAGTACTACTTTAAAGCAATGGATAACGAAAAACCTTACTATTTCCGGATAGAAGCGATCAACGAGAATGGCGTATCTGAACCAACAAAAATCATTAAGGTTGAATAAATTATTTTTAAGCGGGATTTACCCGTTCATAATGAGGCTACTGATAAATAATTTCAGTTTACGCGTTGAAATAATTATTTTAACAGGCGATTGATTTGATATGTGCCCGCGAAAGTTACTTTTGATACTATTATCGTTCTTTTTAAGCGACAGACTTTTCGCGGCGACGTTTACGGTGACCAGCAATGCTGACTCGGGTGCGGGTACCCTACGGCAGGCATTGCTCGATGCCGCTGCCAATGGTACGGCCACCCTGGATACCATCAATTTCAATTTGACCTATGTTAATCAGGCCAGTATTACCATCACCGTTCAAACACAGCTTCCGGACGTCACCGCGAATATCATTATCGATGGCACAACAGAGCCGGGACTGCCTTTGGGGGTAAGCAATGCCAAAATAATTATCACTCCCGCCACGCCAGCCGCTGGTTTGAGTGGGCTTAACATTTCCAACCTGGTTGGGCCGGCGGATGTGGTTACAATTTACGGACTTTATATCGATGGGTTTTCGCCGAATCAACAAGGTTTAGGGAATGGAATTGTCACCAACGCCGATTGTGTGCTCACCATCGGGGGCCCTGGTAAGGGCAATGTTATAAGCGGTAACAACTTTGCTTTGTCGGGTTATTTTCAAAACGCGGTTATTCAAGGCAATTTTATCGGGCTGGAGCCGGATGGGGAAACTGTATTTAACAATGTCGCGGATTTTTACGCCCCCACCGACTATAATAATTTGGTCATCGGCGGCGCAACGTTGCAGGCTGGTAACGTCATCATTGGCGGCAGCCAAAGCGGGCTCAACTTCGGCACGGGAACAGCGAACACTACAACAAAATCTGTGCTGATCGAAAACAATCTTTTTAATACAGATTACACGGGCACAACTTCACGCGTGGTTGCCAATAATTCATGCATCCTGCCGAATGACGCTAATACAACTTTAGATATCGTCGCCAATGTATTCAGCGCAGCGGAGATAGCTATTTTAGGCGTAAACCAATCCAAAATGGTTGTAACTGGTAATTTTTTCGGTACCGATCGCAGCCAAACCTTCCCGCTTGGGACGGGGACACAGGCTATTGAGAATAGCGATGTGGATGCAGTGATCGGCGGTACCACCGCGGCTGCACAAAATATTTTTACAAATTATCAAAACCCCATCGTGGCTTATAACAATTCGGTAACCGAAGTCATTCAAAACAGCTTTTACTGCAATACCGAGGTTCAGCTGAATGACCCGACCGGAATAAATTTTATAAGGATAACTTCACTTACGAATAATTCTGTGGGGGGGGACGCCCCGGCTGGAGCCACTGTACAGCTATATTACGTCGACACCAAATGCACAACCTGCAACCCACGCACCTGGTTCGCCAACGTTACCGCCAACGCAAATGGCCAATGGCAGTACACCGGCAATGAGGCCCAAAATATCGTTGCATCCTCAACCGTCAATAACAACACCGTAGGCTTTCAGATCGATTCCCTTTCACAGGATGAGGCCACTGTATTAAATTACGATTGCCAACATGCAGGTTCCATCACGCTTAAGCAACAACGGCAGGGCAATCTCCAGTTTGTGTGGACCAATAGTAACGGTCAAACAGTTGGAAATGGGCAAAACATCAGCAACCTGCAACCGGGAACATATACGCTGCAGCTAAGCGAGAACGGCACCTGCCCATCGGTAACCGGAAGTTATACCATAACAGATCTAAGCTCGAAAGTATTTCCGCAAAGCGTTCAATTGGATTGCAACACGCCAACCGCTACTTTTACCACCTATCCAAGCCTCGCCCCCGGTGTTACCGTTACAAATTATTATTGGGAAGACTCCAAGGGCAACATACTTTCTACAACCAATACCGTAAGCAATCTTACCGCCGGTAATTATTATTTGCATATCACCGACAGTAATGGCTGCAGCTCCGATACCGCGCTTATCCAGGTGCTTCCGGCGGCCACCCCACCCGTCATCAATGAGACCGATGCTGTAGAAACAGACGCCCAATGCGGGCTGGCAAACGGATCCGTAACCGGTATAACCCTTACAAATGCAGGTGGTGCCAACTATGGGTGGAGTACTGTTGCGGGTGTTGAAATGGATTTCGGGCAGCTTAATTTAACCAATGCGCCGGCCGGTCAATACTACTTTTTTGTTTATTATGATTTTAACTGCCCGCCTGCAAAAAGCAGTGTATATACTATAAATGACGGTAACGTAATTACACTAAACGATAGCCTCGTTACCATAACTAAGTCGACCTGCAATAACAGCAATGGCTCTATCACCGGGATTACAACAACCGGGGCTATCACATACCAATGGTACAATAGCGACGCCGTAGTTGTTGGCCACACCATAAACCTTATCAATGTCCCGGCCGGCAATTATTACCTCGTGGCTTCCAATACACGCTGTGCTCAGCAATCTCCTGTTTATACGATTGCTGATTTCCCGCCCTTTAATAACTTCCCCTCGACCTATACCACCACCAATGCGTCCTGCGGCCTTGCCAATGGCAGTCTCTCGGTCTCATTTACCACCGGCACCGTACCGGTTTCGTATCGGTGGGCCAATCCAGAGGGTACAACTTTAGTAACAAACGGGCCGCTGAAAAACGTTCCGGCAGGCACCTATCTTTTATATGTAACGGATACCAACGGGTGTGAAAGTTTGTTTCACACGTACACCATTACCTCAGTGGCGACCATCCAAATAGATTCAGCATCGGCCCGGATCATCGCCGACCAATGTTTACACGGTGTTGGGAGCATCTCAAATATCCAGGTGACCGGCGGAGTTCCGCCATTTAGTTATACCTGGCTAAATTCTTCAGGAGGCCTGGTAGCCAATAGCCTGAGTTTAATTAACCTCCAGGAGGGCGTATATACATTACAGGTGAGGGATTCGACACAATGCGGCCTGGCGGTTCAGGAATTTACCATACCAAACGACATTGCCTTTGTTCCGGTTCCTGATGTTCCGGCCGTGCAGGTTTGCAGCCCTGGCGAGGCCATTATTGCAGTGTCAAACCCGCTTCCAGGCTATGGTTACCACCTATACGCTACGCAAACAAGTACCGATATTATTGGCACTGATGCAAGCGGCGTCTTTGCGGTAACCGTTTCACAGGCGGGAAGTTATTATGTAACCCAATACACCGGTGATTGCGAAAGCGAAAGGGTACCGGCCAACATTACCATTTCTTCTGCAAATCTCAGTATCCCAAATACGTTTACGCCCAACGACGATGGCATAAATGACTATTGGGTAATCAAAGGGCTTGAACCCTACCCGGCTGTGGACGTACAAATTTTCACGAGATATGGACAGAAAGTTTTTGAATCAAAAGGCTATTCCCAACCGTTTGATGGCAATTACGGCAATGCCAAATTGCCGCCCGGCGTATATTATTACATCATCAATTTAAATTCAAACTGCAGCCTGCTCTCAGGTAGCTTAACGCTCATCAGGTGATAATTCAGGCCGAATTTATATATTTACCGCGCTGCTAATACCCCAAGCCTAAGATTGGCGTTATAGGAATTACCTGGAAAACACTGCTTATGATTAACCGTGACATAAAAACACTTCTCGTTTGCTTTATTTTAGCATGCCCGTTCTTCGTTTCGGCGCAAAAGAATGCGGCTTTTGACCGCGGATCTTTTGTACTAAAAAAGGACACCCTGCCTTACCGTATTTTATTCCCGCTCGATTTTGATCCCGCCAGGAAATACCCGGTCGTGTTGGTACTCCATGGCGCCGGTGAACGCGGCAGTAATAACGAAGACCAGCTGAAATACGGTGCTACGCTCTTTTTAAGTGACTCCATCAGGGACAAATACACTGCTATAGTGCTCTTTCCGCAATGTCCTTCGGACGGCTTTTGGTCGAACGTCAAAATCGAAACTGACTCCGCTTCAAGAAAATTGGAATTTATTTTCCAGCATGATGCACCACCGACTAAGTCTATGACCCTGCTGCTCGGGCTGTTGGATGAGTTTTTGGATAAACCGTATGTCGACAAACACAAAGTTTATGTTGGCGGCTTATCGATGGGCGGAATGGGCACCTTCGAGCTCATCGGCCGGAGACCGAATGTTTTTGCTGCGGCATTTGCCATGTGCGGCGGGGATAATACATTAAACGCGAAGAAATATGCCAAAAAAGTACCATTGTGGGTGTTTCATGGCGAGAAGGATAGTGTAGTGCCTTATACGCATTCCGAGTCGATCGTAGCTGCCATCAAAGACGCCGGCGGCGACCCGAGGTACACCCTCTACATGCATGATGACCATGACTGCTGGGACGATGCATTTAAAGAACCGGATTTTATGTCGTGGTTATTTTCGCACACCAAGTAGTGCACTGCCGTTAAACTTCGTTCTTCGGTGGGATGTTTTTCATATTAAACCGCGGCTTGTAGACCGGTTTTGCAGGCGCTTCGGTAGGGCTTTCGTCCATTGACATTTCGGTCGCAGGCGGTTTTTCTTCCTTTTTATCCTCGTTCGGGGTTTTTACCGCAGGGTTAGCTTTATATCGCGGCACAAAGCCAACTTTTCGGACGGGTTCAGCGGGTTGAGCCTCCAACAGGCTTTCGGTAACGGTTTGTTCGGCAAGGGGATTAACCATCTGAGGCTTTTCAGTTTTGATTTCCGGCGCAAGATGGTATTGATGCCTAAGCTTGTTAAACCAGTACTTTTTGGTATGATCGAAGCTCTTTTCGCCCATCAGTTCAAAATGAGTTTTGAATTCGGCAAATAGCGCCGGTTCTGCTTTTCCAAAAGCCGCCAAGTCGATCCGTTTCTTTTTAAAAAACTCTTCGAAAGTCATATCAGATTTGAGATTTGAGTCCCGATAGCTATCGGGATGAGATGTGAGATTTAAAACCGCTAAAGCGATACGTCCAAATCGAGCGTGTTAAAGTGAACACCTCGATCCGTTTGTGTCCAATCATCGCGTTCTTCGTCGGATGCATTCATCAGCTTCGGGAACCATTCCAACGGAAAAGCCTGCTGTTTACCCCCGTCCTTTTCAAC
>Ga0206864_1181_pt1 | contig 13234 bp, 10 predicted proteins | sample Alteio_BWOrgCont_42_FD_152632 | JGI IMG/M metagenome (GOLD analysis project Ga0206864, IMG submission 152632) | Enriched cells from forest soil in Barre Woods Harvard Forest LTER site, Petersham, Massachusetts, United States -... | ecosystem: Environmental > Terrestrial > Soil > Temperate forest >...
GAGCTAACCGCCGGCCACGACCTCGATGGATAGCCTGGGGCGAAGGATTCCCAGGGGGTGGAATATGGTTCGCAAATTCGCCGCGGAACTGCTCGGTACGGCCCTTCTCGTCTTCTTCGCCGTGGGCGTGGCGACGTTGACCTTCGGATTCAAGGCCGACGGCGGCAGCTTCATCGCCGGGGTCGTCGCCACGGCGCTGGCCTTCGGCTTGACCCTGCTGGCTCTCGCCTACGTGCTCGGTCCGATCTCCGGCTGTCACGTGAACCCGGCGGTGACCCTGGGCGTGTTGCTGGCCGGACGTATCTCGCTGCGCGACGCGACGAGTTACTGGGTCGCGCAGTTTGTCGGGGGACTGCTCGGCGCCCTGGCCCTGTGGGGCGTGTTCTCCACCTCGCCGCTGTATCACCGCTCGACCACCGGGCTCGGTACCGACGGTTGGGGTTCGGCGAGCTACATCCACATCGGCGCGGGCGGCGCCTTCATCGCCGAGGTCGTCCTCACCGCGCTCTTCGTCTTCGTAATCCTCGGCGTGACGAGCAAGACCGCGGATCCCTCGACCGCCGGTCTGGTGATCGGGCTGACCCTCACCGCCGTCCACCTCATCGGCATTCCGATCACCGGGACCTCGGTGAACCCGGCGCGCGCTCTGGGACCGGCGCTCATCGTCGGGAGCACGTCGCTTCATCAGGTCTGGCTGTTCATCCTGGCGCCCCTCGTGGGCGGGGCCTTGGCGGCGCTGGCGCACCGGGCCCTGTTTCCTTCGAAAGAGGGCTCGCCGATCGGTTTCGCGTCGGCGTCCAGCTGATCTGAATCCACGCCGCACGGCGTCGCCGTGACTGACAAAATGGCGAAGCGATGCGACTACTCCTCACTTCGACGGGCCTGGCGGGCCACTTCACTCCCCTGACGCCGTTCATCGGGGCCGCGCGAGAACGCGGCGACGAGGTCTTCGTGGTCGTCCCGCCGAGTCTCGCCAAAGAAGTACAAGAACTAGGCGTGGCGCACTACCTGAGTGACCCGCCCGACCCGGCCAAGTCGAGAGAGCTCTGGCGACGCGCCGCGCGGGTGCCGCACACGCAGGCGGCGCGACTCCTGGACGGAGAGTTCTTCGGGCGGCTCTCGACCGAGGCGATGCTCGCGACGGTGGAGTCGGCCTGCGACGCGTTTCAACCGGACATGATTCTCCGTGAGCCGTGCGCCTACGCCGGCGCGGTTGCGGCGCACCGGCGCTCGATCGACCACGCCCAGGTCGCGATCTCGACGGCACGAACCGAGTGGAACGTCATCGGACTGGTGGCGCCGATCTTGGAGGACTTCGACGACGGCATCGAGCCGGTCCTTCGCCAGACCCGATACCTCTCGCGACTGCCCGTGAGCCTCGATCCGTCGCCGTTCCCCCACACCGTGCGCTACCGCGAGTGCGCGGAACCCGAGGTCGGCGAGCCCGGGCGGTGGGCCCACGGCTCAAAACCGTTGATTTATCTCACTTTTGGCTCGGTCGTCGGCGCTCTGGACGCGGCCGAATCGTCCTTTCGCCTAGCGATTGAGGCCCTGTCGGGCCTGGACGTGCGGGTCCTGGTGACCACCGGGGCCGGATTTAACCGCCACCTGCTCGACGCGGTTCCGTCGAACGTCGTCGTCGAGTCGTGGATCCCTCAGGGCTCGATCTTCCCCTACGCGTCGATGGTGTTGTGCCACGGTGGCTCGGGCACGACCTACGGCGCGCTCGCCGCCGGTCTCCCGATCGTCTTCGTGCCGATGTTCGCCGATCAGCGAACGAACGCGCAGTTGATCGCCGTCGCGGGCGCCGGTGTCGTCGTCGACGTCGGTTCGAAGTCGGAGCCGGGCTTTCGCGCGATCACACCCAGTGACGTCCCGCGCATCAGAGCGGCGGTGCTTGAAGTACTCGCGAAGAGTTCGTACGCGATCGCGGCTCAAGTAATTGCCGAAGAGATCGCGTCGACGGGTTCGGCGCGCGACTGTTTGGAAGAACTTTCTTCACGTTGAACGTCGTCGCGAAGACCGATAGTCGCGAAATGGTGAGCGCACCCAAAAAGCAAAGGTTTTTGCCGCCTCAAATAACAATTTTTTCGCCTAGAGACCTTTAAATCAGCGGAAATGAGCCCCGAAAGCCGTTAGACCCGGATTTTTCGGGCCTCCGAGACCTAAAATGGTCATTCCTCCGCAGAATCATCCAAGGGGTGGCCCCTAGGGGCCATTTCCTCGGCGGTAGGTCTCGAACCATGGACCGTGAGTCCCGAGTGGTTCTCAAAGTGTCGTCAAGGGCGACCACACAAATTAGGCGGAGGCTTACAGATGTTACGAACGCGCGATAGATGGAAACGCGTCCCGGCGTACTCACAGGCCGCGGTCTGGATGAGCACTCTGGCACTCATCGTCTCACTCACGGCACTGCCCACTCCTTCGACGGCGGCCACCACGATCTCACACCCGATTCGTGGCGTCATCGCGGTGACGATTAAATCGTCACCGGCTCGTACCCCCGTGGCGATTAAATCGTCACTGGCTCGCGTCCCAGGGGCCAAGGTCCAGCCTCGAGCCGTGGCCGAGTTGGCGGGCTTCACCAGCGACCCGACTCCGAGCGACGGCTACGTCGTCACCCTCATTCATCAGGACTTTCCCGCTCGGGCCTGGCACGCCGCCGAGGCCGTGGCCTGGTGCGAGTCCAAATTCCGCACGACCGACATCGGCTTCGACAGTAACGGCACGCACGACCGCGGCCTGTTCCAACTGAACGACGGTGGTACCGAGCAGTACCTCATGGCGATGATCGGCGAGAACCCGAAGAATCTCAACCTGGCCTTCAACCCCGTGCTGAACGTGCGCGCGGCGGCCCTGTTGTACGCGCGTGACGGCTGGAGTCAGTGGTCCTGCGCCTACGCGATCTGATCGCGTGATCGTCGTCGCGGTCGCCTAGCGCGATGACGGACGAGGCTTGACGCGACGCGCGGCCAGCGGCAACGGTGACGTGAGGTCGCGCAAGTGGATGTAGCCGGTCGGCTCGGTGAAGGGCGCCCACTCACTTGACGTGTAGCCGGCGCTGCCGGGGGCGTAGTTGTCCGAGACCAGGAAAACCGTGCGATTTGACCAATTCACGCGCGCGACGTAGGCGACGTGACCCATCGTGCCTCCGTCGTACCAGGCGATCGAACCCACGGCCGGCGTGTGGTTCGTATCGGCGGCCAACGTGACGCCCCACTGATCGCCGTAGCCCCACGAGTGGCCGGGGTCGGGCAGTCCGTTGTGCGCGAGCATCCACGCGGCGAACAAAGTGCAGTTGTGTGGGGGAGTGCCGATGCCACCCTTGGTGTCTTGCCCGTAATACCTGGCGGCCCAGTTGTCGGTCATCGACGTGGCGTTGTAGCCGTCGATGGTGCAGGCGTAGCCGACGCTCTTGCAACCCAACGAGGCGCTCGCCACACTGGCCGGGGTCACGACGAGCAAGAGGAGGAACGTCGTCGCGAGTCCGAGTCGAAGCAGCGACGGTGACGTGGCGCGAGACGCCCGACACCGCAATCGTTCGGTGATTGCCACAAGACCCCCCGCCTCGGTACCCCGAGGACCGTAGCACCACCCACTTTTTTGGTCCAATGGAGCTCATTTTCCTGGAAATAATGGGGAAAACCCCCAAAAACGACGTCGACCCGCGGGCAAATGTGTCTGCGGTCGTGGCGAGCTCCGGCGCAGCCGCAAATGACAAATATCTTTGTGACGTGTCGGGTTACGTCCTTCCGCGTCAGTTCCCCGTGCTTCACGACAAGCAGAAACGTATCGTTCGCGAGATGTTCACTCGGCGCATCAAGCAGAGAATGAACGTCACGTTGTCGGCGTCGTGGTCCGCAACTTCCGTGGACGAATGTCCGACGGAAAAAATTCGGATCGAGGTCACCTTGTGCGTGGCGGAGCGTCAAGCGAACTCGTTACGCTGATGCATGATTCACGGCCAACCCACAGGAGAGAACAATGGACAGCGAAGACCAGTGCCCGGTCTCTGACGGATTTGACGCCACACCGTCGGGGCGACGAACGCACCAAGACTGGTGGCCCAATCAGCTGAAGCTCAAGCCGCTCGAAGGCAACTCGGCGCGGGGCAACCCGATGGACCCGTCGTTCAACTACGCCGAGGAGTTCCTGAGCCTCGACCTCGACGCCGTGAAGAAGGACGTGATGGCGCTGATGACGGCTTCGCAGGAGTGGTGGCCGGCCGACTACGGACACTACGGCCCGTTCTTCATCCGCATGGCCTGGCACAGCGCGGGCACGTACCGGATCCATGACGGACGCGGGGGCGGCGCGTCGGGCACGCAGCGCTTCGCGCCCCTCAACAGTTGGCCCGACAACGTCAGCCTCGACAAGGCGCGCCGGCTGCTCTGGCCGATCAAGCAGAAGTACGGTCGCAAGATCTCCTGGGCCGACCTGATGATCCTGGCCGGCACGCTTGCGCTCGAGTCGATGGGCATGAAGACCTACGGCTTCGCGGGCGGACGCGAAGACGTCTTCGAACCGGACGAGAGCATCTACTGGGGACCGGAGGACGTGTGGTTGGGCGACGAGCGCTACAGCGGGGAGCGCGAACTGCAGAGGCCGCTCGGCGCGGTCCAGATGGGGCTCATCTACGTGAACCCCGAAGGTCCGAACGGCACGCTCGATCCGCTGGCGGCCGCGATCGACATCCGCGAGACGTTCCGTCGCATGGCCATGAACGATGAAGAGACGGTCGCCCTGATCGCCGGCGGTCACACCTTCGGCAAGGCCCACGGTGCGGCCGACCCGACTGAACTCGTCGGCGCCGAACCGGAAGCGGCGGGACTCGCCGAGCAGGGACTGGGCTGGAAGAGCAGTTTTGGCGCGGGCAACGCCGGCGACACGATCTCGAGCGGACTGGAAGGCGCGTGGACACCGAGCCCCGTCAAGTGGGACAACAGCTACTTCGACACGCTCTTCGGTCACGAGTGGGAGCAGACCAAGAGCCCGGCCGGCGCGACGCAGTGGACGCCCAAGGACGGCGGAGGTGCCGGCACCGTGCCCGACGCGCACGATCCCGTGAAGCGCCACGCCCCGGTCATGTTCACGACCGACCTCGCGCTTCGCCTGGATCCGATCTACGAACCGATCTCGAAGCGATTCCACGAGCACCCCGACCAGTTCGAACTCGCCTTCGCCAAAGCCTGGTACAAGTTGACGCACCGCGATATGGGACCGCGTTCGCGCAGCCTCGGTCCGTGGGTGCCGGCGGAACCCCAGCTATGGCAAGACCCGGTCCCCGAGGCGACGCACGAGCCCATCGGCGCGACGCAGATCGCGGAGCTGAAGGAGTTGATCCTCGCCTCGGGACTGAGCGTGTCCCAACTGGTCGCCACGGCGTGGGCGTCGGCCGCGACCTTCCGCGGCACCGACAAGCGCGGAGGCGCCAACGGCGCCCGTATTCGACTGGCACCCCAGAAAGATTGGGAGGTCAACGACTCGGCCGAAGTGACGATGGTGCTGCGAACCCTCGAGGGCATCCAGAGTGCCTTCCACGAGTCTCACGGCGAGGCGTACGTCTCGCTGGCCGACCTCATCGTGCTCGGCGGATGCGCCGCCGTCGAGCGAGCCGCGAAGAACGCCGGACACGAGGTCGCGGTTCCCTTCACGCCCGGTCGAACGGACGCGCTCCAGGAGGACACGGACGAAGAGTCCTTCGCCGTGCTGGAACCGACCTTCGACGGGTTCCGCAACTACCTGCGAGACGGCTACCGGCGATCGGAGGAGGAACTCCTCGTCGAGCGGGCCCAGCGCCTGACCCTGAGCGCCCCGGAGATGACGGTGCTCGTGGGCGGCATGCGGGTGCTGAACGCCAACTTCCGAGGATCGGACTTCGGGGTCTTCACGAAACGACCGGAGGCGCTGACAACCGACTTCTTCGTCAATCTGCTCGACATGAGCACGAAGTGGGAGGCGACGTCCTCGGCCGAGGCGACGTTCGAGGGCCGCGACCGCCGAACGAACGAACTCCGGTGGACCGGTACACGCGTCGACCTCGTGTTCGGCTCGAACTCCCAGTTACGCGCCATCGCTGAGGTCTACGCCAGTGACGACGCGCAGGACAAGTTCGTGCTCGATTTCGTCGCGGCGTGGAGCAAGGTCATGAATCTCGATCGGTTCGACCTTCGCTAGTCCAAGCGAGCGGCCGCGGTCGGTGGCTGACTCTGGTCGACGAATGCCGTCGTCCGGTGACCTTACGTCGATTCGTCCGTTGACCGATCTTCATCGTTGGCTGCGTCCCGAAGTGACTCGTGCACCTCAATCTGATCCAGTTTGCGCTCGACGAGTTCCTTCTCGTCCGCCCGTTCAATCTGCACCAGGTGATCGTCGGCCGCCGGGATCGAGCGGATAAGTTCATCCAACTTCAACTGCAACGCCGTCTGCTGTCGATCTTGTGTATGTTTCGCGGCGAAAAGCAGCACGATCACAATGGCGCTGGACACCGTGGAGAAGCCGGTCTGCCACTTCATGGGAAAACCCGCGATGGCGAGCGAGACAATGAAAGTGACAAGCACGACAGAGACCACCGCCACGGTGGCGACGTGCGAGATCATCTCGTCAAATCGTTGCAAGGCGCGGCTCAATCTTTGGTGCAAGGCGGAGCGCATGCTAAGTCTCCCGACATTGTGGCTAGCGGAACTTTTGGCCAGTCATCCTATGGTGATGTCAGTCAAATGGACTCGAAATCGTCACGAAGGGGCAACAAAAGTCTCGCAGAGATTGCTTGACGCACCCTTTGAATTTCATTCACCTCGGGAGACTGAACCAGTTGCTTCGCGGAGAGGCGCCGCATGAAGTGACTTTCGTCCTACGACAGGCGGAGTCCCCAAATCTAGGCTGAATACGCGGTGGCCGAGATTCGCTCGGGGCACGCAGCGAGGCATGTTTCGTGACCGATCTGAAGCATCACGGGTCCGCCAGAGGGCAGTTCGACCAACGGCCGCTACTCGTCTTTTGGGAGATGACCAAGGCCTGTCAACTGGCCTGCTTCCACTGTCGGGCCGACGCGCAGTTGGTCGGGGCGCCGGACGAGCTCACCACGAGCGAGGGCCGCGGTCTCATCGACGGACTGGCCCAGATTGGCGCACCGCGAACGATCCTCATCCTCACCGGCGGCGACTGTCTGATGCGCTCGGACATCGTGGAGCTCGCTTCGTACGCCCGTTCGGTGAACGTGCCCGTCGCGATCGCCCCCTCCGTGACGCCCCGTCTCACAGATTCCACTCTCCGATCGCTGCGCCAAGCGGGTGTGAAGAGTGCCTCGCTCAGCCTGGATGGAGCATCGCCCTTCACCCACGACGCGGTCCGGGGCATCCCCGGACACTTCGGCTCCACGATCCAAGCCATCAGCCGACTTCGCGAAAACGGCTTCACGACGCAGATAAACACCACGGTCATGCCCTCCAACGTCCGCGAGTTGGCCGACGTGGCCAAGCTCTTGGTCGATCTCGAGGTCAACGTGTGGGAGGTGTTCTTTCTGATCACCACCGGTCGGGGCTCGGACGTCACGGCCACCTCGGCGCAGGAAAACGAGGACGTGTGCCACTTCTTGGTCGACGCCTCTCGATACGGGTTCACGGTACGTACGGTCGAGGCCCCGTTCTTTCGGCGCGTCGCCCGAGAACGCGCGGAAGGCGTCAAATCCCGACCGGTGGACGAATCGGACTCCCTGTACGGATTCCTTCGCGCCCGCCTGGTTGAGTTGCTCGGGGAGAGTTCGGCGCCGGTGCGCGCGCCGAGCGCCGCCACCCGTGACGGCAAAGGCATCATCTTCGTGGGAGCGAACGGCGATATTTATCCCTCGGGATTCCTGCCCATAACTCTGGGCAACGTGCGAGAGAGGTCGTTAATCGACATTTATCGCGAGAATGAGCTCCTGCAATCGATCCGCTCGGCGCGCTTCGCGGGCCCGTGCGGGTGCTGCGAGCACTCGGATCTGTGTGGCGGTTCGCGTTCGCGGGCTTTCGCGGTATACGGGAATCCGCTGGCCTCAGACCCGGGCTGCGTTCGCGTGAGCCAAACGTTGACGGTTTAGCCATAATCCGCGACTTACGCCCCGATCTCGATCTTTCGCCCGGTGACCTCGGTCGTTCGAATGCGGAAGGCGATCGGCGGGCTTCCATCCCCGTGCGGGCGCGAGCTCTCGGTGGCGCGATTCGCCGAGACGCGCTCGGTGACGATCTGAAGGGCCCGCACAGCGTCTTCCCCACCTAATTCTTCAAAGATTCCCTGGGCGATGACGCTTCGCCATCCTCCAGCCGGAAGGTACTCGTCCACCTCGAAACAGACGCGTCCGTTCCTTCGCATCATGTTGACCTTCTTCCCCTCGGTGGTGAGGACGTAGAAGCAGCCCGCGTCCCACCCATAAATCACGGGCACGACGTAGGTGTCGCGCCCGACGTGACAGCCCAGGCGACCGACCTTCTGCGAGAGCAGGAACGCCTCAATTTCACCCGGGTCCATCTCGAGGATCATGGCGCGAGGTCAACGCGCGGCCGGGTCGCCGCGGCGGGCTCGGCGCCCAGACCAACCTCCAGGTGGTCGATGACGTCACGGGCGCCGTAGCTCTCTCGGCCAACGAGCAGTTGCCGGATGTCGTTGATGTAATCGCCGCTCGTCACGACTGGCGGCTCGCGACGCCCGTCGGCGCGGTACTGGCCGAGGCCGCAGGTCGACATGAGCCCGTTGCAGAGACAGGTGGACCCTTCGGTCACCCCGGGGGGGCCACCCTTGCGGACGTAGGCCCCAACCGGCTCCGCGGCGCAGCGATAGCCCGTCGAGCCGTCGGGCGCGAGGTAGGCCTCACGGAGGTAGCCCAAGTCACACTTTCGATCACGTTCGGCGTAGATTTCGGGTTCCGAGATCGTGGCGCTCACCTCGGCGACCTTGAACGGATAGCCGGTCGACGATGCTCGCAGCGAGGTCTTCACCTTGACCGATCCCGTCTTCACCTCGTGGAGGACGCGACGACGTAGGTCGGGGTCCATTCCTGACTCGTCGCAGTAGGCGAAGAGCGTGCCCACCTGGACGCCGGCGGCGCCGAGGGCGAACGCCGCGCGCACCTGCTCCGGCGACGTGATGCCGCCACCGATCCAGAACGGCTTCCCGAGGCTTGCCAGCGCGTCGAAGTCGACCACGTCGCGCTCCCCGTACTGCGGGTTGCCTTCGTCGTCGAGTTCAAACGCGCCGCGTGGGGGAGCGTTGTGACCTCCGGCCGTCGGCCGCTCCACGACAAATCCATCTACAGGACCGTTGCTTCGCTTGGCGAGCGCGGCTGCAAGCACGTGCGACGAGACGATGCCCACGAACTTCGGCCGAATGAGCGTGGCGGATCCGAGGTACGGAGAGGGGTCGAAGGGGAAAGAAGTGCTCGGGTGATCGCTTGATGCCCCCGTCACACTCAGGGGAAGGACGACCGGTTCGCCGCGCGTGAGCTGCTCCAGGACACCAGGAATATGTGTAGGGACGCCGGCGCCCATCATGACGTAATCGACTCCGGCGAGAATCGCGCCGCAGAGCGCGGCGGCGGTCGGGAGTTGGACCTTGGTGAGCAGGTTGATGCCGACCTCTCCGTCGTGACCCATTTTGGCGAGCGCCACTTCGATGAACGACGCCAGCACGATGGCGTCGATGGAGCGGCCCGAACTGTGTTGCGTTAACGCCGGCAAGTCTCGGTATGGCGCCGAACCGGTTCGCCGCCGTGAGCCGTACTTCTCAACGATGTCGTCGACGACCCGTTGAGCGGGGAATTCGTCGAGGGCCGTTTGCAGTTCCGCGTCGATTCCGTGATCTTGCAGCCGTCGCACGAAGACGTTGTCGATGGCCGTTCCCGACACGACGCCAATCTGTCCGAGGCTCGAGACCGCCCTAGCCAAGAGCCACCCGGATATGGCGATGCCCATGCCACCTTGAATGAGCCAAGGGACGGAGTGATTCGGAGAACTGGCTTCAGTCATGTGCCGCCTCCGTGCACCGTCGGACGAAAGTCTCAACTGGGTACCTCACCAGCCTATGACCGCATGAGAAAAGCCGTTCTTGATCGGACTCGGCACTCCTGACGAGTGGGTTGTTACTCGGGACCGAAATGAACCGGTCGGCCTTCTCGCCGCGCCATATCCGCACCATCAACGTGTCGCTCGCACTCACGAGGGAATGGACGGCCAGGGCATTCGCATTGACCATGTTCACAAGGGTCGCGACGGCGATGGAGGCGTGGTATCGGCGCCGCCCACTGCTTCGAGGATCGACTTCAACTGGAGGGTGCGTTCACTGAGTCGTCACAGAAACAGGAGGTACATCGCAGGTTTCCGGGGACACTTGGCGTAACGGTTGTCTGACCGGGGATTCGGATAAAGAGATGCACTTCGAAAGCCGACGATCCGGCCGCGATTTCTTCTTCGAGATTGCTTTTTACACGTGTCTTTTGGCTCACGCCGGGGAGGTCCACAGCTTTCTGTGCGGAGGTATCTCGAAATACGCATCGCCCTGAATTTTCGAGGGTGATTTTAGGCCTCGACGTCCATTATTTTTTTGTTCATTTTGGAGAAGTTTTCACAGTAATTACTGCATTTTCTTTCAAAATGTATCTCTACGGGCTCACTCGCCAATCACAACCATTTGACAACGAGGAAAGTTTCTTGTAGAAATTCAACTCGCAGGGGCGGAATGGGGACTGAAGTGTTGATCACCAAGGGTTCGCCTCTCGGCGGACAATTTTCTCCTACGTGTTCGCCCGTATCAAAATCATTCACACTTCGTGACCTTTTCGTACGCGCCAGCGCCTCTGGTAATTCAATGGCCGCCGAACTCGGACGCTGCCTAAACATCAACGAATCGGTTTTTTCGAATTCGTCCAAGGAAGTGTCCACTTCCCAAGGCGTGCTTGAAGCATCCAGTAACTACACATCAATGATTCAGAGGACGTGGTGATGATCGTGAAATCGTTGAACAGGGCTTGTCGCGCCGCATTGCCGACGATTGTCCTCGCCGCTGCAATGGCGACCCTCACTGGCGTTGGGGTGGCGTCAGCAACCTTGAATGGCTTTACTGTTCCAACGCAGTCGCCTGCGTCTGTGTCGCCGGGAGGTACCGCAACATTCTCCCCGATTACGGTTTCTGACACAAATTCTCACCCTACCGACTACGTCAAACTTACCGTTACCACCTCTCTTCCCACGGGAGCCGCGTTCGTCGACACTGCCGACGGTTCACCCACGGCGGGTTGCGTGGTTCAGAATGGTTCACAGAACTACGTATTCAATAATGCGAAGATCACCACCACAGGATCGACCCCGAGTGGTACTTACCCGTTTACGATCACGGCGAGCAGGTACACCAGCAACACGTGCACAGGTACGCCTGACTCCACGAATACAAGTACAGGTGGTTCACTAGTCGTCCAGAGCCCAACGGCCCCTACGATCACGAGCAGTAACAGCAGTTCGTTCACCAACGGAACGGCCGGTACTTTCACCGTGACCACCACTGGGACTCCCACGGTCAACTCGATCACCGACGTCAACTTCACTGGCTGCATCCCAACCTCTCTTACAGGCACCGGTCTGGCGCTCAACTACACCTCCGGATCGACCGCAACTATCACCAGCACTACGGGCACTGCGGCGAGCAGCTATGTCTTCTGCCTCAATGCGTCCAACGGCGTGAACCCACCCGCCACTCAGTCCTTCACACTCACGGTCAACCCAGCGCCGTCGATCACCACCACCACGCTCAACACGGCCACCCAGGGCCAGGTCGGCTACTCCTCGACGGTCGCCGCGACCGGCGGCACCACCCCTTACACCTGGTCAATCTCGTCCGGCACGCTGCCGAGCGGTCTCACCATCGGTGCCTCCAGTGGCACCATCGGCGGCACCGTGGGCGCGGGTGCCACCTCCCAGACCTTCACAGTGAAGGTCACCGACGTGAATGGCGCCTCTGCCACCAAGTCGCTCACCATCACGGTGAACGTCGCCCCATCAATTAGCACCACCACGCTCAACACGGCCACCCAGAACCAGGTCGGCTACTCCTCGACGGTCGCCGCCACCGGCGGCACCGGCGCCTACACCTGGTCGATCTCGTCCGGCACCTTGCCGAGCGGTCTGACCATCGGAGCCTCCACCGGCATCATCAGCGGGAACGTCGGCGCGACGGCCACCTCCCAGACCTTCACTGTCCGGGTCACCGACGCCAACGGCGTCGCGGCCACCAAGTCGCTCACCCTCACGGTGAGTGCCGCCCCGTCCATCTCGCCGGCGAGCCTGCCCAATGTGACCGCTGGCGGCACCTACCCCACGCAAAACCTCTCCACGACCGGCGGCACCGCACCCTTCGGCTCCTGGTCCATCTCGGCCGGGTCGCTGCCGTCGTGGCTGACCCTCAATCCGTCCACCGGACAGTTGACCTCCACCACCGAGACCGGCCCCGGTCCCTTCACCTTCACCGTGCAGGTCACTGACGCCAACGGCGTCTCGGCTACACGCGCCTACACCATCACGGTGAACGCCGCCCCGTCGATCACCACCAGCACGCTCAACACGGCCACCGACGGCCAGGTCGGCTACTCCTCGACGGTCGCCGCCACCGGCGGCACCACCCCCTATACCTGGTCAATCTCGTCCGGCACCCTGCCCGGTGGTCTGACCATCGGTGCCTCCACGGGCGTCATCAGCGGCACCGTGGGCGCTGGCGCCAGCTCCCAGACCTTCACGGTCCAGGTCACCGACGCTGACGGTATTTCGGCCACTCAGTCGCTCACCATCACGGTCAACCCAGCCCCATCAATTAGCACCACCACGCTCAACACGGCCACCCAGAACCAGGTCGGCTACTCCTCGACGGTCGCCGCCACCGGCGGCACCGGCGCCTACACCTGGTCGATCTCGTCCGGCACCTTGCCGAGCGGTCTGACCATCGGAGCCTCCACCGGCATCATCAGCGGGAACGTCGGCGCGACGGCCACCTCCCAGACCTTCACTGTCCGGGTCACCGACGCCAACGGCGTCGCGGCCACCAAGTCGCTCACCCTCACGGTGAGTGCCGCCCCGTCCATCTCGCCGGCGAGCCTGCCCAATGTGACCGCTGGCGGCACCTACCCCACGCAAAACCTCTCCACGACCGGCGGCACCGCACCCTTCGGCTCCTGGTCCATCTCGGCCGGGTCGCTGCCGTCGTGGCTGACCCTCAA
>Ga0206864_1262_pt1 | contig 13176 bp, 15 predicted proteins | sample Alteio_BWOrgCont_42_FD_152632 | JGI IMG/M metagenome (GOLD analysis project Ga0206864, IMG submission 152632) | Enriched cells from forest soil in Barre Woods Harvard Forest LTER site, Petersham, Massachusetts, United States -... | ecosystem: Environmental > Terrestrial > Soil > Temperate forest >...
AATTTTATTTGTTCCAATTTCTCTTGCTTTAATATCCAGTTGAAATATCCCGGCATAAACTTCAATTTGCTCCACTTCTAATTGTAATCCACCTAAAGCATCCCCCAATTTAGAGATATTTTGAGCAAGCCATGGAGTAAAATGCCTTTCCTCATGTTCCCAAATTTTGTTCATCGGAACATTAATAATATTCCCAAATTCTATTTCAGCCATTTTTATGATATCAGAAATTATTTAATTCTACCTGCAGTCGGGTAATAAACTGTGCTAAATTGTTTACAAGTACACCATGGAAATTTACTTAAGCAAAGTGCTTTACATCTTGCCCGACACGCTAAGGCCTTGTCAATAAGTTTTCATTTTCACTGAACTTTCGTCATTAACCAACTATTCCTAAAAGTTTCCTCATCCTTCGTCAACTCCTTCCCCGCCTTTTCAAAAGTAACAATCTCCAGGTATGGGCTTTCTTCTAAAGTTATGGTTGTTTCGTGGTTGCCGGTGCGGTTTTTGTAGTTTACCACAATTTTATCGCCTATATTTTTACCGGCAATAATATCGTCAAATGCCTGTTCGTCTTTTACATCTTTTCCGTCGGCTTTTAAAATAACATCGCCGGCATCCAGGCCTGCTTTGTAAACCGGGGTGCCCATTATGGTGCTTGTTAATATAGGGATGCCTTCGGTGCCATTGGTTCGCGCCTGGCCTGTTCTTCCCCGGCGGCCGCCACCGGTTAGTGAACCTGCCCATGCTTTGCCGGGCTGTGCTTTGCGCAATGCTAACCCGGCTTTTGCCAATAAGGTTGTATAATCGTTTTTCTCTATCCCGTAAATATATTTATTGAAAAAGTCGGCGGCGAATTTGGGGTTCTTGGTTAGTTTAGCCAGGTCACTTTGCAGATCGGGGATGGTATAGGGTTTCATTACCTTTCCGCGGGCCAGCCAAACCGCACGCATATAATCATCCAGCGTTAGGTTAAATTCGCTGCGTAAACGTAAATCAAGCGCCAGAGCAGTCGCTCCGCCATAATAATAATAGGTTGTAAACATATTATTTTCATTATTTGGGTCGTTGGCTACACCTGCATCTGCAAATACCGAATAACGGCTCATTTGCGTTTGCGGATATTTTGCAGCGGCAGGCGTATTTAATACCGAGTTTACCAAGCCGCTTAAGGTACGTGTATATTCATCAGCAGTGTGATAGCCGGAGCGCACCAGCAGCAACTCCCCATAATACTGTGTAAAACCTTCGGCAAACCAAAGCTCACTGCTCATATTGGCATGTTCAAAATTAAAAGGCTCCAATGATTTCGGACGAATGCGCTTTACATTCCAGCTATGAAAATACTCGTGAGAAAATGTACTTAGCAGCCGAACTTCATTGCCTTCTACTTTGTCAATAGGCTGCACTATGCAGGTGGAGTTGCGGTGCTCCATGCCATCGCCGGAGGTTGTTGGATAAACATCATCCAAAAAGGTATATTCGCCATAATCATACGAAGGCAATTCGCCGAAAACCGCTTTTTCTTCAAGCACTACCTTTTGCAGCATCTTACCAAAGTTATCGATCACCGGCTGTGCATCATCCGAGTGTACAGTTAAATTAATTTTTTCAGTTTTGCCGTCCGTATTTACCACATTCCAGCTGGTTTCTTTAAAGTTTGAAAGCTCCGTAGGGCTGTCCATCATGTATTGCAGGTCGGGGGCGCTGTAAATATTTTCGCCATCATGTTTTAGCTGCGTGGCTACTTTCCATCCATATTTATCCAGGTCGTTAAATTCAAACTGTACGGCGCGTTTCTCCTGGCCGGGTATCCACATAAAAGCGGCAGGCATATTCAGGTGGGCATGGCTTTCATCAATGCTTGCATATGTACCGTCAGTCCAGTTGCCAAACAAAGTATAGCTAATTATGACGGTTTCAGGGTGGGCATCATCAACCTCGTAAACATCACCTTCAATTTGTTTTAACGGGATCACTGCCCCGTTAACATCCTTCGCCGAGACATTATAAATGTTTTTACCAAATTCGTGGGTTGCATACCGCCCGGCAGACGAACGGCTCATGATCACACGAAACGCCCTTGATGGCGACTGTGGTATGGTCATCACAATTTCTGCCTCATGGTGCGCGGCATTAGGAAAGGAAACAGCATAAAAAATCGCCTTTTTTACATCCTGCGCAATTGCGGCAGATACAAAAAAAGAAACAACAGCAAGTAAGAATATTTTTTTCATTGATATAAAATTAACCGCGCTCAAATTACTATTAAATTGGGAAATGTAACATATCAATGTTATTACGAATTGGTTGATTGGGTTAGATCCCGATAACTATCGGGAGGTTGATTGAGTGAGTGGTTGCTTCACTCGGATTCATAAATTAAAGTTTTGTCTTTCTCTATAAAAGGTTTTATATATTTTGAAACCGCCTTCGAGGAAATGAGGTCTATCTTTTTTTGAAGTTTTTGCTGAAGTTCTGATTGCATCGTTACAAAGCCAAGGCCAATATGCTTTGAATAGTCCAAATCAACCAATATATCTATATCACTATTCTTATCAGCCTCTCCACGGGAATATGAGCCAAATACATACGCTTTTATTACCGGTTGCCCGGAAAAATAATCCTTTACTATTTGTATGTCATCAGCTGATAACTGCATATCAGTACAAATATAGTGTTTAAGTTGATTTGGTGGGTAGTTGGTTTATTATTGCCCAAATTTTACCATGAACTATGATCCATGAACCATGAACAGCTCCAACTCAATCATAACTATGCCGCTCCAAATCATAATCAGACTGTGCCGTAATTATCTTTTTACGTTTTTCAATTTCGCTGCCAAGGTGATGGTCATAAACATTATCGGTTACCTCAATGTTCCGCTCTTTATCCCTTTCGGCATAATGTATATCAGCTTCGGTTAATTTTGATATTGCCACATCGTAGGGGCCTTTTGGCGACATCAGTTTTACAAAAACCGGTAAACATTCAAACAAAATAAACAGGAAACTTATAAATGATTCGGCAAGATAGGTGTCCAGGTCGCGGGTTCCATTCTCGTTATAGGATAACTGGCCGAGCGCCCAGTTACGGTCAGAAAAACCTGCAACGTTCGAAAGACTGTCTAATTGGTGCTCGCTAAACAAGCGGATACTATTAACACCCTCATAATCCTTACGTTCGCTAAGGTATTGCTCCATTTTATCCTGGTTGTCCATAACTGTTTTCAAACGGTCTTCCTTTTCCTGCAGTACCGCTTGTTTCTGTTTGGCGTAAGTACCGTAGCCCACAATACCCGAGGTCTGGTCTGTTTTATCGCCAAAAACCTCCTGGTTCAGTTCGGAGCGGGAATCGTTTATAGCGGTTTCCAGCGAGTCTTTTTCACGCTTTAATTCCTTGTCTTTACCAAGTTCCATGGCGTACTTATCGGTATAAGTTTTTTGAAGGGTATCAATCTTCCTGTGCTGCCCTTTCAGGTAGGCTGTTTTTAATTTCTGGCGTATCTCTTTGTCAAATATTTTCAGTTCCAATGGCCTTGATATCACGATCCCTATCATTATGGCCAGCAAAATACGCGGGGATGCCTGTATGATCTGCTGGTTGGCGGTGCCTTGTTTATCGATGCTTGATACGATGTAGCGGTCAAGGTTAAAAATGGCCGTTCCCCATATCAAACCAAATAAAATAGCGAAAACTACCGCAAAAGCATTGCCTGCAAAAACAAAATACATGGCATAACCACCAGATAATGAAGCAAATAATGCCGTGAAAAATATAGTAGCCCCAATGCCTACATACTTATTATGCTCAATGGGATATTTTTTTAATGTACCTACATGCGCCCCTGAACAGAACCAAAAAAAACGGGTGACTTTCTTCATCAATAAAAATCTTCGATGTTACAAACATATAATAAACGCACTTAGGCATTGAATGTTACAAAACTTATACTTAAATATTTGCCATAGACAGTTACCTTTGATAATAATTTTATATTTGAACATGAAAGAAGTAAGCGTACAGGAGCTAAAAGAAAAAAAAGATAAGGGCGAAGATTTTCAATTAATTGACGTAAGGGAAGATTTTGAATACGAAATGTCGAACCTTGGCGGATTGCTGATCCCATTGGGCGGCATTTTAATTGAATCAGAAAAAATAGATAAAAACAAGCCTGTTATTGTAATGTGCCGCAGCGGTAAACGCAGCGCGGCGGCTATAATGCAGCTTGAACAGCTTGGCTACACCAATCTGTACAATTTAAGGGGCGGTATTTTAGCCTGGGCCGATGAAATTGACCCCACAATTAATGTGTACTAAGCTATGTGGAAAAAGGCTATACCAAACGTATTATATTCTGTAGGGATATTCGTGTGCATTATCATTGGTTATGAATACGGCATTGGACAAAAGCAATATGGAATTCTTTTCGGGGCTGTAGTATTAATTGCTATCTTTATATTTCTTAAGATAAAAATCTTAAAAGAAATCAAAAACACACTCAAAAAACCGTAATTCCCCCAACATTATGCTTATTGCAATTTTAGGTATCATTATACTCATTGTGGGTATAGTGCTCAAACGCTCCCCCGAACCCGGCAACCATTTTGCCGGCGTTATTAATATCGTAGGTATTATAGTTTTTATTTTAGGCATAGCGCTTTCGGCCGTAAAGATCATTGATCCGGGCAAAGTTGGCGTACAGGTGCTTTTTGGCAAAGTGCAGGATAACGTGCTTGAAAGCGGGCTGCATATTATAAACCCTGCGGTTGAAGTTACCACTTTCAGCATCCAGACTGAAAATTATACCATGAGCGCAAAAGACAGTGAAGGCGCCGTACAGGGCGATGACGCCATACGCGTACTTTCATCCGATGGATTGGAAGTAACTATTGACCTTTCTGTATTATACAGGTTAAACCCGGCTAAGGCGCCTTATATGCTGCAAAATATCGGCGAAAATTACCAGGATAAGATAGTGCGCCCGGTTACACGTACTGCCATCCGCGATAATGCGGTGAATTACCAGGCTGTTGATCTTTATTCAATCAAACGCGAAGAATTCCAGGGGAAAATTAATAAAACCATTACCGATAATTTTTCAAAAAACGGTTTAGAGGTACAGCAAATATTAGTGCGGAATATTTCCCTGCCCGCATCAGTAAAAGCAAGTATCGAATCAAAGATCAATGCGGAGCAGGACGCGCAAAAAATGCAGTTTGTTTTGCAAAAAGAACGCCAGGAAGCCGACCGTAAACGTGTGGAAGCACAAGGTATAGCCGATTATCAAAAGATTATTTCACAAGGCCTTACTGCACAGCAGCTGCAATACCAAACTATCCTTGCTCAAAAAGAGATCGCGTTATCACCAAATACCAAGATAATTATTATGGGTGGCGGCGGAAAAGGGAACCCGATAATGCTGAGTGACAAGTAGACACTAATTTCACGAATTAAGGTGAATAACACGAATGGCCCGGCAGAGATTTGACAACTTTTTAAAAGTTGTCAAATCTCTTTCTTACCACCCGTCATGGCGAGGAACGAAGCCATCTCTTCACATGCAAATCAAGAACCAGTGTTTAGTGTTAGAAGGTAATGCCTGCGCATTTCGGGCAAAAAATCAATTCGTTCCGTTGAATGTCCTGTGTAGAGATGGCTTCGTTCCTCGCCACGACGGGTGGGTAACTTCAAATCTCCTTCAATCCCAATCCTGATTCATTCCCCAACTCCCACTTCCCATCCACAAACTCCGGCATTTTATAAGGGTTGTTACTGGTTAAAAATGGCCCGTCAAGGTCGGCCCAATCGCATTGAGGGGCAAGGGCTATGCCGGCGAGGGTAGCGCAACTGGTTTCGCTCATGCAGCCGATCATCAGTTTTAAACCCAGTTCCCTTGCTTTTAATATCATTTGGTGCGCCTCATACATTCCCGCCGATTTCATGAGTTTTATGTTGATGCCATGGTAAACGCCTTTGGCTTTTTCAACATCCGGCAAACGCTGAACAGCTTCATCGCCTATTATGGGTATAGGGCTGCGCTCCGTTAGCCAGGTGTTGCTGTCTATGTCAGTTTTCAGCATAGGTTGTTCTATCAGTAAAACGCCCTGTTCGTGCAGCCAGTGGCATAGGTCAAGGCTTTGCTGCAGGTCTGTCCAGCCCTGGTTAGCATCAACAAAAAGGGGCAGGTCGATTACCGAGCGGATGGTTTTTATCAACTCCTTATCACTGTCGCGGCCTAATTTTACCTTTATTATTTTGCAGTCCGGGTTTTCTTTTACTTTTTGGATGATCATTTCGGGCGTATCAATGCCTATAGTAAAACTGGTTGCGGGCATTTTTGCCAGATCACTTCCCAATAGCTGCCAGCAGGGTTTTTGCTGTAGTTTGCCATCAAGATCATGCAGGGCGATGTCAATCCCAGCCTTTATTGCCGGGTTGCCAGGCGCAATGTCATCTAAATAGTTAATGACCGCCTCAAAATTAAATGGATATTTAAATTGGGCGGGATCAACTTTATTTAAAAACGCAGTTGCGCTTTCGAAACTTTCGCCCATGTAAGGCACCATCGAGGCCTCGCCATAGCCTGTTTGGCTTTCGTGTTCAACTTGTACCAGCATTATTGGTGTTGAGGTACGCGAAAATTTGGCGATGGTAAATGTGTGTTTTAACAGTAATTCGAAGGGTTGGTAAGTCAGTTTCATGTTAAATTCAAAGCTAAAATTTTCTGCTTTAATAGTTAGGCAAAGGCTCCGAAATAAATTCGCATGGCGGAGAGTTGACTCACCCCGACTACGCTTCGCTGGTCGCCCCTCTCTTTCGCTGCGCGAGAAAGAGGGTAAAAAAAAACGCTTCCGCCCTCTTTACCGCCTGCGGTAGAGAGGGCAGATCGAGCGAAGCAAAGATCGGGTGAGTAGACTATGCGAGCGATATTAACGCGAATGCACTGCGATAATGCATGGCCTTAATAAACGCGCTTCGTTGACTCCCCCCGACTACGCTTCACTGGTCGCCCCTCTCTATGGCAAGCCATAAAGAGGGGGAGAAAATTAAAAAATATTTTTCTTACCTTCCATCATGCCAACTATTATCGATCTATGCCGGGAATTAAGGCAAATAGAAACTCCAGCTGAAAAACTTTTATGGGGCTATTTAAGGAACAGAAACTTTTTGGGGCAAAAATTTTTAAGACAGCACCCAATTTGTGTGAGTTTTGCATTTGGTAGAAATCTATATTACATACCGGATTTTTATTGCCATAAGGGAAAATTAGTGATCGAGGCAGATGGGCCAATACATCTCCTAAAAAAAGATTATGATAAGAACCGGGATGAAGTATTAGCAGCTTTAGGATTGACGATTTTAAGATTTGATAACAACCAAATCCTAAATGAAACACAGATGGTGTTGGAAAAAATACAAGAATATTTATAGGGAATTATAGCAATATTCCTCCGCCCTCTTTACCGCTTGCGGTAGAGAGGGCAGGTCGAGCGAAACAAAGACCGGGTGAGTAGACTCTGCGAGCGACATGAACGCAAATGCACTGCGATAATGCATTGCCTTAATAAACACGCTCCGTTTACTCACCCCAGCATCGCTTCGCTTGCTGACCCTCTCTTTTGCTGCGCGAGAAAGAGGGTGAAAAAACCGCCCCCGCCCTCTTTACCGCTTGCGGTAGAGAGGGCAGATCGAGCGAAGCGATGATCGGGTGAGTAGACTCTACGAGCGATGTGAACGCAAATGCATCCGTTAGTTATGCGCCAGCCTTTGGCAATTCACCATCAGCCTTAAAAAACTTATTATCTTTGCCGCTATGCCGCAACAAATTTATTCACCTTTCACCGCTTTTAATTTCAGCAACCGCAACTGTTTTTTAACAGGGCAACCGTTAAGTTCGGATGAAGAAAAAATACAGGTTTTCCCGCAATCGCTGATGAGCCGCTACAAACTGGAAGAGCAGCCGTTTAAACTGCTCGACGAAAGCATGGCATCCTATAAAGATTTAAAAATTCCATGCTCTGCTCAAATTAACCAAACATTTCTTGAACCTTTAGAAACCGAAATTGCCGCCGCTTTTGATATTGGCTACGAAGCGGTTAAAAAGCTTGATGAGTTGATATTATTTCAATGGGCGGGCAAATTGCTTTACGGGATTATATTTAACGAGGTACAAAGCGGCATAAAACTGCAACATTCTAAAGGGGAAGAATTTAATATTTCGCAGTCTATTATTCATAAATTCAGCAACCTGCACTTGATGCTGCAAAGCATTAACCTGCCTATTATTTTTGAAGATTTCAAGCCTTATAGTTTTTTTCTATTTAAGGTTGATAACAATATAGAGGAATTTGGATACCGCGACGAGATCAATACCCTTACTTTTTCGTTGCGGATAAAGGATTTCGGATTGATCATTTGCCTGCAGGATAATGGCGCAAACGAGTTTTATCATAAAGAAATATTTCAAAAAATTAAAGATCAAACCCTCCATCCCATTCAGTTTGAGGAGTTTTGCGGTCGTGTTTTTTATTCGGCCTACCTGTTTAACCGCCTGCCGGAATATAATGTTTTGCCTGCCGGCGATGAGATCTATATTGAAGCCATGCCCCCGCGCGGTATGAGCAGCAAACCGTTATTTGATGATTGGATGAACAAAATTTACTGCCAGGTGCTGGAAACCTTCTGGAAAAACTGGGGCTTTTTGTTATTTGAGATCAATAAAAATCCCGAAAAGCCAATGAGCTTTTTGTTTAATCCCGATGGCAGCCTTATCAATGGAGCAACGATTGAACTCCCGCAGTAATCTTTGTTAAAAAATCATGCACTACATGTGGATCCAACGCAATAGTGATCAGCAAACCGCTCAGTGCTCCAAACATGTGTGCATCATGGTTGACATTATCCTTTGCATTTTTTGAGGCGTAATTACAATATACCAAATATAAGGCACCAAACAAAACAGCAGGAATTGGGATAGGTAATATCATTAGCATCATTTTACCTAAAGGATTAAACATAATGGCGCTGAATATTACAGCACTTACAGCTCCTGATGCACCAAGGCTATGGTACCAATTGTCATTCCTGTGCTTATAAACGGTTGGCAGGTCACTGAGGATCAAACTAAGTGTGTACAATAGTCCGAACTGCCAATGGCCTAAAACGGGTTCCAATTGAAAAGCAAAGAAATAATACGAGAGCATATTAAAAAACAAATGCATCCAGTCGTTATGGATAAGGCCGCTGGTGATTACCGTATAAACACGCTGCCCGCGTGAAACACTGTAAGGGTGTAAAATCAAATTACTAAAAAGCGTATCATTATAAAATGCCCATAACGAAGTAGCTATTGTTATTGCAAATATGAACGACGCCACAGGCGCCGTCATCAGGAGGTCCATCATTTCAAGTCGAGTTTAGTATCGGTTAGTAATCTTCCAACCGGGTAGCGAAGATAGGTTTTTTCGAAATACGGAGAATTGCGGTAAACAAAGTTTAATTGTGCACGCGCGTTGTCAGCCAGTTTTGGGTCCTTAAGCTTTTCGTCATCCAGCTTTTTCTTTAGTTCCGGGTCTTTTTTTAGCAGATCAGCTGCTACATCCTCAAAAACGTAATCCGAAAAACCTTCCTTTTGCCCTAAAACCGAATCAAAAAAGTTCCATGCGAAAAAGGAATCAACACCCTGTGGTTCCAATGTCTCCACAATATAACGGTTAAGCGATTGGTTGGTATAAACAACATAATCGCCTGCATAAAATTTAACCGGCATCTCAACCGGGTTTAAGGTTACGTTACTATGCAGGTAATGCCCTTCGTAGGGTCGCTGCGGTGTTTTATAATCGCCAATATAATACATCTGCAGCTGGATGGTGGTATCATGCGATAGCCTTTTCATAGCCACATTATTTAGCTTATACAGCTCAATTATTTTCCCCCAGGCTTGCGGTATAATATAAGCCAGCGGTTTTTCGGCCGTGATTGTGGCCTTATAATTATCAAAATATTTAATGGTTTTGGTGTAGGGTTTGCTCCTGTCATAATATAAACGCGGCAGGCCGCTAACTTCACTTGTTTTATAATCGGCGGTATAGCCCTTAAAAGTAAGCGAATCAACATGGCTCATATCGAGTTCCCAGTTTAGGGCAAAGTTTTGCTGCTGGCTCACCTGTTCATCAGCTTTATGTTTTAATTCACCAATCAATTTTGCATCGCGGTGGTAAATATCAATCAGGTTTTGCATAAAATCATAAGTGGCATAAACCCTTTTATCAAATGGCTTTAGCATGTGGGTTTCGGTAATATAGCTGATGATATTATGCTGCGAAGTATACCCTGTGGCATAGCGCGGTGTTTCTAAATAACTTACTATGCCATTATCGGGGCTTTTTTCTTCGCTCTCTACATAAGGGGTCATTTCGTAACCGCTTATTTTCATTCTTTTATAAAGCTCCGGCGAAAGTGTTTTGGAAGTATAATCGGCCAGTATTGGGTTTTGCTTGTCTTTTTGGGTTTCTATAAGCGTCATCACATATTGATAGTCGGCGCCGTCGCTGGTATGGTTATCCAAAAAAACTTCAGGGTTCCAGGTATTCAAAATCTGCTCAAAAGCAAGGGCGTTTTTGCTATCGGCCTTAATAAAGTCACGGTTCAGGTCGAGGTTGCGGTAATTGCCCCTGAAACCGTACGCCCTGGGGCCATTCTGGTTAATACGGCTAAGCCCCCGGTTTAAGCAGCCATCTATGTTATAAACGGCTATAATACAGGTCACAACGTTTTTGGGCAATGCATTTTTTTTCAGCAGGTCACGCGTCAGCATCATACTCGCATCAATGCCTTCCGGCTCGCCGGGATGTATACCATTATTGATCAGTAATATCCTTTTGTTTTGTTTTTTTATCAGTTTGGGATCAAAAACCCGGTCGCGTGATAAAACCACCAAAGTTAAAGGCTTCCCAATATCAGTTATTCCATAATTAATCAGCTTCATTTGCGGATAATGCTTGCTTAGTTTTTGATAATAAGCAATTACCTCACTGTAGGTTGCGGTATAATTTTTATCCTTACTTAATTCAAAGGGGGTTAGCTGCGCTTGTGCCTGGTAATAAATAAAACAAATAATCAGTGCGGATAAAATCTTCTTCATACTTCGGGTTTTGGCAAATATAAGGGTGAATAAAGCATAAAGCGAAAAGGTGAAAGCATAAAGCTATTATAAGGTATAAGCTTTGTGCTTTTCGCTTTCGGCAAATTTAGTTCCTGGCTTTAATCTCCTCCTGTACCTTCTTCGGCAGTCCTTTAAAAACCTGGTCATATGAATGGTCTATCATTTCAAGCAACTGCTTTTTGGTTAAAGCGCCATCCATATGAACGGTATTCCACAATTTTTTATTCATGTGATAGCCTGGTTGCACTTCTGTGTGGCGTTCACGTAATTCAACAGCCAGTTCAGGGTCGCATTTTACATTAAATTGGTTACCCAGCGTGATACTGGTAAGCAAAAACAATTTTTCGCCAACTTTAAAAACTAAGGTATCCTCGCCAAAAGGTAAACCTTCGGTTGCACCCGGCTTTTGCAGGCAATATTCGCGAAGTTCTTCTAAATTCAATTTATTAGCGGAAATCCCTGATTAGTTTATTGTACGAAACTACTGTACCAAAATAATATTTAACGTTGATGGAGATTTGACGGTATTGGTCGAGGGCATTATTTTTAAATTTTGAAGGCGGGTCATCATATCCGTCAAGGCCTTCACCGAATGCAATATTATGGATATATCCAAGATCAATGGCAAAACTGGGTTCGTCATAAGCATCATAGATTTTAAACTCGTAACCAAAACGAATAGGTATCATCAGGTCGAGACTGTTATCATGGCCCGGGAATTTATAGTAACCCGGATCCGGGTATGGTGGTGCGTAAATGCTATAGCGCTGTACCACATTAGTATTTGATATAAACCCAAACCCTGTACCGAGATAAAAGTCTTTTACTATTTTCAAAAACCAGCTGTCTTCGTAATCTATTCCACCGCCAAGCTGATAATCAGCATGAAAAATTACTGCTTTGTAATGGTTAAGGTATTGGCGGCCATAAGGGTCCAGGTTTGGCGTAAGTCCCCCGCCTGATAAGGTCCCCGTTTGAAATTCGGCTTCAACCGGTAAATACGGGTTGTAATTATAAATAAAATTCAGATTAAATGCCGAATGGTTATCCTGGTTTGTAATATTTGTGTATCCCCTTTCATAACTGGCGCCCACCCCAATACCCCATTCCTGGTAATTGTACCCGCTTTGCGCCTTTACAGTAATTGCTGCAACTATGGTAAAAAAAAATAAAATATATTTTTTCAATGCTAAATGTTGATCAATATTTACAATTTTAGGAGTTCCTTCAAAAATAGAAAAATTACCGATATATTACTCAATATGATTTTTAATTCAGCCCCCGGTTTTACAGTTACCGAACGATTTTTAAGATATGTAACTATCGATACCCAATCCGATCCCAATTCCAATTCCATTCCGTCAACCGAAAAACAAAAGGACCTGGGTAATTTGCTGGTGAGCGAATTGCAGGCAATTGGCATTGCAGACGCCCACCTCGACGAATTTGGATATGTATATGCAACAATACCGGCAAATACCCATAGGGAAAACATCCCGGTTATTTGCTTTTGTTCGCACATGGATACCGCACCTGATTGCAGCGGCAAAGATGTAAAACCTTTGCTGCATAAAAATTACCAGGGGGCTGATATCATTTTACCCGATGATCCATCGCAAATAATCAAATTGAAAGAACACCCCGACCTGAAAAACCAAATCGGGAACGACCTTATTACGGCAAGCGGCACAACTTTGTTAGGGGCGGACAATAAAGCGGGTGTTGCCGAAATTATGGATGCCTGCTATCAACTTATCAACCGTCCTGAAATTAAGCATGGAACATAGGTCTGCAATTGATTGGCTGAACACTAATACCAATGAAGAATTAGCATTTTATGCCGTTGAAGCAGATATAATAAGAATTGATGACTCAAAACCAGCTTTAAATTTTAAAATAAAGGCTTCTCCAAATGTATGGCAGAAAACGTCTGGCAGTAAATTAACGCCAGTCACTGAAATAAATGAAAGATATAGAGAATTTTTTCAAAAATTAATAGATGAATTGAG
>Ga0206864_1263_pt1 | contig 13132 bp, 9 predicted proteins | sample Alteio_BWOrgCont_42_FD_152632 | JGI IMG/M metagenome (GOLD analysis project Ga0206864, IMG submission 152632) | Enriched cells from forest soil in Barre Woods Harvard Forest LTER site, Petersham, Massachusetts, United States -... | ecosystem: Environmental > Terrestrial > Soil > Temperate forest > O...
GGAAGTGATGCTGGTGCCCGCCAGGTAATTTCCGGCGATCAGATTATCCGCGCCGAAAAAGACGGCAGAACCAACGTCCCAGAAGATGCCATCATCGGCGCCGAGATTCGTGCCGAGATTGGTAACATTGACCGTCGCATTGGTGCCGGTAGTCAACGAGGTGCCAATTTGGAAAACCCAGAACGCGCCGTTTTGTCCATTGGCGTTAAGAGTGAGGGTGGTGTTCAAAGCCTGGCCCGCCGCGCCGGTAAAAATATAAACACCCGGGGTCAGTATCATCCCGCCCAAGTCCTGGCCGGTCAAAGGTGTGGCCGGCGCCATGCCGTCCAAGCCGGTGGCGGCTTGCTTCAAATCCGACATTCCCTGTTGTGTAACCGAGCCCGTGGGGATGATGCCTCCGGGCGGCGTAATCACCGCCGAGCCGCCGTCTTCCGCCGCAAAGCCGGTGATATTGCCGGTTGGGGCCGGCGAGAGGCCAACATTCCCTCCACTGATGATCGTGGAGCCGGTATTAGATATGGCTGTACCGCCAAGTAACGTGAAGCCGTCCGACGTCTGCAAAATGGTCTGGGCGGATGCAGAAAGAGAGGTGCCCAGCAACGCAGCGAATGCGATAACTGGCAAAGTAATCAGGCCTGGGATTTTCATTAGGCAGAGCGTACACTGTTTGAGCCCCTGCTGCTATGGGGTGCTACCCTACCAAGGGAAAGCGACGGACGTTTACTGTCATTTTTATACACCAAGCCTCACGCTGAAATTAGAGAATCGTCAGTCGGACGCTGTTCTCGATCACGCCGGTGGCGATCGCATAGCGGGTAAGTCCGGCGGTGTCATGGATGTTAAGTTTGTCCATGATGTGCTGACGGTGTTTCTCGACCGTTTTGACGCTGATGCCGAGATCCGCTCCAATCTGCCGGTTGGTCGAACCCTCGGCCACCAATTGTAGCACCTCCGACTCGCGGGAAGTCAAGCGGGCGCTGCCGGAGTTGGGTAAACCATTCCGGTCGCGCAACTTGTTTTGATTATGGTGCAGATGCTTGGCAATGGTTGGACTGTAAAAGGTGTTGCCTTTGGCCACTTCTTGGATCGCCTTGGTCAGAATCGCCGCAGAGGTCTGTTTTTCCAGGAAACCGGCCGCCCCGGCCGCACTCGTGCGCAAGACATACTCATCGTCACTATACGCGGAAAGAATGAGGACCTTGGCCGCGGGGTCGGTGGCGAGGATTTGTTTCGTCGCCTCCAGGCCATTGAGGACCGGCAGGGCAATGTCCATCAGGACGACATCCGGCCGCAGCGCCAGCGTCAGTTCCACCGCTTCCCGCCCGGTACGCGTTTCTCCGACGACCCGAAAATTCCCATCCGCGTTCAGCAGCGAGCACAGGCCCTCGCGCACGACGATATGATCTTCGGCCAGCAGCACGGTAATTTTTTTGGCAGAGTTCATTTTTTGCCTCTTTCTTGTTTAAAGGGAATTTCGGCCCGCACGGTCGTGCCTCGGCCTGGCTTGGATTCAATGGCCAGGCTTCCGCCGACCATCTCAACCCGTTCTTTCATGCCGACGAGGCCCAGGCGCTTGTTCGTGTTGGCCGCGAGGGTTTTCTCGACAGGAAATGACTTGCCGTTGTCGTTGATCTCCATGCGGATCGCGCCCGAAATTTCAGTGATGCTCATCTTGACCTGCGTGGCATGGGCGTGGCGGGCAACGTTCGTAAGCGCCTCCTGCGCCACGCGGAACAGTACCGTACGCTTGGCGGTGCCCAGGGCCTCGACCCCGCCAAAGGCGGTCATCTGAATTTTGAGTTTTTTACGCTCGGTCAGGCTCTTACTATACGCGTGGAGCGCCGGGATGAGCCCCAGATCATCCAGCACCGCCGGTCGGAGTTCGCGGGCGAACCGGTGCACGGCTTTAACCGATTTTTCCACCAGCCGCTGGGTGCGGGCGATTTTTTCCTTGAGCGTGTGCAGGCCCACCGAGGCGCCCTTGCCCAAGGCCGTCAACTTCGTCGTGCAACTCGCGGCTGATCTCCTTGCGCTCCTCTTCCTGTGCCATAATAATCTGGCGCGTCATGTACCGGAGTTTTTTCTGCATGACCTGCGATTCAAAAAAAAGCTTTTGATACCGTTCCTTCCCTTGGCGGATGGCTGTCTCGCCCGCCTGCCGCCGCGTGATTTCGCGCTGCAATCGACGGTTGCCCTTGGCCAGGGCCGCAGCGTGCCGCTGCAAATGCTGATTGGTTTCCCGCGTGGTGCGCTGGGCCACTTCCAGCGGGAGAAGGGCTTGGATGAAAAACCTGCTCGCCCGTTTGAGCGAGCCGTTGCGCGAGTTGGCGAAATCGTAAGATGACGCCAGGGCGATCACGGCTTCCTCGTGCATGAGAGCCAGATCCAGTGTCGCCAGGCCACTGGCCAGGGAGGCGCAGCCCAAATCGCGCGCGTTGTTGCCATTAACCGGACCTTTTTGGCCAAGATGGGCGCGAAGTGCCACGAGATAACGGGCCGAAAATCTTGTGCGGACACTTTTCATGGGGACGCTTTTGTTGTTCATCGGTTGGCGGCGCTTGCCATTAAACACAGGCCTTCGCCAAATAGCTATGGGGTGAAACCCTACCTTCGCCGGTCAGCGATAAGCGACGGGGACGGATTGTGTATTTGGTGGGGTTACACCCCATTGCGAGCACCGTGCGACTTAGCTTACGCTTGGAGCATGAAATATGCAAATCCCTCCGGGGACAAAACCTAAAAAAGGTGGAGGCTGCTTCACCTGCGGAATCCATGAAAACAAATCCACTTACGCAAAAGGCCTTGACGGAAAATCCCTTCGACTCAGGCAAAGTGAGCCGCAAAATGGTGCGCGAGCGCGCGGTGGAAGTGGCGGCTGGCAAAGGCCGCACCATGCAAGAAGTATCGAAATCCGATTGGGAACAAGCCAAGCGGGACTTAATGGGTGAACCGGACCTAGATTCGAAACAGACCACGCGGGGATCGGCGTCTAAGTCTGCGCGCTGGGATCCACTGCCGAACTCAATCGGATACAAAGTGCATGTGCCCTCCGGCGACGATGAGGATGACGAAGGGCGCAGCGATGTGGAAAGGCTCGTCGAAGAAGGGGGTAGGGAAGCCGCGCTTGATCAGATGCGTGAAGCCAATCGCGAGGGAGAAATCAATGAATGAATATCTCGCCAGCGCTTTTCCGTAGCGTCTGATTACTCAATTCACCAGCAACCGCGCCAAACCCAAAAACAGGCCCATACTTGCTACGCTGGTCGCCGTGGTCAGGAATATGCTGGAAGCAGTGACGGGATCGGCGCCGAGGCGCTTCAGAATGAGAGGCACGATGGCGCCGCTGATGCCGCTGATGACGCAACTGCCCATCATGGCGAGGAATACGACCACCCCGAGCATGGGCGCGCTGGGCAAATGCTTGAAGGTGGCAATGGCAAACATGCCCAACCCCGCCACCATTCCCACCAGTGCGCCATTCAGCAAGCCGAGCAGGGCTTCTTTCAAGATTTGCGCCCTTTCCTTGCCCGGTTTCAGATCGCCCAGAATCATCCCGCGCAGGGTGATGGCCAGCGCCTGGTTGCCGGCATTGCCCGACTGATCATAGAGCACGGGCATGAAAATCGTCAGGACCAACAGCCGGTCAATGGTGCCCTGAAAGATGCCCACCACGGCGGCGGCGAGAAAAGAGGTGAGCATATTGACCTGCAACCAGCGCAGCCGAAGTTTTAAGCTTTGAAACCAGGGCGTGGATACGCGCACTTCTTTTTCCACGCCGACCATCGCGCCGGGTTGCGCGGTCAGCTCGAACGACCGCTTCTGCTCCGCCACAACCTGGTCGTAAAGTCTTTTCGTTTCCAGGTGCAGCAAACGGACTTCGAGCATGTTGTGCACCCGGAGCAAGACTTCGGCGAGGTCGAACGGCTTACTGACGAAATCCTTCGCCCCGGCTTCCAACGCGCGCAGTTTCTTATCCGGTTGGGCCGTCAACACCAGGACTGGGAGATAGCCGCCGGTTTCGAGTTCTTTCAGTCGTTCCATGACCTGGAACCCATCCATGTCGGGCATCTGCAGGTCGAGCAGGATTAAATCGAAGCGATTTTTGCGGTGCAGCTCGGCGACCCAGTGCGGGTCCCGGGTGGAGGCAATGTTGACGTAACCAGCGCCACGCAGCATTTGCTCCAGCAGCATAACATTGGCGGCCTGATCATCCACGATCAGGATGCTGGCCTTGAGAATGTCCGATGAACTAATCATCGCAGGAACCCGGGTTAGGGGCTTTGGGCCGCGGACTTTTCAGCAAATTCCAGCGCCTCGTTCAGTGTTTCAAAGAATTCTTTGACTTTAATGGGTTTGGTAAGGTAGCGAAAAAATCCCGCTGCGAGGCCCAAATCAATGTCGCGCAACATGGCGTTGGCGCTCAAAGCAACGACGGGGATGTGGGCCGTAGCCGGGTCGGCACGGAGGATTTTTAAGGCGTCAATGCCGCTCATGCCGGGCAGATTAATGTCCATCAGGATAACCTCGGGCAGCGTGGCGCGAGCCAGCTCGATGCCGAGCGATCCATTCACCGCGGTCAACAGCTTGATGTCCGGGCGCTGCTCAATGAGTTGCTCGACAAGCATCATGTTCGCGGGGTTGTCCTCTATATAGAGCAAGGTGGACTGGCGCGTTCCCGGAGCGTGACGCAGTTGTGCTCCGGCAGCAGGTTCGGCCCCGTCCACGGCCAGCGTGGGTGCCGCTGTCGAGAGGAGTTCAATCCAAAAGACGCTGCCGGTGCCGACGATGCTTTCCACGCCGAGGATGCCGTCCATAAGTTCCGCCAGTTGCTTGGTCACCACCAAGCCGATGCCGGTGCCGGCGACGCCGCCGGCTTCCTGGCCAAGGCGATTGAACGGCTGGAAGAGTTGCGCGAGTTTTTCCGGAACCAGCCCCGCGCCGGAATCTTTGACACTGATGCGGGTGCGCAACGGAGTGACGGCGACGCAGTCCACCACCACCGTGCCCTGCTCCTTGTTATACTTGATGGCATTGGAAAGCAGGTTGATGACAATCTGCTTTAAGCGGGTGCGGTCGGCCCAGACAAAGACGGGGTCTTCAATTTGCGGGAAGGTCATGTGAATGCCGCGTTGTTGCGCTTGTGGCTCCATCATGGCCTGGCATTCACACATGACTTCGTCGAGTGAAACCGGTTCGAGCGACAAGGAAACTTTGCCAGATTCAATGACGGCGAGGTCCAGGATTTCATTGATAAGTTTGAGCAGGTGCCACCCCGCCTGGAGAATTTGGGCAATGCGCGCCGCCTGCGCGGGCGTCGGCAAGGGCGTGGCGGTTTCCATCAGTTGCGCGAAGCCGAGAATGGCATTGAGCGGGCTGCGCAATTCATGGCTCATGCTGGAAAGGAAACCGGATTTGGCGAGGTTGGCCTTTTCTGCGGTGGACTTGGCGCTTGCCAGTTCGACATTGGATTCCTGGAGTGCCACCTCAAAGCGTTTGCGCTCCGTGACATCGCGCGCGGCGGCAAACACGCCTTGGAGGCGCCGGTCACGGTCATAAAAAGTGGTGGCGTTGTAAGACACCACGGTATTCTTGCCATCCCGGGCGCGCACGGTGAGTTCGTAATTGGTGACTTTCTTTTCGCTCAGCACCAGCTTGATGGCCGCCTCGGCGCGCTCGGGTTCGGTAAAGTAGCTCTTGAACGGTGCGCCAATCAGCTCGTCGCGCGTACAGTCGGTGAGGGCTTCCATCTGCTTGTTGACGTCGGTGATGATGCCGTGGGGGTCGGTGGTCATCAGCGCATCGATGTTGGATTCGATGAGCGAGCGGGTGTAAAACTGCTGGTCACGCAAACGTTGATCGAGTTTCTTCTGTTCTTCTTCGACTTGTTTGCGCGCGGTGTTATCAGTGCCAATCAAGAGGTAGCCAATGATGCCGCCGTGATCGCGAATGTCGCGCAGCGCGGTGACCGAAACCACGGCCGGAAAGCGGCTGCCGTCCTTGCGGATGTAGGTCAATTCGTAGATGTCCTCAATGCCACGCGAGGCTTTGAAGACCAGGGCCTCAAAGCCCGGAGAAATAGTGGTTGCCAGCTCAGCACTGAGCGCTTTTGCCCGGGCAATGACCTCCTGCGGATCGGAAATGTCGGCCGGGGTGATCTTGTTCATCACGTCGGCGGCCGCATAGCCCAGCATGCGCTCGGCCCCGACATTGAAGATTTGGATGACGCCTTTTTCGTCGGTGGCGATGCTGGAAAAATTGGCGCTGTTAAAAATTGCGCTTTGGAGCGCACCGGCCTTGAGCAGGGCTTCTTCCGCCCGTTTGCGCGCGCTGTTGTCGGTCCCGATCAGCAAATAGCCGATAATTCCCTTGCCTTCGTCGCGCAGGGCGGTGACGGACACCACGGCCGGAAAGCGGCTGCCGTCCTTGCGGATGTAGGTTAGTTCGTAAATATCTTCGATTCCGCGGGAGGCTTTAAAGACCAGGGCTTCAAAGCCTGGCGCGATGGTGGTTCCCAGTTCCAGGCTCAACGCTTTGGCGCGCGCGATGACTTCCTGCGGGTCAGAGATATCGGCCGGGGTGATTTTGTTCATCACGTCAGCGGCCGCGTAACCCAGCATTCGTTCCGCTCCGACATTGAAGATTTGGATGACGCCTTTTTCGTCGGTGGCGATGCTGGAAAAATTGGCGCTGTTGAAAATGGCGTTCTGCAAGGCGCCGGCCTTGAGCAGGACTTCTTCGCGCCGGACTTCGGTGACAATCTCGACCGCAATCGTGTCTTCATTTTGATCCGCAATTGGACCTGAATCTCCAGTCGATGACGTTCCTGATCTGCTGGTAGGTGGCCCGAAAGGAATCATAGGTGAGAGCATAGGCTCCCGGGCTCTTCGATGCTATGGGGTATTACCCGCATTTTCTGTACACTTAAAGTCACTTATGGAAAATTGCCGTGAGCGGTTTTTTGTTCAACTTGTCCAAAGCTAAATGCCCGAGTGTCTTATTTATCTCGTCGTCCTTTTCGAGGCTCGGTAGCGCGAGCCCCTTTTCGAATTCGCTGCGGGCGAGGTCCATCTTCCCCAGGGCGACATAAGCCCGTCCCAGTTCGATGTGATGGGCCACGCGCTGAGGGGCCAGTTCGATGGCTTGCAGCAAATATTCCACCGCCTTTTCATTTGAAGCCTGGGGCAGCTGGCCATAGACGACCTTGGCCATCTCTCGCAGGACAATATTCAAATTCGCCATTTCGTAGTTCCAAGCCCCCAGCACATAATCGGCATAATCAAGCTTCGGATTGAGGCGCAGCGCCTCTTCGGCGTTGCTCTTGATCTCACGCGCATACTCGAGCTTTTTCTTGTTATCCTGAAAGATGGCCAGGCGGCCGTAGCAAATGGACACGGCCAGGTAGCCGTTGGCGTTCATGGGATCCGCCACGACCGCACGTTTGGCGTAGCTTAGTGCTACTTCACCCAACCGCTGTTTTTCCACCTTGGAATCCGTATCGAGCATCAGCTCGGCATATTCTCGCGCGATGCGGGCAAGCAATTCAGCGCCGGTTTCCCCGCTTTTCTCCAAATCCAGGTAAAGCTGCAGCGCTTCTTTGGTTTCGAGTTTGACCTCCAGGGCATCACCCGGGGCGAGCGTCGCGATGGTGCTGTCCGTGTCTTCCGCCTGGAGCAGCGGCACCCAACCGATCAGAAGAAGCCCGGCCGCAGACAGAATCGCAATCCACGACTTTGTTCTCAGCGCCGATGTTTTGCCATGCGTCATTTGTATCCGACGGTAAACGAAAACCTCTAAATAAGCGAAACATATAAGTTATAAACTATTTATTTTTATGATACGTAGTTCACCCCATGGTCGCGATTGCCGGTAAAAAAACGGAACGAAATAAATCGACGGAATTTGGCGTCCATGTGGTCGGGTTTCACCCCATAGTAAATAATTTGTCAATGGAGTATCGTCACTGCGTTTGCCGAAATTTGGCACGCATCATCTACAAACCGAAAAAAGTTACGCAACTAAACCCGACCGCCCTGACGGCGTCTTTACAATTTACCACCATGATTACTCATTTAAAAAAATCCGGCTTCCTTAAGGCCGTCCTGCTCGCGGCCCTCGTGGCTTGCGTTACCAACCGGGCTCAGGCCCAAGCCATCGTGATGGGCATGTCGAATAGTTTCGGCATCCTCAGCGGCTCCTCAGTGACGGCATCTGCCTCTCCCGGCGTTGAAACCGGCGACGTGGGCGTGAGCCCGGGTTCGGCCATCACGCTCGGCGGCATGGTAGTGACGGGAGGGGTTTTCTCCAGCGTTCCGCCGGCGACCACGGGCCACGCGGATGCGCAGACGGCCTACAACCAGATGATGGCCCTCCCGGTCACGCCAGTCGTCGGTGTGCTGTCGGGCGACCTCGGTGGAAAAACTCTTGCACCCGGCGTTTACTCCTATTCCTCGTCGGCCCAACTGACGGGCGTGCTTACGCTCAGCGGCCAGGGTCAATACGTCTTCCAGATTGGCAGTACGCTCACGACCGCCTCGGGTTCGAACATCAACCTGATTAACGGCGCCAACGCTTCGAATGTCTTTTTCGCGGTTGGCAGTTCCGCCACGCTCGGCACGGGCACGACGTTTAACGGCACCATCATCTCCTTGGCGAGTGGCACCATGACCACCGGCAGCACGCTGAACGGCCACTTCATCGCCCTCACCGGGGCCGAGACGTTTGACGCCAACGCAATTACCACCACCACCAACCTGATTGTAAACTCCACGACCTTTGACCTCATGGCGAACCGCAATGAACCGGTAAGCGTCGTGACCCTCAGCAACGCCGGCCAAATTCTCGGCACGGGCACCTCATCGTTGATCAACACGGGGAACTATAACTTTCAAGACGGCTCGGTGACAGCGATCCTGTCCGGCACTGGCAGCGTCTTGAACAAGACGACCACCGGCACGGTGACCCTCTCGGGCGCGAACACCTACACGGGCGGCACGACGATCTCCGCCGGCACGCTCGCGGTGACCAACTTGGTCGGTTCAGCGACGGGTACGGGCGCGGTGACGGTGGTAAGCGGCGCGACACTGACCGGCACGGGCTCGGTGAGCAATGTGGTCGTGAATAATGGCGGCATCCTTACGCCCGGCAGCAACGGGGTGGGCACGATGACGATGACGGCGTTGACGCTGGCACCCAGCTCGATCACAAATTTGAATTTTAACGGTACGGCCAATAGCAAGTTGGTGGTGACAAATACGAATGGCCTTAACCTCGGTAGCGGCGCAGTCCTTGATATTTATCAGGCGGGCACCACCACGGCCTTCATCACGCCAGGCACCTATCAGTTGATTGGTTATGTTGGCGCCGTCACCGGCACCCCAAGCAGCTTGACCGTCGGCACGTCTACGGGTGGCCTTAACTTCGCCTTCAGCGCCACGGGCAGCTTTATCGACCTGACGATTGCGCTCGCCAGCGGCCCGGGTTCCTGGAGTGCCACGGGCAATGGCAACTGGAGCGACACCACCAAATGGACCAGCGGCGTCGTTGGCGCCGGCGTGGGTAACACGGCCGTCTTTGGATCAAGCATCACGGCACCTTCGACCGTCACGCTGGATGGCAGCCAGACAGTTGGCGGGCTGACTTTTGGCAACGCCAATTCCTACACGATTGCCCTGGGCTCCGGCGCACTGACGCTGAACAACTCGGGCGCGACCTCGGTGATCGCGGTGAGTTTGGGCAATCATACAATTTCCGCGCCACTCGTTTTGACAACCGGTGGAGCGACCGCGCAGGTGTCCGTCGGCACGGGCCTGACCCTCAGCGGCGTCATCAGCCAGACTGCAACCGCCGGTTTGACCAAGGCCGGGCTCGGCACGCTCACGCTCTCAGCCGTAAACACCTACACCGGCGACACCGTCGTGACAGGTGGTACGATGACGGAAAGCATCAGCAACGCGGTACCCGCCGTCAGCAACTTGACGGTGAACGGCTCAACGGCAGACTTCGACCTCGGTGCGAACCACAACAACACGGTTAAGATAGTAAGTCTCGATGGCAACGGCAGCATCACTGGCACGGGCACCTCGACACTGACCAGCACCGGTGGCTTCCAGGTAATGAACGGCACAGTTACGGCAATTCTGGCCGGCGCCGGCATCGCGTTGACCAAGACGACCACCGGCATAGTGACCCTCGCCGGGGCCAATACCTACACCGGGGCCACGACGGTCTCTGCGGGCACTTTGATTATTGCCCCCACGGGCAGCCTGGCCCCCGCCGGAGTCGTCAATGTGGCTGCGGGCGCCGTACTCACGGTCAACAACAACGGCACTGTCGCGACCCTCAACTCCAACGGGGTAATCAATGGCACGAGCACTCTGACTGCCGCCAACTATAACCTGAATGATGGCTCCCAGATTAACACATCACTCGGCGCCGGCAATGTCGCCAGCAATGGCAATGTGGGCGTCAATGCCACGCTCGCCAGCAACAACATTACCATTCAGTCGGGGACGATGACCCTGCAACAACCGAATCTGCTCCTCAACAACGCTACCGTGGACATTGTCTCCGGTGCTAATCTGGTGCTCGGCAATGGTAATGACACGATCCTTGGGCTAATCGGCAATGGCACGCTCAGCGAGACGAACGGCATTCTGACCGTGGTCAACGGTTTTGGAACCTTTAACGGCACGGTGAACGGCGCGGTGGCCGCCAACGGCTCGCTGGTCAGCAACTCAAATCTGTCAATTGGCGCTGGCACGGTCAGTTCCTACCCGAATGGAACCACGATTACCGGCGGCACGCTGGCAGTGAATGGCATTTTGATTACGCCGCTGACGACCATCGACACCGGCGGCACATTGGGCGGCAATGGCACGGTTACTGGCAATGTCGTCGATAACGGCGGCACAGTTTCGCCGGGCAACTCGCCGGGCATCATCACCATCGGGGGCAACTACACCGAGGGCGGCACGCTCAAAATCGAAATCGCCGGAACCTCCGGGCCGGGCAGCCCAACGGGGAACGACGAAGTTGTGGTCGGCGGCAACACGGTGATCATCCCAGCCACGAGCACGCTGCAACTGGTTAAGTTCAACCCGGGGTACGAACCGGCCAAGGGCGACACGTTTAAGTTCATCAGTGGCGCAGTTGGTTCCATCTCGGGGCATTTCGGCACCTTCACTTCGAATTTCACCAATGACATAATCATCAACATGGACACTGGCCAGGCGATTGGTACCGGCCTGCCGGCCGGGACGAGCGTGCTTAACGCACTTCCAGGCCTTAGCTCCAGCCAGCGGTCGATGATCAACAGCCTACAGGTGGGTGACCACCAATACGGCGGCGGCGACTTGCTGGCTTTGCTGCTCACCCCGGCCAATGCAGCCCTATCCTCCCAGATTTTGAATAAGGCTTCACCGGAAGCCTACGCCGGCCTGACGGATTATGCCGTTCACGCGACTCAGGCCTATCGGAATACCGCCTTGGGGCTGACTCCGGTCGCCCAATCCGGCGCGTTCTCCTTCTTCATGGGTTATTCTCATCTCGACATGGGTTCGGACAGTTCGCAAAACCAGGCGGACTATAACTTGGAAAGTGATGGCGCCATTGCCGGCGCGCGGATGACCCTCAACCCGATGGTTTCCCTCGGAATTTTCACGGCCGCTGATTTCGGCTCGGTGAACTCGAGCTATCTCTCCAGTACGGTTACTGGCGAGGTTTCCGGCGTGTTTGTTTCGGTTGATCCTTTGCCCGACCACCGCCTCAACCTGTTGGGTGGCTTCACCTACGGCAACTTTACCAACAAAGGAACGCGCCAAACGTTTTCCGGTTCCTCCTCCATGCCGAGCGTTAATTCCACCGACTACCGGTTTGACTTGGGCGCACAATACCTCGCCCTCAAGCAGGGAAAATTCTCTCTTACTCCGGAGGTCGATCTCTCCGCCGGCCAGTCCAAAGTTGATGATTTCACTGAAAGTAACCCGACCGACCCGCTCCAGGCCTTGCACGTCCACGGACAAAACAATACCAGTTTCGTTGCTGGAGTGGGTCTGAATGGCGCCTATGCCGTCACCAGCCAGATTGATTTGACGGCGCGGATCGGGGTTAGCGACGAACTGGATCACAGCTACCGCAGCGTCACCGCCAATGTGGCGAACCAAACCGGAGATTTTACGGTGCGTGCGCCGGGCCTGGGCGACACGGAATTCAATCTTGGCGTCGGGGTAAATTACAAGGTGACGAAGCTACTGCGCTTAAGCCTCTCTTACCAAGCCGGCTTTTCCACCAATGAGAAGATGTCTAACGCCCTCTTCCTTGGTGCCTCGGTAAGCTTCTAACCCAGGAACGCCCGGCCACGAGCCCCGCGCCCGCAACGGACGCGGGGCTCGCGCGTTTCTGCCGGTTTTCGTTTCACGACGGGACCCGTCATTCGCCCCGGTCGGGTATCACCCCATAGTAAATCTGTTATCAACCCTCTATAGTCCTAGTCATAGCCAAACCCTGGCACCCAACAACCATACAAAGAAAAAATATGAAATTTTTAATCGCGACAGTTATGACCCTCGCCTTGTTCACTGCCTCTGGCTGCCAGGGCACGAATGTTAGCAGCCAAGGTGGGGTCGTTCCCCTCAACGAAGAATTCAGCATCACCGTGCCGACGCCCAACACTGTTAAACAGGGCGCAAACACCACTGTTGCCGTCGTGCTGAACCGGGGCGCCTATTTCAAGCGGGACGTGCAACTGGTCCTCACCACGGAAGGCATTACTGTAACGCCGAGTTCCCTCCTGGTCAAAGCGAGTGACCGGCCTGATCCGCAATTCCAAGTCAATGTGGCCCGGGATGCAGCCATCGGCGAGTATCGCGTCGCTGTAACCGGAACACCGGAAACGGGCGCGCCAACTTCAACGGTATTTATCGTTAAAGTAGTTGCTCAGTAGGCCCCCCGACAATTTGCTCGAGGCAAAGCCTGCGGCGTAAACAGCTGGAGCGTTAATTTTCGGCAGTGTTCGAGATAATGCCAATGTCGGAAAAGCTAAAAAATTTCCCGACGCAGACCTGAAATCAAAGGATCATTTGTCCGGCTTCGGCCAGCCTTTGGCGGGTCGTTTCTTGGCCAGGGCGAGTTTGGT
>Ga0206864_1267_pt1 | contig 12903 bp, 12 predicted proteins | sample Alteio_BWOrgCont_42_FD_152632 | JGI IMG/M metagenome (GOLD analysis project Ga0206864, IMG submission 152632) | Enriched cells from forest soil in Barre Woods Harvard Forest LTER site, Petersham, Massachusetts, United States -... | ecosystem: Environmental > Terrestrial > Soil > Temperate forest >...
TATCCAGGTCGACCATGTTGCCTGCTTCCTTGGCGGCTTGTGTGCCGCTGTTCATGGCAACGCCAACATCTGCCTGGGCCAGTGCCGGGGCATCGTTTGTACCGTCGCCCATCATGGCTACGAGTTTGCCGCCCTGCTGTTCCTTTTTAATGTAGTTCATTTTATCCTCGGGCTTGGCCTCGGCAATAAAATCATCTACACCGGCCTTATTGGCGATAAACTTTGCGGTAAGTGGGTTGTCGCCTGTCACCATCACTGTTTTTACGCCCATTTTGCGAAGGCGTTCAAAACGTTCGGCTATGCCGGTTTTGATAATATCCTGCAGCTCGATAACACCCAGTATTTTCTCATTTTGAGCCACCACCAGCGGTGTGCCGCCGTTAGAAGATATAACTTTAACATTTTCTTCTACATCGTTCGGGAATTGATGACCGGCTTTGAGCGCCATGTTACGAATAGAATCAAAAGCGCCTTTGCGTATCCGAAGACCGTCGGGCGTATCCAAACCGCTTGAGCGGGTTTCGGCAGTAAATTTTATAAACCGCGAACCTTCGGGAACTTGCACCGATACTTTGGTTTTACCATGCTCGCCCAGCTCGACAATTGATTTACCCTCGGGGGTTTCGTCAGCCAGGGAGCTTAATACGCAAGCAGTGACAAAGTCGAGTTCATCTATTCCTTTTGTGGGATAAAAGTTTGTGGCCTTACGGTTGCCTATTGTAATTGTTCCGGTTTTATCCAAAAGCAGGGTATCCAGGTCACCGGCAGTTTCCACGGCTTTGCCTGATTTGGTGATCACGTTGGCGCGTAAGGCCCTGTCCATACCTGCGATCCCAATCGCCGACAACAGTCCGCCGATGGTTGTTGGAATCAAACAAACAAACAGGGAGATGAAGGCGGCAATCGAAATGGGCGTGTTGGCGTAATCGCCAAAAGGTTTCAGCGTTACGCACACGATGACGAATATCAGCGTGAAGCCTGCCAGCAGGATTGTAAGCGCAATTTCGTTCGGAGTCTTCTGGCGTGAAGCGCCTTCCACCAGCGCTATCATCTTATCGAGGAAACTTTCGCCGGGCTGAGTTGTAACCATCACTTTTATCCTGTCGGACAATACCTTGGTGCCGCCTGTGACGGACGATTTATCACCCCCGGATTCGCGGATAACCGGGGCGGATTCACCGGTTATAGCAGACTCATCGATGGTTGCAATACCTTCGATGATCTCGCCGTCGGTAGGGATATTATCGCCGGTTTCGCAAATAAATACATCGCCCTTTTTTAACAGTGACGACATTACTATTTTTTCTTTGCCGTCGACCAAAAGGCGGGCGGGTGTTTCTTCGCGTGTTTTACGCAGGCTTTCGGCCTGGGCTTTACCGCGTGCTTCGGCAATGGCTTCGGCAAATGTGGCGAATAGTACAGTGATCAACAGGATCAAAAACACGGTGAGGTTATAGCCAAAGCTGCCCTGTCCCTTATTAACTAAGGAAAATGCCGTAACTACCAGCATTACCGCCGCACTTATCTCCACGGTGAACATCACCGGGTTACGGACCAAAATGCGGGGATCAAGCTTAACAAAAGATTGCCTGAAGGCTTCTCTCACCTGGTCGCGCTGGAATAGTATATTTTTATCAGTTCTCATGATGATTTCTTTATAGATTATTTAATTGAAAAATGTTCTGCGATAGGCCCAAGTGTTAAAGCAGGGAAGAATGATAAAGCAGCCACAATAAATATTACGGCAAATATCATAATGCCGAAAGTGGCAGTATCAGTTTTGAGCGTTCCGGCAGATTCCGGAATAAACTTTTTGTTGGCGAGTATTCCTGCAATAGCCACGGGGCCTATGATCGGGAAAAAGCGTCCAACAAAGATCACTAAGCCGGTGCTTACGTTCCAGAATATATTGTTAGCAGTTAACCCTGCATACCCTGAACCGTTATTAGCGGCACTTGAAGTGAACTGGTACAGCATTTCTGAAAATCCATGATAAGTTGGATTATTCAGCCATGCGGAAGGTTTTGTAGCCCAACTTATATTAGGATAATTAACCAACACGTACGATGCGATAGAAGTACCCACCAAAATGATAAAAGGGTGCAACAAAGCTATTAACGATGCGATTTTCATTTCGCGGGCCTCTATCTTGCGACCCATAAATTCGGGGGTACGCCCAACCATTAAACCGGATATAAATACCGCTATGATAATAAATATGTAAAAGTTGAGATAACCTACGCCAACCCCGCCGTAAAAGGAGTTGATCATCATATCAAACATCTGGCCGAGGCCGGATACCGGCATCATACTGTCGTGCATGGAATTAACCGAGCCGTTTGAAGTAACGGTGGTAGTAATGCCCCAGTAAGCGGATGCTGCAGGCCCGAAACGGACCTCTTTGCCTTCCATATTGCCGCCGGGCTGGCTGATGCCGAAATGCGTAATCGCGGGGTTTCCATTAACTTCGGCGCGAATGGAGGGAATTACTACCATCAGAAAACCAAAGGTCATTACACCAAAGATCACCCAGGCTAATTTCTTTTTATTAAGATAATAGCCCAATGCAAATACCAGCGAAATGGAAATAAGAATTATCGTGATATTTTCAGTGATATTGGTCAAGTAGTCGGGGTTTTCAAAAGGGTGTGCCGAGTTAGCGCCAAACCAGCCGCCCCCATTGGTGCCTACCTGTTTTATAGCAATCATTGCAGCTGCAGGGCCACGCGAAACGTGCACAGTATCACCTTGTAAACCTATTACAGTATCTTTACCCTTAAAACTGGTTGGAGTACCATTAAAGGCTAATATAACAGCTACTACAATGCTTAAAGGCAGTAAAAGCCTGGTGATGGATTTTAACAGGTAATCCCAAAAATTGCCGAGCTTATCGGTTATTTTATCTTTCATGGCTTTAAAAACCACCATCATAGCTGCAATACCAGTTGCCGCACTGACAAAATGCAGGAACATTAACACATATAGTTGTGTATAATAAGTGGCACCGGATTCGCCCGAATAATCCTGCAGGTTAGTATTTGTTAAAAAACTAAGTGCCGTATTAAAGGCCAGGTCGGGTGTTTGATTTGGGTTTTTATCCGGGTTTAATGGCAAATGTCCCTGGAAAAGCAAACAGAAAAATGTATAAATTAACCATACAAAATTGACGGTTAATAATGCTTTTAAATGCTGTTTCCAGTTCATTTCCCGGTTAGGATCGATGCCGCTGAGCTTAAAGATCAGTCTTTCCAGCGGGGCCATAAAGTCGAGCCAGGTCTTTTCGCCTTTAAATACTTTAGCAATGTATTTACCCAGCGGTATGGCCAGGGCTATAGTTGCCAGGTACATAAAGACAACGCCTGTAATTTCAGTGTTCATGATAATCTTGAAGTTTAATTGTGACTAAAATTTTTCGGGTTTAATGAGCACATAAACCATATAAAAAAATACGGCTATGGATACGATGAATAATGCCAACATGGTTTCTAAATTTTTTCGAAGTAATTAACTGTTTTGAAGAACACCCAGAATACGACAATGAAGCATATTACATAAGCGATGGTGAGTGCGATGTCCATTTTGTTAGTGGTTTTTTAGTGATATAACATCCTGATCTTTAAGTACACGATGTACAAAACTGATAAAGCGAAAAGCCAGGCGAACACAATGGTGACGATGTCTTTGGGCCTATATTTTAGTTGTTGTTTTTTCATGTCCTTTAAGCGATCACGGCCAGATATACCAACCCGATGCCAGTATTTTAGGGTGGATTTTCAATCATTTGCTTTTCAATTAGTTATCAGCGTAAACAGATTAGAAGCACATTAGAAAGCTTTCAAGTGAGCCTATCAATTTGATAGGTTTTTATCAAAATGGTCGGTCAATGGAGATTTTCTATAACCGAATAGTAATAAAGGGGCCTTTGGATTGATAAAAAAATAAAAAATAAGCATAGAAATGGGTATAGATAGGATGTTACCTGGCCGTTTCAATTTGATAAAACGGTGTTATTTTGACAGATAAACGGATAAATCCTTCTCCGAACGGCCAATTTATAAGTGGTTGATTAGAAATATTTTAATGTTAAAACCACAGCATTTTTACACAGTTGGCATGCTTTTGGCTGACAGGAGTCGTTACTTAGTGTGAATATAAAGTTCTATACAAATGACCCCTATTAAAGAAACTATTACCCGTATTCTCGAGGAGAAACTGGCTATAAACGAAGCCGATATTAAGGATGATGCCAGGTTTTATGACGACCTGGGCGTTGATTCGCTGGATTTTGTAGAAATGATCGTGGACGTGGAGAAAACCTTTAACATCAATATTCCGGATGACGAATATGAAAGATTGAGGACTGTTGCTTCGCTTGTAGCTTACGTGACAAAAAAAGTGAGCCAACGCAGGGTGCCGCAAATGGCCTGATCAAGAACCAAGAATCAAGAGCCAAGAATCAAGATAAAAAAATGTCAACCGGGATAACGATCAATAAAAATGGAATAATTTAAGCAGATCGTTCCCCGCAAAGCTGTAAATGAGACAGGTTTTTTTATCTTGATTCTTTTCCGCACGTGCGGGATTGACTCCTGATTCGCATGAATAATAAGCGGTTAAATCTTACGGCGAAGAAACTCAAATACACCATATCCTACAATCGCCGCGGCGATTGCGATTGTGAAATTATGTGGCGTGAAAATGTCATTCAGCGCCCATAGCAACGTTTTATGGGCTGCAATACCGGTTCGGTTAAATTCCCCCATCAACAGGTTTGAATAAAAAAGAAAGACGATAAACGACATTTCTATCAGCGCGCGCAGGTATTTTGCATAGGGTTTTCGTTTCAGCGTTTTCATTGGAGCGGGCGTGATTTTGGGTTGCAATGTAGCTGAAAATACGAATAGATCCAGTGCTTTCCGCTGAATTCAATATCAATATTACCCCAAGGCGGATCAGTCCGAAACAAAAGTTCAATCCAACCCGTAATCCTTTAGCTTACGGTAAAGCGTCGCCACGCCGATATTAAGCAGTCGGGCTGCTTCAGCGCGGTTGCCGTGGGTATGGTTGAGTACCCGTTGTATGTGCAGCTTTTCGACTGAGGAAAGGTCAAAAGCCGAAAGCGGTGTACCCGCCTGGTGCGCGGGTGGCTCCTGCATTTCGTAGGGGAGCAGGCTTTCGTCGAGCACGTTATCGTCGGCCAGGATGACGGCCCGTTCAATAATATTTTTCAACTCGCGGATATTTCCCGGCCAGTTATAGGCTTCCAGTTTCTCCACAAATTTATCGGTCATCCCGGTAATCTGTTTTTTTACCTTGAGCGCAAAATAGGCCATGAAATGCTCCGCCAATAACCTGATGTCTTTTTTTCGGTCCCGCAGCGCGGGCAGCGTAATCTGGAACACCGATAACCGGTAGTAAAGGTCCGAGCGGAATTTTTCCCTGTTCACCTCATCCTGCAGGTTGCGGTTGGTTGCCGCCAGGATCCGTACGTTTACCCTTGTGGGTTTGGTATCGCCCACTTTTAAAAATTGCTGCGATTCCAATACGCGTAGGAGCTTTGCCTGTAGGTCGTGGTCCAGCTCGCCTATTTCATCGAGGAAGATGGTGCCCGAGTCGGCTTCCTCAAAAAGGCCTTTTTTGTCTTTCACGGCTCCCGTAAAAGAGCCGGCTTTATGACCGAAGAGCTCGCTTTCCAGCAATTCCTTTGTGAAAGCGCTGCAATTTACAGCTACAAACGATTTGTTGCGACGCGGGCTCGCCTGGTGTATGGCTTCGGCAAAAAGCTCTTTGCCTGTTCCGGTTTCACCTAAAAGCAAAACGGTGGTATCGGTAAGAGCAACTTTTTGAGCCAGCCTGATGGCGTCGGTTATGGCAGTAGATTTGCCAATAAGGCTATCAAAGCCGTATTTAGTCGTGAGTTTTTTCTCCAGCTCCTGTACCCGCAGCTGCAACAGCGCCTTATCCATCGCTTTGCTTACGAGGGGGATGATCTTTTCGTTATCGTCGCCCTTGGTAATATAGTCAAAAGCCCCTGATTTAATGGCTTTTACGCCATCGTTGATAGTGCCAAAGGCGGTGAGTACGATGATTTCGGTTAGCGGGAAGGCCTCTTTGATCTGACGGGTGAGTTCTATGCCATTGATGTCGGGAAGCTTAACATCGCTGAGGACTACGGGTATCGTTTCCTGCTGCAGCTTTTTTAATCCTTCTTTACCCGATGCCGCGACCAGCACGTCGTACCCCTCCAATTGTAATATCCTGGCCAGCAGGCTTCGCAGCCGTTCCTCGTCATCAATAATCAATAATTTGCTTTTTTGCATAAAGTGAAGCAAAAGTGGTGAAAATTTTTATGTAAAATAATGTTGAAACTCCGAAATTGCGTTTAGGCTTGCGAGCGCAGCCGGTATTCGATAAAACGTCACCCATCGGCGGCAAATACTGCCTTAATGGCTGGACGGCCTTAAACGTTAAAATGTACATTCACGGTTTTTAGGCTCAATACTCCAATTTTGGGGTAATGTTTAATGTAAGATTAAACGACTACTCTATCCGTCATATTTTCCCAAAATAATGCAGGCCCGCAACCACCGCTATAATCAAAGCTATGATCGCAGCGATCACAAAAATCCAGGCACCTCTATTTCTTAACGACATCGACTTTTTCATACTCATTATGTTATATTATTTGTTATTAGTTTTGTGATATATGCGCGAGGTACAAGTGACTTGCCTGAACTCCCATCCTGGAAAATTTCTTTATCTGACGGGTAAAGGCCATTATAAAGTAGAGCCCTAAAATGTAGGTAACAATAGTAACGGGCGCTGTTAACTTTAGCAGTGAGAATAAGCCTTTGTGATCGGCAAAGAAAAAAGCGGAGGCCAAGGCTAAGGAAAGCGTTATTTCGATAAGGTAAAAGGCTATCAATTTGCGCTGAGCCACCAGCCTGACTATATTATACGCTACCAGGCTGACAATCCTTCCCATTCGGACCCGGCCAGGATTTAAATGCCTCCACACATGAAATTTCAGCGAACCGATGACAATAACTATCCATCCCTGGCCAGCTAACAACCATACGGGATGCTTGCCGCCGGCATCCTGGTATGCCCGGGCAATCAACAGTACCAAAACCGAATAACTGAGCGTAGAACACATTGCGGACGATAACAGCAACCGCCGGTATTTGTGATCCGGCAATTCGACGTTTGCTTTCAAACTGCTCTCTTTAACCATACTGGTTTTGAATTGAGTTAAACGTGCTGTGATGTTCTGTATCGTTTATTAGTCCGAATCCCAATAGCTATCGGGACAGTAAAGTCCAAGGACGCTGCGACCGACGTTTCGCCCCCGGGTTTTATTGTTGAATTAATTATTGACGAGCTTAAATATTATGTTCTCCAGTATTTGGACATAAGTTTTTATTCCATGCCGAATCTCGCTGATGAATATATACTCGTCGGGCATATGTGACCTGGCGGAATCGCCGGGCCCCAACTTTACCGAGGGTATATTGAGCAACGACTGGTCGGGTGTTTCAGGGGATATATATGTTTTACAACCCAACGTTATTGCGGTGCGAACAACCGGGTGGTCAATATCAATCATAGAAGGCATCAGATAACGGTCTCTCGGCTTAACTGTGCTGTTTACATGCTGCCTCACAACTGCTAAAATTTCATCATTAGTGTAAGCATCGGTCATCCGGATGTCTACCGTAAAGCTGCAGGTTCCCGGCGCCACAAGGTGCGGGCTGTTTGCATTGATCGTTGTTACCGACATTTTTACCAGGCCGAGCGTACCGAACACTTTGGGGAAATTAAAAGTGCTGAACCATTCTATATCTTTTAACGTTTGGTAAATCGCGCTATCGCCTTCGTCGGGGCCAGCCTGCCCGGATTTTTCCGTGGCAATGCAGTCCAATACCATCAGGCCTTTTTCGGCGGCAGCCAGGTTCATTAAAGTGGGCTCACCAACTATGGCAAACTCAAGGGGCCCGAGGTGGGGCAAAATTAGTTTCAACCCATTTTCGCCGGATGTTTCTTTCTCGGCAGTCGCTGCATAACATAAATTATAAGGCAGATTGAGCCGCTCATAAAAGTGAAGGAAGGTTGCAAGCAGCGCCACCAGGCATCCGCCGGCGTCGTTGCTTCCCAGGCCATATAATTTATCGCCTATCACCGTCGGACGAAACGGGTCATTGGTGTACCCGGCATCCGGCCTAACAGTATCATGGTGCGAGTTGAGAAGGATTGTAGGTTTCGCCGGATCGTAAAATTTGTTAAAAGCCCAGATATTGTGCAGCTTACGATGTGTGTCAACTCCCCTGTTTTGCAAAAAGCATTGGATAAGCGTTGCCGTAAACGACTCCTCGCCGCTAAATGAAGGCGTGCCGATCATTGCTTTCAATAAACTAAGAATTTCATGAAAGTGATGGTGATCTACCTGTTCTCCCGGGATTAGCCGGTCCTGTTCTAACAACATAAGTGTGGTATTTAATAGTTAATCCTGCGGTTTAATTATGAAGAAGCTGAAGCTCCTCCCTTGCCTTTTGTTCTTTCTTCCGCATATTTATAGGCTGATTTAATAGCCCGGGAAGGACTTATTCCCAATAGCGGCTTTCTCAATCCAAAAAGGATGCCCATTTGAAAAAAAAAGCACAAAAGCCATTTTAGATGATAATTGGGCCATAAATGAACCAAATGCCAATTAATTTCAAATGAAAAAAGGCTATCAAAACGATAGCCTTTTTTCATTATAGTTGATTTTTGTAAAGGGTGGTTTGAGCGCAGGAGGTATTTTAGCGCGGAGAACACGGAGGCATCTGTCCCTTTACCCCTCCCAGCCTCCTCCACAGGAGTCCTTTGGACCCTAAATTTAGGGAAGGAGTGTTTTTTTAATCCTTCAGTGCACTACTAATTGGATCCAATCAAACATAGGAGCTCCCTGGTTATTGCGAGTTTGTTATTACAAGCGTGTCCGAAAAATTGTTACTATCACACCTTTGGCAGCTTATAGCCGTTGTGGTATTCTTTTATCCAATATTCCCGGTTTACGGCTTTGTCGTTGAATTCACCGGCGGCATCGTTCCACTCCAGCTTTTTGCCGCTCCGGTAGGCAATATTGCCCATTTGCGCTATCGTGGCCACATGTGCCGCCGCCTGCACCGGGCAATGCAGATCGTCAAATTTCCTTGATTTTACCACACCGATAAAATTCTTCCAATGTTCGTCTACGCCATTGTCGGCTACCTTTGCGAGGGGCTTGCTCACTTTGTTTTTATTCTTGCTTTCTTCAATCACTTCCCAGCCATTTCGGTCTAATATCAAAGTTCCGTTATTGCCGATATAGGCTATGCCGTGTTCCCTGCCGTATGGTCCGTTATCGATGCCCAGTGCCGAATCCCAAACCATGTTGAAGCCGTCAAACTCGTAAAGCGTGGTGAGGGTATCGGGTGTTTCTTCGAACAGGTCCGGGTAGGCAAAACGCCCGCCCAGCGCCGTTACGGTTTTAGGTACGGGCATGTTCATGCCGATAAGCCCATAGTCAAGCAGATGGACGCCCCAGTCGGTCATCAGGCCGCCGGCATAGTCCCAAAACCAGCGGAAATTGAAATGAAAACGGTTGGCGTTAAAGGCGACGGTTTTTGCCGGTCCCAGCCAGCCCGAGTAATTTACTCCAGGAGGGGGCGCTGTATCGGGTATAATTGCTCCCGGCCTGCACCACGATAAATAACACCACACTTTTACCGTGCGGATGTTTCCCAAAACGCCGCTGTGCACATAGTCCATCGCATCCTTAAAATGCTGCTGGCTGCGCTGCCATTGCCCTACCTGCACAGCCCGGTCGTAGCGTTGCTGCGCCTTCACCATTGCCTGGCATTCGCCGATGGAATTGCCGACTGGTTTTTCGCAGTAAACATCCTTGCCCGCTTCGCAGGCATTCATCATGATGAGTGCGTGCCAATGGTCGGGCGTGCCGACAACTACTATGTCGACATCTTTATCGTCGATAAGGGCACGGTAATCGTCATAGCGTTTAATTTTTGCGGTATCATAGTTCGCTTTGGCAAGCTCGTTCATTCGCCGGTCCATCACGTTTTTGTCGACGTCGCAAATCGCCACAAGGTTGACCCCGGGGACAGCCAATGCGGATTGCACGTCGGTCCAGCCCATGCCGTTGATGCCGACGGCGCCGATGTTTAATTGGTCGCTGGGCATCACACGGTTTTTGAAAATGGCATATGCGCGGTTATTTAAGGTGGATGCGAGCATCGTGCCTCCGGCAATCAGTGCCGATTTTTGGATAAAATCCCTTCTTGAGCTCATGGTTTGAAATTGGATTGATAAATATAGGGATAATGAATGCGAATCAAGAGCCAAGATCCAAGAACCAAGAACCAAGAACCAAGATAAGCAGTTAAATCCCGGACACCTTGTAGCTAAACAAAGACTCAAACGGCCCAATTCTGTCTCTTTTCGACAATTTGTCCATCTCATCCGTATTTTTCTTGACGCTTGATTCGCATAATGAACGAAAATAATTTAGCGGGCGAGGAGTATTGGGTAACACAGTGAAGGCGAGGTTACTGAAGATGCACCTGCCCTTTTACCCCTCCCAACCTCCCCTAAATTTAGGGGAGGAGGGTTTTTTTATACCCTCTTTGTGGACATTGTATTGCCCGATTAAATATAGGAGACGCAAAGTATTGTGTCTTTACGACCTGGTTTTAGGCAGGTAAACGGTAAATTCCGAACCTTCGCCGTGTTTACTTTGCACATCGAGCCGGCCGTTGTTGGCATCGATAAACTGTTTAACAAGGGCAAGGCCGATACCGGCGCCGGCCTCGTTGCTGGTACCATAGGCCGAGATGTCCTTACCGGTAACGATGAATAGTTTTTTCAATTTGTCGGGGTTTACGCCCACGCCGGTATCCCTGATATGGATACCCACTTCGCTGTTATCCTGGGTGTAAAAAACCTTAATCGAGCCGCCTCTTGGTGTAAATTTGATGGCATTCCCGATAAGATTCTGAATGATGATCTTGATATGGTCCGGATCGGCAAAAACGGATATTCCGCCGTCTACGTCATGTTCAAGGGAGATGCTCTTGTTCCTGGCAAGGAAGTCGGAAACAGCGATGATATCCTCAACCTCATAAATCATGTCCAGCTTCTCAGGGCTGCTTTTTATCCCTTCCTGCTGTGTGTTAGCCCAGGCAAGCAGGTTATTTACCATAATGGTAACCAGGCTCACCTGCCTGTAAAACTCTTCCATCAGCCCGGCCTGTTCGGCGGGCGTAATATCACCCGCGCGGATGGCTTCTATCGATTGTAAAATGGCAGCAAACGGTCCTCTCAAATCATGGCTGATCACCGAAAAGAGCTGGTTCTTCGTGCGGTTCAGGCTGTCAAGCACTTCTTTTTGTTTTGATATCTCCTCTTTTTGGAGGGATATATCGCCATTTTGTTTTTTGAGCACTTTATTTAACACCGTTTTTTGCCGGTTGCTGATGATAATAAAAATTACAAAAATCGCCGTGGCAATTGCGATAATGTTCCGAAACAGGATCAGCCGCTGCCTGAGCGCCAGTTCCTGCTCTTTGAGCCTTAACTCATTGGTAAGGCGGCTGTTGTCTGCCTGCTGCTCCTTTAAGTGCAGGGAATTTATTTCGCGATCTTTGTCGCTGTTGTAAAGACTGTCGTTTAATTTTTTAAATTCGACCTGTCGGCTGAAGGCATTTTTATAATCGCCCGTTGCCGCGTAGCTTTTCGAAAGTACTTCAAGCGCCCTGGCAGCATCAAATCCCGACTTAACCTGGGTTGACAAATCGTAGCTTTTTTGTGCGGCGGTGATGGCCTCCGGGTATTTGCCCAGGGCATAGTCACATTGTGCCAGCCCCGACCAGGCAAAGTCCTGCTCCCATTTAGATGCCGCCGGCGAAGCAATAACCTTGTTATAATAAGCGATGGCCTCCTTGTAATTTTTGATATGGAAATTAATGTCTCCCTGGCGGTTTAGCGCCATTGGAATCAAGCCCTCGTCTTTTATGCGGGTGGCGATGTTTATGGCCGTCTCGACGGATTCAAATGCTCGTGAGAAGTCGCCGGAATCATCATAGCTGATGCCGAGGTTTAAGTAGATCTTATCTACCTGGGAACTGTCTTTGAGCGCCGTAAATAAAGACAACGCCTTGTTGAAATCTGCCAGCGCTTCGGCATGCTTGTTTTGGGCCTGGTAAATCAAGCCGGTCATGAGGTAGCTGCCTGCAATTCCAGGCAAGTAATTTACCTGGTGGCTAAGGCTTGACAGCCTGGTAGAGGCGTCCATCGAAAGGTCGTAGTCGCCAATTACATAATACGACCGGCTAATATTTTGCCATGACCGGGCTTGTCCGGAAATAAACTTTTGGGACTGCGCCAAGCGCAAGGCCTGTTTTGCGTAGTAGAGGGCACTATCGGCATTTTCATAAAGGTATTGGTGGGAGAGCTGGTTATACAAGAGGACACTGGCCGTGTCGGCTTCAAAAGCATTCCGGCCCTGGGCGGCTTTGAGCTTTCTAAAAAGGTCTTCTTTGGGGGCTTGTCCGAGCGCTGTGCAGACATTTATCAGTAACAGCAAACAAAAGAATATCCTGGCCCGGCGTTCCATCCCAAATATGTGGTTCTGCTTCGAAAATATCAGTTAATAGTGGGTGAAAGTAATAAAATACCCGATTAAGTTTTGTCAACAACAAAAAATAATTTTTCCAATGCACGTTGGGAACCTGCAATCAGCGCTTTTTCAGGAAAAGAAATTATTAGTCCTCCTTCTGGCGACGCGCATCAGCTGGCGATGCCGGCGTTCGTCGTAATAATCGTTTACGACCAGGATTGCGTGGATAATGCCTGGTATCCAGAAGAATA
>Ga0206864_1268_pt1 | contig 12884 bp, 10 predicted proteins | sample Alteio_BWOrgCont_42_FD_152632 | JGI IMG/M metagenome (GOLD analysis project Ga0206864, IMG submission 152632) | Enriched cells from forest soil in Barre Woods Harvard Forest LTER site, Petersham, Massachusetts, United States -... | ecosystem: Environmental > Terrestrial > Soil > Temperate forest >...
GGCTTGTGGCGCATAAGCTTTGGTGTCGCGGCCCGTGAACATGCGAATTTGCGGATACTTCGCCTCGGCGATTTCGCCTTCGTAGTTAATCAACCCGCCGTAGGGCCCGCTGGCCGCCACCGGAAAAACCATGTTCGACTGGCCCGACGCCAGCCACACCTCGCCGACCAGCACGTCATCGAGTTTGATCGGTTGAGCCGTCTTCGACCCACTGATCGTCATTACGCGGCTTTCTGCCGATGTACTCAGCGCGTCAAGGTCCACGCGCCATTTGCCGTCGGCCGAAGCCGTGGTGGTTTTCTTTTGTCCGGCAAATTCAACCGTGACCACCTCGCCTGCTTCCGCCGTGCCCCAGACGGGCACTTTCATCTCGCGCTGCAAAACCATGTGGCTCGTGAACGGACTGGCGAGGGTGACTTCGGCCTGCAAGATGCTGCTGGAAAATCCCAGGACGGCAATCACCAGTGTTTCGATTAAAACATGACACAACGGGGATATTTTCATGGGGGTAATCCTTTCTCAAACCGTGGAGTAGGCAGCCCGGAAACGATTTCATTCTCTGCATCGCAAGTCAATTATCCAGTCATCGCTCAAAAGCTTTCATCGCCGGTTGCTTGGCCGGATAAGTTTCTAATCTACCGCGGCTCCAGCTTCACCCAGGCCATCTTCGCCGCCTTCGCGCCTTCGACATCGAGGATGCTGTCGCCCAGCACCACGCACTTCTGTGGGTCCACGCCGAGCAGCCGCGCCGCTTCCAAAAAAGTATCCGGCGCCGGCTTGCCGCGGGCGACATCGTCAATCGTCACCACCACTTTAAAGAGCTGGCTCGCGTTGATGTAATGCAGCGTCCGGTTGACCGCCGCGCGCGTGCCGCCGGAAGCTATGGCGATGGGCCGGGCCTCGCCCGCGAGTTTCTTGGCGAAGGCCAGCACCTCCGGTACCGCCTCAACCGTATGGTGAATTTTCGTGAGGACGATGTCCTGGGTGCGGGCGACTTGCGCGGCATTTAATTTCTCACCGTGGTGCGTGTTCAACCGCGTGATGAATTGCTCCGTGCCCATGCCGGCGTGGGAAATGAACAACTCCCAGGTGAAGTCAATTTTCGCGCCATGGTCGGCCAGTGCCTGCTTCCACGCACGATAGTGCAGGTGCATCGAAGACGCCAGCGTGCCGTCGAGATCAAAGATGTAGCCCGCAAAGCTCCCGGGCGGCGGAAACGCAATTTCCATTACGCCACGGTCACTTCTTTGCAGAGATAAACGTCCTGCACCGCATTGAGCAGCTTCGCGCCTTCGGCCATCGGCCGCTGGAACGCCTTGCGGCCCGAAATCAGGCCCATGCCGCCCGCCCGCTTGTTGATGACGGCGGTGGTGACCGCTTCGTCAAAATCATGTGCGCCGGACGCGCCGCCGGAGTTAATCAGCCCCGCCCGACCCATGTAGCAGTTGGCAATCTGATAACGGCAGAGGTCAATCGGGTGGTCGCTGGTCAGTTCGGTGTAAACACGCTTGTCAATTTTGCCGTAGCTCGAGTCGCCCATTTGCAGCGCCGTATAGCCGCCATTATTTTCCGGCAGCTTTTGCTTGATGATGTCGGCCTGGATGGTGACGCCGAGGTGGTTGGCCTGGCCGGTGAGGTCGGCGGAAAGGTGGTAATCCTTGTCCTTCTTGAATGCCGGATTGCGCAGGTAACACCACAGCACCGTGACCATGCCGTACGAGTGCGCTTCGGCAAAGGCATTGGCCACTTCGACGATTTGGCGGTTCGATTCCGGCGAGCCAAAATAAATTGTCGCGCCCACGGCCGCCGCGCCCATGTCATAGGCTTCCTTCACTGTGCCGTACATGACTTGGTCGAAGGTGTTCGGGTAGGTCAAAATCTGGTTGTGGTTGATTTTGACGAGAAAGGGAATGCGGTGGGCGTATTTGCGCGCCACGGAGGCGAGCACGCCGAAGGTCGAAGCCACGGCGTTGCAGCCGCCCTCGATGGCGAGCTTGACGATGTTCTCGCTGTCGAAGTAGTCCGGGTTCTTCGCAAAACTCGCGCCGCCGGAGTGCTCGATGCCCTGGTCCACCGGCAGGATGGAAAGATACCCCGTGCCCGCCAGCCGGCCCGTGTTGAGCATCCAGTCCAGATTATTCAGGACGCGGTTGCTGCGGTTCGTCGGCGCGAAAATGCGGTCCACCCAATCCGGGCCGGGCAGGTGCAGGCGGTCCTTCGCGATGGTCTTGCACTTGTGATTAAGCAGGAAGTCGGCCTTGTCGCCGAGGCTCTTGGTGATGGCGTCGATGGATGCGGGCATAAGAAGCTACTGCTTAAAGCAAAACCCGGCGGTCGTGCAACTCCATTCGTCAGCTGTGGCCAGCCAGCCGCCACCTACGCGTAAAAACTATCCCACCGGCACCAGCGGAGGCGGAGTGCTGCCTTTTTTCCTCGCGACAATCGGCCGGGGCAGGGGAGTGCTGCCCTTGGCCTTGGGCTCTCCTGATTCAGGTATTGGCGCGGCGGTTTCGGTTTTGGTCTCCGCGGAGCCTGCGCCCTTTTTCTTTCCCTTGCCTTCGCCCTTGGGCTTGCGGGGCAGGAATTCAAAGCCAATCTGCCCCTTGTCCTTGAGAATCAAAAACGCCTCGAAAAACCGCCCCGTCCGCTTGGACTTGAAGCCCTTGATCAGGTCGGTCTTTTTCAGCGTAATCAGTTTTTCAAATTGGTCGCGTGTTACCGTTGCGCCCAGCAGGGTGCGCGAGAGGCGGAACGTGCATTTCGAGCCTTCCCCGCGGCTGAAATTGGCGCAGACATAGCCGCTGGGCGTTTCGTGCACCGGCGCGCCGTCCACCGGGCATTTCGCGACGACCGGGAATTGCGTCAGGTCGATGGGCTGGCCGTTTTCACCGGTTTCGCCAAAGCCGCTGTTTTCAAAGAGGAACTTGACCTTGTTTTCCTCATCCAGGCGCAGCATGGCGGAGAAGGGCCGGCCCTTTTTCGAGCGGAAGCCGTCGAGCGGGCCGATTTTCTTCTTTTCCAAAAGTTCCGTGACCTCCGCCGGCGTAATTTTCCGCTGGCCGATGATTTTGTAGACCGCAATTTTTTCATCCTGCGAGCGGTATGCGCGCCACGTTTCAATCAAAGGCTTGCCGTCGGTAAAGCTGATGATGTTCGTTGGCTTGGTCGGCACGTCCGCGTCATTGAATTTCTTGGTGCGGTCGACAATTTTCTTCGTCAGGTCCGCGATGCCGTCCATGAATTTCTCGCGCGTGAGCTTGCCGTTCTCGAGCTTGCGTAGCTGGTATTCCCATTCGCCGGTGAGGTCCGGGCTGGTCAATTCATCAATTTTCAGCAGCTTCAAAAATTCCATCAGGCTCTCGGCCTTGGGCATGGGCACGAGTTCGCGTTGCTGCCGCTCCATGTAATGCAGGGCAATCAAATGTTCAATGATGGACGCGCGTGTGGCCGGTGTGCCCAGGCCTTTTTCCTTCATCGCATCCGCCAAATCTTCGTCCTCGACCAGCTTGCCCGCGCCTTCCATCGCGGCGAGCAGCGTGGCTTCCGTGTAGCGCGGCGGCGGCTTCGTCGCTTCCGCGGCGAGATTCATTTCCTGGATCTTCGCCTGGGGTGGCGCGCCGTCACTGGCTGACAGCGCGGGCAGGGTTTCCTCCGTGGCCGCATCTTTGCCGTAGACGCCCAGCCAGCCGGGTACCGCCAGCACCTTGCCTTCAGTCTTAAACGCGTGGCCCGCCGCCGTGCTCGTGCGCGTCGTAACGTCAAATTCCGCCGAGGGATAAAACGCCGCGACGAACCGGCGCGCAATCATGTCATAAATTTTCGCCTCGTCCGGCGTCAACTTGTCCGGCGGCTCCTCCGTCGGGATGATGGCAAAGTGGTCGGAAACTTCCGCGTTGTTGAAAATGCGCTTGTACGCCGGGTTGACCCAGCGGCTTTCAATCACCTTCGCGGCGTGCGGGGCGAGTTCCCCGCCAATTTTCTGCAGCACCAGTTGCACCGTCGAGGCGTAGTCCTCGGGCAGCGCGCGGGCATCCGTTCGCGGGTAGGTGATGGCTTTATGGCGTTCGTAAAGGGCCTGCGCGATGCTGAGTGTGCGTCCCGCCGGCAATCCAAAGCGGCTGTTGGCCTCACGTTGGAGCGTGGTCAGGTCATATAACCTCGGCGCAATCTGCGTGGAACGCTTTTTCTCCTCGGTAACTAATGCCTTGGCCGCGGCCTTGGCTTCGGCGAGGACTTTCTCTGCTGCCTTCTGGTCCCACAGCCGGTCGGCGCGGTCTTCATCATCCGCCCTTTTAAAATCTGGCCGCTGGTACACGCCTTCGTACTCGCCTTGCGCGATGCCAAAACGGGCGACCACCCGCCAGTAATTGCGCGAGATAAAATTGCGGATTTCAATTTCACGATCCATCACCATCGAAAGCGTCGGAGTCTGCACGCGGCCCACCGTGGCGACCGAACCGGCCCGGCGGCCATACATGCGCGAAGTCAGCGCGCGCGTGCCGTTGATGCCGATGAGCCAGTCCGACTCCGACCGGCAGCGCGCCGCCGCCTGCAACCGGCTCATTTCTGAGGCGGCGCGCGGTTTTTTGAAAGCGTCGCGGATGGACTCCTTGGTCATCGAAGACCACCACAGCCGGCGGAAAGGCTTTTTGCATTCGGCCAGTTCGTAAAGATACGTAAAAATCAATTCGCCTTCGCGGCCCGCGTCACACGCATTGAAGAGCTCGGTCACGTCCTTGCGCTTCATCAATTTTTTCAGCAATTCAAAGCGGTCGTTCGTCCGCTCGCCGGCCTTCAATTTAAACTGCTCGGGGATGATCGGCAGGGCCTGCAGCGTCCAGAAACGCAGCTTCTTGTCGTAGTCCTCCGGCATGCACAACTCCGCCACGTGGCCCACGGCTGAACTCAGCACGTAGTCCTCGCTTTCGAAAAACTCGCCGGTTTTTTTGAACCCGCCCAGGGCGCGCGCAATGTCCGCGGCGACGCTGGGCTTTTCGGCAATGATGAGGGTTTTTGCCATTAAAAAGAAAAAGCAACGGGCAGCAGCAACCACTCTTGCATAGCAGATTATCTATCGCGTGGCAAAGTTTTTTTCACCGGATTAAAAAACGGCGAAAAATATTTATCCATCGAGCCTCAACTTTTCGGCACTTCCGATAGCAAAATATCGAGGTTGCCCAGCAGTTGCGCGATGGTCGCCTCCGTCTCGTCACCCATGTTGGAGATGCGGAAGGTCTTCCCCTTGAGCTTGCCGTAGCCGCCGTCAATCACGCACGCGAAGCGGGCCTTCAACGCCTTGTTCAGCGCCTCCAGATCAACATTGCGCGTGTTGGCGATGCATGAGAGCGATTTTGACGCATAAGCCGGGTCGGGCAGCAGCTTAAACCCATGCTTCGTCATCCACGCATGCACCAGCGCATTGGTCTTCGCGTGGCGCGCATAACGGTTCTCCGCGCCTTCTTTTTTAATCTCATCCACTTTCGCGCGCAACCCGTTGATGAGCGAGATGCACGGGGTGCTCGGCGTCATGCCTTTTTCGTGGTTGGCGTGGAATTCCAGGAAGTCGAAATAGTAACCGCGCGCCGGAATTTTCGCCGCCCGCTGGCGGGCCTTCTCCGACACGGCAAAGAGCGATAATCCCGGCGGCAGCGCCAGCGCCTTTTGCGAACCGGTGAGCAGCACGTCGATGCCCAGCTCGTCCTTCTTGATCGGCACCACGGAAAACGAGCTCACGCAGTCCACGATGGAAACGACGTCGGGAAATTCGCGCACCACGGCCATCAGCGCCGCCAGGTCGCTCATCGTCCCGGTCGAGGTCTCGTTGTGGATGAGGGTGATGGCGTCATATTTGCCCGTCGCCAGTTCCTTGCGTACGGCCGCGGGGTCCACCGGCTGGCCCCATTCAAATTGCAGTGCGCCGGCTTCCTTGCCGCAGCGCTTGGAGACATCGTTCCACTTGTCCGAAAACGCCCCGTTCATGCAGTTGAGCACGCCCTTGGCCACGACGTTGCGCAGGGAGCCTTCCATCACGCCCCAGGAACTGCTCGTGCTGATATACACGGGGTCGCGCGTGTAAAACAGCGCCTGCAAATCCGGCTGCAGGCCCTGGTACAGGGCGACGAAATCCTTGCTGCGGTGGCCGACCATCGGTTTCGACATCGCCGCGAATATCGCGGGCGACACCTCAATCGGGCCGGGGATGAACAGTTTGTAGCTCACGCCCGCAACATGGCAACGCGCCCGCCGTTGTCAAGATGCGGATTCCAAAGGTAGGGACGGCTCTCCGAGCCGTCCGTGTTCGTTTAAGCACGGCGGGCTGAGGGCAGCCCGCCCGCCTACCCGAAAAGCAACTACCCTAAGGTACGGCGCGCTGCCCCCCAGCGCGCCGTTGTAGGGACGTCGCTTGCGACGGCCTCCTTCGCTGATTGCCGAACACCGCAAAATCATATTAACTCGCTGGCATGAAGCCTTCCCTCGCTGAACTCGAAGTCCAGGCCACCAAAGCCTGGGTTGAAGGGCGCACCGTCTGCATCAAACTGGCCGACGGCCGGGAAATCCGTTTCCCGGCGGCGAAGAATCGCCGTCTGCACAAAGCCTCCGCGGCCAAACTCGCCAAAATCGAGCTCATCTGCGACGGCACCGGCCTGCACTGGCCCGAACTCGATGAAGATCTTTCCATCCAAGGAATTCTTGAGGGACACTTGGGGGCTTAGTAATATTGCATCAAGTGGATTGCGCTTTCACGAAATTATTTTGTCTATTCCAAGTCAGGAAACATTTATCTAGTTCACGAGGAAGTAATTCTCGCCCGATTAGCTCATGCAATTCCTTGTTCAGATTTTGGCAGCCGTGGAAAAAATTGGCATAATCAGTATCATATATGGTTCTTGAAACCGGATTATTTATTCGACGTTTGTGCTTTCCGGAGATCGAAATCAGGGCGGAACTTGCGAAAGCGTCATATATGAAGTAGCGTTTTCGGAAATGAAAATGCAAATATTTTGAGGCCAATGAACGTTTATCGAGATCTGAGATCTTATAAAATAAATCTGTCAGCTCTTTATGAATCTCGAGAGATAACTCCGTATTATTATCTTTATCCTCGGTTAAGCGATGGAGCCATTCATCAATAGGCGAGTTGCGAATTTCTGGTGCGACTTTCTCCTCGTAAAATCTGTCGCCAAAATACGAATCTTTTGTGCGGCGTCTTTCAATTGCTGCTGCATATGTTCGTCCAATCAGCCATATTTTTGCGATGATTATGCCTTTATCTGAATGCTGTGGATTTACTTCGCAAAGTTTATAGAGGACTTCATTGGAAAAGTCCCAAGTCTTATCTGAGACAGATTGCTCGATAAATTCAGCAGTAAAGCTTGGGTGCATAGCATTTGCTGAGATGGTTCCGCCAGTGAATCGTTCGAGAGATGGTTCCTCACGCATAACTCCCGCCCTGCGTGATCCCCAGCGTGATGCGCCGGGCCTTGCGTTCCTTGGCGGCTTTGCGTTCGTAGCCGCTGCGGCGGTGTTCCTTGAGCGGGTCGGCGGGCAGGCCGTGCTTCTTTCTCCACGCCAGCAGGGCGGGGGACACATCGGTGAAAAACGCTTTCTTCAATTCCAATTCGGCGGAGACGACGTCATTCCGTGCCTGGGCCGCGCGCAGCGCGACATGATCCACCAGCGCGGCCTTCAAATAAAGCTCCTGCGCCATCACCACCGTCTGAATGGTCGCTTCGATTTTCGGCTTCTCGTTGTGCGACTGGTCAATCATGTACGCGATTTCCGGCATCTTCCCGCGGTCGGCGGCGAAGAAATGGATTTCGTGGAAAATGCGAAACACCTGGTAGGGGTCAATCGAGCCGAGCGTCAAGTCATCGTCCGAATAACGACGGTCGTTAAAGTGGAAGCCGCCGAGCATGTTTTCATCGAGCAGGAACGCGACGATTTGTTCGATGTTCTGGGCCAGATAATGGTGCCCCGTGTCCACCAGCACCTTGGCGCGTGGCCCGGCCTTTTTCGCGAGCAGGTACGCCATGCCCCAGTCGCCAATGTCCGTCTGGTAAAACGCCGGCTCAAAGGGCTTGTATTCGACCAGCATCGTCATCCCCGGCGCGAGTTTCTTGTGGCACGCGCGCAAGCCGTCCTCAAAGCGCTTTTTACGCGCGCGGATGCTGTCCTGCCCGGGGTAGTTCGTGCCGTCGGCAAACCAGAGCGAGAGGTATTCGCTCTCCACCGCGCGGGCGATTTTGATGGAGTCCACGCAATGCTTGAGCGCCCGGCGGCGCACCGCGGCGTCGGGGTTGCCGAACGAGCCCCATTTATAACACTGGTCCTGGAAAAGGTTGGGGTTGATGGAGCCGATGCGCACGCCGTGTTTGCGCGCGCGCCGGGCCACGGCCTTCGGATCCTCGCCTTTCTTAAAGTCCCACAGCACGTGCACGGCGACCGTCGGGCAGCAGCCGGTGAGGCGGTGGACCTGCCCGGCGTCGGCCAGTTTGTCATTCAGGTCGATGGCGGCGGCGTCTTGGAAAAATTTTCCAAAGCGCGTGCCGGTGTCGGCGTAACCCCAGCTCGGGGTTTCGATGCGGAAGGAGTTCAGCGCCTTGAGCGCGCGGTCGAGGGTTTTGCGATTCATGAAAGAAAAGGAGTTATTCAGTTAATCCAAATGGAACACTTCTTTCAAGCCTTGGGCGACGGGGCTGCTGTCGAGGTTGCTCGGCATGATGTCGCCCATGTACTTCCACCATTTCTGGCAGACGGGCGTTTGTGCAATCGCGTTCCAGCGCGCCTCGTCCTCGATTTCCACGTAGGCGAAGAGCTGTCGCGTTTCTGGATGGAGGAAGATGGAGTAATTGTGCGCGCCGTGGGCGCGGAGCACCGCGGCCAGCTCGTCCCAGATGGGGCGGTGGCGCTCCTCATATTCAACCTCCTGGCCGGGGTTGACACGCATTACAAAAGCTTTGCGAATCATGGCGGCGATTTAATGGTTTTAGCCGGCGGCGGCGATTTTTAAAAGTAGCACAAAGAGCCCGATAATCGCGCCCGAAACGGCTAGGCACGAGATAAAGCCGATGGCGTCCACCCGGTCCCATTTGAGGAATTCCCAATGCGTGCCCGGCAGCAGCTTGAGGTGGTCAAACCGTCCCGGGTTGCGGCGGGTTTCCTCCATTATCGCAAGGTCGGCTTCGTGGCTGGCGGCCACGGGTGTTTTCATTTTGCCATAGAATAAATTCACCCGCGCCGGATCCGTGCCTTTGGTAAAATAGCTGACCAGTATGAGGACGATAAAAGGGAAAATGCCATCGAAGAAATACCGCGCCGTGTCGCGCCCCGTGACGGTCAAATTTTCTGGATGCAGCCCAACATAACTCAATAGATAACATTCAAAATTGAATCGACCCGTGCCCACCAGCGGGCTGGCCTGGTCATTCGGATCCTCATGCACTACCGCGTCAAAAAATACGCCGTGGCCAGCCGCGTCCTTGAGGGTTAGCGCCGGCGCATGGTCCAGTTGGGAAACCAGGGGAAAGTCCGCCGGCGCAATCATGTTGCAGTTTGGCACGATGATATTCAGCCCGACCGAAAGGGCGACCGCCGTCCACACGGCCGTGCGCGTCAACCGGCGCCAGGTATAGATAAGCATAATCGCCGCGCCAAAGGGGATGTTGACGTCAATAATCAGTTTCACCCCCTGTTCGAGGTTCGTCAGCAAACGCGCCGCGCCCAGGCCTAGCGCCAATACGCCCACAATCGCCCAGCGCGCCGAGCGCACCGCCTGCGCCTCAGGCACATCCGGCCAGATGTGCCGGTAAATATTACGCACAAACAGCGACGAAATCGCCACGGCTTTCGCGGCCAGAATGCCCATCGTGCCCGCCAATACGCCCGCCAGCATCAGCCCGATCAAGCCCGGCATCGCTTGGTCGGCCCCCAGCAAACGGTTCGACATCGCGCCCCACAGCATATCGGGTTCGGACAAAGCATCGCTGCCGGCAAACAGCGCCGCGCCAATCAAGCCAGTGAAGGCCCACAGGATAATCAGTAGTCGTTTGGCATAGGTGCCAGAGACGCCGCCAAAACGCGCCGCATATTCATTGGTCGCCGAGCCCAGAATGCCCATGTTCGCGCTTAGCCCCAGTATTTGCACCAGGCTCGCCCAGGTGAATGCCACGATATACCAAAAGCCATATTGCCCATTGGCGCTCGCGCCAACCAGGTGAAACTTGTCCGGCGACACTTTGAGCGCGAGGGCGTGCCAGCCGCCGATGGCGTGCAAGCCAATCGGCACCAGCAGTACCGAAAAGGCCACCACCAGCAGCCCTTGCAACGCGTTGTTCATCGCCGCGCCTTTCATGCCCCCCATCACCATGTAGGCGCCCACCACCGCGGTGAACACGAAATAGAACGCCCATTGCGCCCACACCGGGTCCAGGTAGGAAATATACCGGTGCAGTTGGTGCGTGCTGCGCAAGTCGCGCAGGGTGTCGTATTGCGCTTTTTCCGCGGCGGACAGCGGTGCACTCGCCGCCTGTTTTTCCAGTTTGACCAGCGTGTAGTATCCATCCACCGAGGCCCGCTCCGCCGTCGTCCAATTCGCTTCGGGCTTGAGCACCAGCGACGCTGTCGTGGAATAGGCCGTCAGGTTGCCTACCGCAATCAGCAGCACGGCCACGCCGATTTGGTAGATCGAGTAAACCCGCGCCAGCCATTTGCTGTTGAAGCGGTCCTCGAACAAATCCGCCACCGTCGTCAGCCGCACGCGCCGGAACCACACATAAACAAACCAGTAAAACGGGCTGATGAAAATCGTTTGAAAAGTCAGCCAGGACTTCGAGGCGCCATTGGCGTAGACCAGGCTGGCCGTCGTCACCGCCCCCTGCGGCTCCGTCGAGTTCCCGAAGTTCATAAAGAACTGGTAGAGCTTGCCCATCTTCCGCCCGGCGAGAAAAAATCCCTCCTCGTTCTTCGATGCCGCCGCGGCGCGCTTGCCGATGTAAATGACGAGCACGAGATACGCCGCCACCAGGATGAGATCAATCGGATGCATGAAAATGTTTTGGAGCCGGAAGCCGCCAGGCCTCTGGAATGGGGTGGGGTGCATGCCATCTGACCTCGTGGGGAAACGGGTCAGCCGGCAGAAAATTCAATTCACAGCTAACCCGACAAACGAGGGGCAAGTCTATCCCAAATTTGTGATTCGCGGCCCGGCCGCCGCGCGTTATTTCGATTCCTTCACGATTTTCTTGTTCCCCTCCGCCAGCACGATGGTCCGGGGTGTCCATTTTTTCGCTTCGTCTTCACTCATCACGGCAAAAGTCATGATGACCAGTAAATCGCCCTTTTGGCCCAAATGCGCCGCGGCGCCGTTGAGGCAGATGGTCAGCGAGCCGGCCGGGGCGGGGATGGCATAGGTCTCAAAGCGGTTGCCGTTCGCCAGGTTGCCGACGAGAATCTTCTCGTGAGGCAGGATGCCCACCCGGGCCATCAAGGCCGCGTCAATGGCCAAACTGCCTTCGTATTCCAGGCGTGCGTCGGTCACTTCGGCCCGGAGGATTTTAGAGCGCAGGATGTGTACTTGCATTTCCGCTGGAATTGTATCGCTTAATCGTGTGGAATGGATGCGCAGTCGCGCAAAGGGTCAATTTTGCGCGCTCCACCGGGGCCGTCAACCCCCGATTCACGCCGCCCAACCCAATTTTATGTCTTATCGCTGGATGAAACGCCTGGCCGTCCGTTCTCGGCAGTTCGAGGAGTTCGCCGTGGACGTGGTTTACGACCGGCGCAAGCAGGACGCCAAAGTCGCCGCCTTCAGCGGGGTGATGCTGGCCTTGTCCTGGGTGTTCGACGGCATCGTTCGCGCCCGTTGCTGGTTATACAAGCAGCGCATCTTTCGTAATCAGCCGCTCGGCGTCCCCGTGGTCGTGGTCGGTAACTTGACGGTCGGTGGCACGGGCAAGACGCCCATTGTCGAAAAATTCGCCCGCACCCTTGCCAAACGTGGCCGCCACGTCGCCATTCTCAGCCGCGGTTATAAAAGCCGCTCGGAGCCGCTCTACGGCCGCCTCTGGCGCTGGATCAGCCATGGCGAGAATCCCCCGCCCAAGGTGGTCAGCGACGGCGAAAACGTCCTGCTCGATTCTGCGGAAGCCGGCGACGAACCCTACATGCTCGCCCGCAACCTCCCGGGGGTCGTCGTACTCGTTGACAAAAACCGCGTGAAGGCCGGCCAGTACGCCATTAAAAAATTTGGCGCGGATATTCTTCTGCTCGATGACGGCTACCAGTATCTCTCGCTCCGTGGGCAGCTTAATTTGCTGCTGGTGGACAAGACCAACCCCTTCGGCAACCACCGCCTGCTCCCGCGCGGCATCCTCCGTGAGCCGGTCACCCACCTGCGCCGTGCCTCCTTTGTCTTCATCACCAAATCCAACGGCCAGGCCGATGACGAACTCCGGCAAACCATCAACCGGCACAATCCCGAGGTCGAGATAGTCGAATGCGCCCACCGGCCCACCCATTTGCAATCCGTCAATGGCGACGGGCGCCGTCCGCTCACAGATTTGCGCGGGCGGCGGGTCGCCGCCTTCAGCGGGATCGCGATGCCCGAAAGCTTCGAGAATTTATTGCGCGAGCTGGGCGCGGAAATCTGTCATAACAAACGTTTCCTTGACCATCACCGTTTTACGAGCGAGGAAATCGAACGTTTCTTTCTCCGCGCCGGCGAAGCCCGGGCCGAACTCATTGTCACCACCGAAAAAGACGCCGTGCGCCTGCCGGCGGAATTGCCCGCCCATGCGCCGGTTTATTTTTTGCGGCTCGAAATTGAAATCCTCAGCGGCGACCACGACTTTGATTCCGCCGTTTCGCGCATTTGCTTCCCGCGGGAC
>Ga0206864_1270_pt1 | contig 12813 bp, 20 predicted proteins | sample Alteio_BWOrgCont_42_FD_152632 | JGI IMG/M metagenome (GOLD analysis project Ga0206864, IMG submission 152632) | Enriched cells from forest soil in Barre Woods Harvard Forest LTER site, Petersham, Massachusetts, United States -... | ecosystem: Environmental > Terrestrial > Soil > Temperate forest >...
GCGTCACCATCACCGCCGACGGCATCCCTTCGCGCACCTTGAAGTTGGCGACCGAGGTCTTCGCGCGGGTGATGACCGGCTTTTGGCCCGAGATGATCGTGATGTCCTTCACCACTTCCTGCACCCAGTTCTTGTCGGCTTCGGAGTCGATGCGCGAGTTGAGCACGATCTTGTTGACGGTGGGCACCTGATGCGGGTTTTTATAACCGCGCAGCTTTTGCATCTCGGGCACCACTTGCTCGAGATAAATTTTTTTGAGGGTCGGGACGGTCATGGCGCGAAAAATTTGAAATTAAGCCTTCGTCGGCGCGGGGGCCGGGCTGGGGGCCTGGCCGGGATGTTTGGCGTCATACCGGCTGGCCAGCATGACGTTCGAGCGGTGGATCGGCGCCTCGCGCTCGATGATGCCGCCCTTTTCCTTTTCCGAGCGCGCCTTGGTGTGCCGCTTGATCATGGCCACGCCTTCGACAATCACGCGATTCTCCTCGCGCAAAATCTGCAGGACTTTGCCGCGCTTGCCCTTGTGGGCACCGCTGATGACGATGGCGGCGTCGCCGCGCTTGATGGGATGGGCCATGTTCAGAGCACCTCCGGAGCGAGGGAAATGATTTTCATGAAATTTTTGGCGCGCAGTTCGCGGGCCACCGGCCCGAAGATGCGTGTGCCGCGCGGGTTCCCCGTCGTGTCGAGGATGACACAGGCGTTGGTGTCAAAGCGCAGGTAGCTGCCGTCCGCCCGGTGGATGGGGTGCTTCGTGCGCACGACGACGGCCTGGGCCACCGTGCCCTTCTTCACCTGTGCGTCCGGCGTGCTGTCCTTCACCGCCACGACGATGATGTCGCCCACGTGCGCAAAGCGCGTCGGCTGCCCAAGGCGGCGGATCATCATGACTGACTTGGCGCCGGTGTTGTCGGCGACGTCGAGTCGGGATTGCATTTGTAGCATGGCAGTTGGCCTCCAGGCGGGGAAAGTTGGTTGAGAGGGCGGGGAAGAAGGGTTCGTCTTACGCGGCGGCGGTCGGCGCGGCTTCGATAATGCGGACCACGCGCCAGCGTTTCAGCTTGCTGATGGGCCGGGTCTCCATGAGTTCGACCTTGTCGCCGATTTTGCACGCATTGTCCTCATCATGGGCGTGCAGCACTGTCTTGCGCTTGATTTCCTTTTGGTAAATCGGGTGCGGTATCTTGTAGAAGTACGTCACCTTGATCGTCTTGTCGCCGGAGCGGTTCGTGACGATCCCGGTGATGCGCTTGCGGTCGGCGCGGTCGGTCTGAATGGTTTCGGACATGGCAAGAAAGGTTGGAGGGGAAATGGAGAGGGTTACTTCTTGCTCCCGTTGGCCGGCTTCGCGCTCTGGGCCGGTTGCTGGCGCTTGAGGGTTTCCATGCGGGCGATTTCCCGCCGCAGTTGCCGGAAACGCGCCGGGTTTTCCACCTGGCCGCTCGTCTGCTTCAGGCGCAGGCCGACCAGCTCGTCGCGTTGTTCGCGGAGCTTGCGGTCCAGCTCGACGCTGGAGAGTTCGCGCATTTCTTTGGTGATCATGGGAAATTAAATAAAAGGAAAGGGATTTAGAAGCGCTCCAGCGCCTCGCGGCTGATGAACCGGCAGCGGAAGCCCAGCTTGGCGTCCGCCAGGGCCAGCGCTTCGCGCGCGGCGGCGGTGGTGACGCCGCCAATTTCAAAAAGGATGACACCGGGCTTGATCACGGCCACGTAGAATTCCACGCCGCCTTTGCCGCGGCCCATGCGGGTTTCCGCCGGCTTCTTGGTTACCGGCTTGTGCGGGAACACCCGCATCCACACCTTGCCGCGACGGTTCAGGTGGCGGGTGATCGCCACGCGCGCGGCTTCCAGCTCGGCGGCGTGCAGCGCACCCCGGTCGAGCGATTGGATGCCAAAGTCGCCGAAAGCCAGGCGGTTGCCACGCTTGGCGATGCCGCGGATGCGGCCCTTCTGCACCTTGCGGTATTTCTGGGCGGCGGGTTGGATGTTGGCCATGGTCGGAAAAAAGTTGGAAAGTGGGTGCGGGAAAAATTACAGGCCCTCGTCGTCCTTGCGGCAGATCCACACCTTGATGCCGATTTTGCCGGCCACGGTGTTCGCTTCCACAAAGCCGTAGTCAATGTTGGCGCGCAAAGTGTGCAGCGGCACGCGGCCCTGGCGCACCAGCTCGACGCGCGCAATTTCCGCGCCGCCCAGTCGCCCGGCGCAGCGAATGCGGATGCCTTCCGCGCCCAGCGCCAGCGCGCTTTGCACAGCCTTCTTCATCGCGCGGCGGAAGGAAATGCGGCGCTCGAGTTGCAGCGCAATCTGCTCGGCCACGATGTAGGCCACCACGTCGGGCTTCTTCACCTCGTGGATGTCCAGCAGCACGTCCTTGCCGGTCAGCTTCGCCAGGTCGGCCTTGATTTGTTCCAGCTGCCGCCCCTTCTGCCCGATGACCATGCCGGGCCTGGCGGTGAAAATTTTGACGCGCACGCGGTTGCTCGCGCGCTCGATGAAGATGCGCGGCACCGAGGCGTAACGCAGCTTGCTCATCAGGTGCTCGCGGATGCGGTAGTCCTCATGGACCAGCAAGGGCAGCTCCTTCTTGCTCGCATACCAGCGCGACTCCCAGTTGCGGCGAACGGAGAGGCGGAAACCGATTGGATTCGTTTTTTGACCCATGGGAGTAGTTAAAGAAGGAAGGCCGTTTATTCGGCGGCCGCGGTGGCGGCGGGCGAATTGTCCGACAGGATGATGCGGATATGCGTGGTGTGTTTGTGAATCGGGTGGCCGCTGCCGCGCGAAGCCGGGCGCATGCGCTTGATCATCGAACCCTGTTCCGCAAACGCGCACTTTACGATGAGGTTGCTCGACGAGAGCCGGTGGTTGTTCTCGGCATTGGCCACCGCGCTGGCCAGCGTCTTGCGCACGAGCCGCGCGGTCTTGCGCGGGATGAACTTCAGCAGTTCGAGCGCTTCGGTCGCGGGGCGGCCTTGGATCACACGCGTGACCTGGCCCACCTTTTTGGGTGAGCAGCGAACGTATTTGGCGAGAGCTTGGACTTCCATGGCCGGAGGCGTGAGCGGGTTAAGGTTGGGAAAAAAGTTTAAAAAATTAAAGGGCCGACAGGCGCACATTGTCGCCGGGAACCAGGATGACGTTTTTGGGCAAATCGGTGATCAGCGCCGCGCTGCGGTTTTCTTCAGCCGACACCACGATTAACCGCGCCACCGGCGTGCCGCCGTGCTCGACGTTGCAAATGACTCCGTTGCGGAAGCCCTGGTAGTATCCGCCATTGAGCACCACCACGTCCGCCCGGCCTTCCACCATGCGCGTGATATGCGCGCCGCTCGTCGGCGCCAGGGGCTCTTCGACCCAGCGCGGGCGGTTGTTGTCGGCGGTCGGGCGGTTGCCCGGAAGCAGCATCGGCGCGTGCCATTCCGTCGGAGCCGTTTGCGCGCACACCCAGCCGGCTCCCGCCAAAACGGCGGTGGTCAACAAACAGGCAAGGGTGCGGTGCAGCGACATGAATGGAGAAAGAAGAAGCTAGACTTTTTTCTGCGTGTGCGGGTTGTGGCCCTTGAAAATGCGCGTCGGCGCAAATTCGCCGAGCTTGTGCCCAACCATGTTTTCCGTGACGTACACCGGGATGAAGATCCGGCCATTGTGCACGTTGAAGTTCAGGCCCACAAAGTCCGGCGTGATCGTCGAGCGCCGCGACCAGGTCTGGATCGGCTTGCGCGAAGTTTCCTTCTGCGCGGCGTCTATCTTGTCCTGCAAGGACGGTTCGACGAAGTAACCTTTTTTTACGGAGCGGCCCATGGTGGTGAAAAATTGGAGAGTGAAATTCGTGGTTTAGACCGGCTTGACCTTGCGGCCGTTGCGGCGCACGAGGATGAAGGCGTTGGAGGGCTTGCTCTTCACGCGCGTCGGGAAACCCTTCGCGAGTTGGCCCCAAGGCGACACCGGGTGCTGCCAGCCGCCGCCGCCCTTGCTCTTGCCCTGCCCGCCGCCCATCGGATGGTCGACCGGGTTCATGGACATGCCGCGCTGGCGGGGGCGCTTGCCCAGCCAGCGGTTGCGCCCGGCTTTGCCGAGGCTGCGGTTCTGGTGGTCGAGGTTGCCGACGGTGCCGATGGTTGCGCGGCAGTTCGCGTGCACCCGGCGGGTTTCCCCGCTGGGCAGCTTGATCGTCGCGCTGTCGCCTTCGATGGCCATAAGTTGCGCGCCCACGCCCGCACCGCGGGCGATTTGCGCGCCGCGTCCGGGCAACATCTCAATGTTGTGAATGAAAGTCGCCGGCGGGATATGGCGCAAGGGCAGGGCCAGGCCGACGGGATATTCCGCCACCGGCTTGTCCGTCGAAATAATTTTGTCGCCGACCTTGAGGCCGTTCGGCGCCACGATGTAGCACTTTTCCCCGTCCGCATACGCCAGCAGCGCGATTCGCGCTGAGCGGTTCGGGTCGTATTCCAAAGCCTGAACCGTCGCGGGAATGTCCTTTTTGGCGCGTTTGAAATCAATGATGCGATACAGCCGCTTGTGGCCGCCGCCGCGCCGACGCGAGGTGATGCGCCCGTAGCAATTGCGCCCCTGCGCGCGGTGGTTGGACTCGAGCAGGGTCGTCTCCGGATCCTTGCGCGAGAGATCCTCGCGCGTGTTCTCGATGAGAAAGCGCTGGCCGGGAGTGAGGGGGCGGCGTTGCTTGAGGGCCATGGGAAAAGGTTCGGTTAAAGGTGAAAAATTTAAAAACGGCTTAGATCGTCTCGATCTTCTGGCCTTCTGCGAGGGTGACGATGGCGACCTTGCGGCGGTTCGTCCGGCCCGGGTAACCGCCAAACATCCGCCCGCTCTTGCGTTTGCCGGGATGGTTGAGGATGTTCACCCGCGCCACCTTCGTCTTGTACTTCTCCGCCACCGCGCGGCTCACGTCGATACGGTTCGCCGACAGCTCGACTTCGAACACATATTGGTTCAAGTGCGCATTGAGCGCCGACGCTTTTTCGGTGATGCGATAACCGCGTAAAACTTGCGAAGGAGTTTTCATGGAGGGTCGGCGTAAAGGGTTTAGGCGTTGGCGCGGGCCAGGACTTTTTGGAAGCCCTCTTCGCTGATGAGCACTAGGTCGTGGCGCACGAGGTCCCACGCGTTCACGGACGCGGCGTCCACCATCTGCACGCGGCTGATATTGCGCGCGGCCATTTGCGCGTTTTTCCCAAAAGTTTCGTCCACCAGCAGGATCTTTCCTTCGGGGTGGATGCGCGTAAGTACCGTCGCGATGACCTTCGTCTTGGGTTTGGCTGGGGAAATTTTCTCGATCAAGCTCAGGCCGCCTTCGCTGGCCTTGTCAAACAACGCGCGTTGAAACGCGAGCTGGCGCACTTTCTGGTTGGTGGTCAGCGACCAATCACGCGGACGCGGGCCGAATACCACTGCGCCCTTGACCCAGAGTGGGCTGCGGCGCGAACCATGGCGGGCGTTGCCGGTGCCCTTTTGCCGCCAGGGCTTTTTGCCGGTGCCTTTGACCTCGCCGAAATTCTTCGTCTTGGCCGTTCCCTGGCGCGCATTGGCCTGGTAAGCCACAATGGTGTCTTTCAGCGCCTGCACGCCCTTCTTCCCCTCAAATTCCTTGAGGGCAAAATCCTTTTCCAGGGCTTTCGCGCCGTCGGAGCTGTAAACTTTGAGCTTCATGGTCGTAATGGTTTTTTGGGTGGCGGCGCGAACCGAGGGTTATTTCTTGGCCGGGGTGGCAGCTTTGGCCTTCTTAATGGCCGTGCGGACGACGACGAAGTCGCCTGTGGCACCCGGAAAACTGCCCTTAATGAGGATTAAGTTCTTATCTTCCAATATTTTAACAACGGTAAGATTTTGTGCCGTGCGGCGTTCCTGGCCCATGTGTCCTGGCATCCGTTTGCCTTTAAAAACGTGTCCCGGCGTCTGGCGCATGCCAATGGAGCCCGGGCGGCGGTGCATCATATGGCCGTGTGAGTCCGGCTGGCCGTCCATGTTGTGGCGTTTCATTACGCCTTGAAACCCTCGTCCCTTGCTGGTCCCGATCACATCCACCATTGCACCTTCGCTGAACTTGTTGACTGTCAACACATCCCCGACTTTGAACTCCGGTGCAGCAGTCGTGCGAAATTCGCCAAGATGGGTCACGGGGATCGTTAAACGGGCCTTCTTCAAGTGCCCAAGCTCTCCGCCGGTCATCCGATGCTCTTTTTGCGTCCAAAAACCAATCTGAACAGCGTTATACCCATCATTATCAACGGTTTTTATCTGCGTGACCGGACACGGGCCGGCTTGGATAACCGTGACGGGAACCAAGCGGTTCTCGCCGTCATAAACTTGGGTCATGCCCACCTTTTTGCCGAGGAGGATAAGTGTCATTGGCTAAGTGGCAGGAGGAACACTCGTAAGTCCCGTTGGACGGAACGGAGGAGGGCGCCGTGTTGCATCCCGGCGGGTGCCGGGAACCTGCATTAAGCGTGAAAGTTATGTGTTGGGTGGATTTTCGAGTCGGAAAAAGTTTGGATAAAATCGGAGCCGGCCTCCTTCGTCAAGTGTCAAAGGCCGCCGCAGGGACGACCTTTGTTACTCAGGAGACTGCTTTCCGACTTCGCCGCCTGACTCGAAGGGGCGGCTGGTGGATGGTGAGAAACGGTAAAATGAACAGGGAAAGAGTTTGATAAAGACGAAATACCGGCCCCCCGTCAAGCGCTTTTCTGGGTTTTCGTGCGATTCGCCCCTAATCGGTCCGGCGATAGCGAACTTCCGGCAAATCGTGACCGTCAAGTTCGAGTATTTTTTTTACTCCATCGAGGACAAAGCCGAGTTGCTCATAGAATTGCTGGGCGGGTGCATTGGTTTTTAAAACCCAAAGGGTGACGGTGGCATAACTGCTTTTGCGCGCCTCGGCGAGCGCCCGTTCGCAAAGACGCCGGCCGGCGCCTTTGCGCCAATGCCGGGGAGATACATAAAGCGCGGCGATTTCCCCAATGTCTTTTTTATCCGCGTCCGGGTCGCGGGAGGGCATCAAGCTGCAAAAGCCGATGACTTCATTTTCGATTTCCGCTACAAAGGTGGTGCTTTTGTTTTCGCGGAAAATCTCCGTCCAGATGGCAGTGCGTCGTCCAATATCAAGGCCGGCGAGATACACTTCCGGCACTTGGCCACGATAAGCAATTCGCCATGTCTCGACATGGACGCGCGCGATGGCAGCGGCATCGCCCGGGATGGCTAAACGTATCAACACGGCAGAATGTACTGCCTACCGCCACCCCACTTGGGAGGCAACCCCTACCTACACCGTAATCTGAATATCCACGCCCGCGGGCAGGTTCAGCTTCTTCAACTCGTCCACCGTCTGGGCCGTCGGCTCCACGATGTCGATGATGCGCTTGTGCGTGCGCAATTCAAATTGCTCCATGGACTTCTTGTCCACGTGCGGCGAGCGGTTCACGGAAAGTTTTTCGATGCGCACCGGCAGGGGCACCGGGCCGGCGACGCGCGCGCCCGAACGCTTGGCGGTTTCGACGATCTCAATCGCCGACTGGTCGATAATCCGGTAGTCGAAGCCCTTCAGTTTGATGCGTATGCGCTGGCTGGCCATGGGAGAAAGAGTGAGTTTTGGGTTTTAGGTTTGGCGATGCGAGCTAAAAATGCGCCAGCGTTCTCTCTTGGGCCGCTTTTACACGCCCAAATTGCGAGAAAATCAAACTGTGAAAGAACGGGTTGGCTTCGGCGGGAGTTACTTCATGCGGATTTTGGCGGATGAGTTCAAGGTTAAATTGTGCGCGCCGCCGTTTTCGTCGAGGATTCGACGATTTTCGTCAGCAAGCTGTGCGGCACCTGCTCAAAGTGTGAGGGCTCCATCGTGTACGAGGCGCGGCCCTTGGAGAGCGAACGCACGTCCGTCGAATAGCCAAACATGGTTTCGAGCGGCACGTTCGCATTGATGTAAACGAGGCCGTTCTTCGTCTCCATGCCCTGGATTTGCCCGCGGCGCCGGTTCAGGTCGCCCACGATGTCGCCCTGGTATTCGCTCGGCGTCACCACTTCGACCTTCATGATTGGCTCCAGCAGGATGGGCTTGCAGTTCTTCATCGCGTCCTTGAACGCGAAGATGCCCGCCATTTTGAACGCCATTTCGTTTGAGTCCACTTCGTGGAACGAGCCAAAGACGATGCTGGCCTTGAAATCAATCACCGGGTAGCCGGCCACGACTCCGCCCTTGGCGGCTTCTTCAATGCCTTCAATGGACGGCTTGATGAATTCCTTCGGAATCACGCCGCCGACGATTTCATTGATGATCTCAATGCCCTTGCCCTTGGCATTCGGCTCCAGCTTGATTTCCACGTGGCCATACTGGCCCTTGCCGCCGGATTGGCGGATGAATTTGCCCACGCCCTCGGACGAGCCAGTGATGGTCTCGCGGTAGGCGATTTGCGGGCGGCCGGCGTCGGCCTCGACCTTGAACTCGCGGAAAAGGCGGTCGCGGATGATCTCCAAGTGCAATTCACCCATTCCGGCGATGATGGTCTGGCCGGTTTCGGGATTCGAAGTGAGACGGAAGGTCGGGTCTTCGGAAGCCAGGCGCTGCAAACCGATGGAAAGCTTTTCCTGGTCGGCCTTCGTCTTCGGCTCAATGGACATCGAGATGACCGGCTCGGGGAAGGTCGGCGGCTCGAGGCGCAAATCAAGGTCTTCGTGGCACAGGGTGTCGCCCGTGACCACGTCCTTCGCGCCGACGACGGCGCAAATCTCACCGGAATAGATGGCGTCCACGTCCACGCGCTCATCGGCCTTCAAAAACAGCAGGCGCGAAATGCGTTCCGTGCGGCGCGTGCGCGGGTTGTACATGGAGTCACCCTTCTTGAGGGTGCCCGCGTAGAGACGGAAAAAGACCAGCCTGCCCACGAATTGATCCGTCCACAATTTAAAAACCAAGCCGATGGGCTTGTGCTTGTCGTCCGCGACGATGTCGACCGTGGTCTCATCGTCCTTGTGCGCCAGCATCGGGCGGGCTTCGAGCGGATTGGGCAGATAGTTGACCACCGCGTCGAGCACCATCTGCACGCCTTTGTTCTTGAGCGCGCTGCCGGGGATGACGCCGACAAAGTTTTCCGTGAGCGTCGCCTTGCGGATGACCTTGCGCATTTCATCAATGCTGACTTCCTTCCCGTCGAGAAATTTTTCCGCCAGGGCGTCGTCAAAGTCGGCCAGGCCTTCAATGAGTTTCTCGCGCCAAAGTTTGGCTTCGGCCAGGTGGCTTTCGGGAATGGGCTTTTCGTGGAAGCGAACACCGCTGGCGTCGGTTGGGTCGTATTCGCAGAGCACCATCTTCACCAGGTCGATGACGCCGTTGAAAGTGTCCGCCGCGCCATAGGGAATGAAGAGCGGGTGCGCGTTGCCTTTAAGCTTGTTGCGGATGTCGTCGAGCGCCTTGAAGAAATTCGCACCCGTGCGGTCCATTTTATTGACGTAGGCGACGCGGCACACGCGGTATTTGTTCATCTGGCGCCAGACGGTCTCAGACTGGGGCTGTACGCCCGCGACGGCGCAGAACACGGCAATGGCGCCGTCCAGCACGCGCAGGGAGCGTTCCACCTCGGCGGTGAAGTCCACGTGCCCCGGAGTATCAATGATGTTAATCGTGTGGGCGATGTTGGCCCACTGGCCTTCCTTCGTCGTCCACCCCGCGGAAATGGCGGCCGCCGTGATGGTGATGCCGCGCTCGCGTTCCTGCTCCATCCAGTCGGTGACGGTGTTGCCGTCGTGCACGTCACCCATTTTGTGGATGACGCCCGCATAAAAGAGCACCCGTTCCGTCGTGGTTGTCTTGCCGGCGTCAATATGCGCGGCGATGCCGATGTTGCGCGTGTATTCCAGCGGGAAACGGCGCGAGGGCGAGTTGGCGGGAGAAAGCGCGGGCAGTGTGGCGGCGTCGGACATGGCGGAAAAGGAATGGTTCTAGGGTTAAATTGCTGAATGGTTGGATTGCCGGGATGCAAATATTGTCAATGGACGGCGAAAAACAGGGTCCTTTAACAATTCAACAATCAAACAATACGGATTTACCAGCGCAGATGGGCAAACGCCCGGTTGGCCTGCGCCATGCGGTGCACGTCCTCGCGCTTCTTTACCACTGTGCCGGTGTTATTGTAGGCGTCGACAATTTCCGCGGCCAGGGCTTCGCGCATCGGCGTGCCCTTGCGCCCGAGCGCGGCATCAACCAGCCAGCGAAACGCCAGGCTCTGCTGCCGCTCGAACGAAATTTCCACCGGCACCTGGTAGGTGGCCCCGCCCACGCGCCGGCTCTTGACCTCCAGTTTCGGCCGCACGTTCTCCAGCGCCCCCAGCAGCAAGTCCACCGGGTCGCCTTTTTCAAGCTTCTCACTTACTTTTTCGAAAGCGGAATAGACAATCCGTTGGGCGACGGTTTTCTTCCCCTCGCGCATGATCGTGCTGATCAAATGCGTGACCAGCGGGCTGTTATAGCGCGGGTCGGACGGGCGTACACGTTTCTCGGCTCGGCGGCGGCGGGACATGGAAAATGAGATTGAGGATTATTAGGTAAAACAGGAGGGGAAAGCGGACTTCGGCCGGAAGCAAAAAATTGTTTCCCGCCTTTTTTCTTACGCCGCCTTCTTGGCCTTCGGGCGCTTGACGCCGTATTTGGAGCGGCTGCGGCGGCGCTTTTCGACGCCAACGCAGTCCAGCGGGCCGCGCACGATGTGGTAGCGCACGCCGGGTAGGTCCTTCACGCGGCCGCCGCGCACCAGCACTACGCTGTGTTCTTGCAAATTGTGTCCCTCGTCCGGAATGTAGGCGATGACCTCATAGCCGTTGGTCAGGCGCACTTTCGCAACTTTGCGGATGGCCGAATTCGGCTTCTTGGGCGTGCGAGTCATGACCTGCACGCAAACCCCGCGCTTGAACGGGTTGCCGGCCAAAGCGGGAGCCTTGGATTTGAAGCGCGGCGCGCGCCGCGGGTGGCGCACAAGTTGGTTGATGGTGGGCATGGAGAAAAACGGGCCGGGAACGGATGAAACAAATCAAAGTAAAGCTTTGCGCGCCCGTGGCAAGCCCTTTTTGCAGGCGGATTAAAAAAGCCTTTTCCGGGTGCAAAAAATTTGTCAAAATAAATGAAACTTATACCCCGGTCTTAAGCTTTTACCCTTTTGGCCGTGTCTGCTCCTATGCCCTCCTTGCCCCCCCGCTCCATTCTCTTGTTCGCTGCGTGCGCCTTTGGTGGGGCGCTCTGTTTCAACGTCCCTGTTCGGGCTGACGATGCGCCTGAGCCACCCCGCAAAGGCGCCATTACCATCTCGGTCAGCAAAGCCGACGCCAAGATCAAGGCTCTGTCCGCCGGCACCAGTGGCTCCGGGGGCAAGAGCAGCAAGGGTGGCTACGGCGCCAACGGTGATGGTGGCGGCAAAGGCGGCACCATGACCCCGACCGGCTACCGGAATCTTAATGAAGAGGCGGATGTGACCTATGCCATCACCGTCAAAAACAGCTCGCACCAGCCGGTAAAAAATCTCGCCGTCGAATACCACTTTTACAATAAGACCGTTCGCACCACGGACGGTATTTCCGACCCCCCGAAAATTGACGACATCACCTCGGTAGAAAATGTGGACATTGATCCCGGAAAATCAACGGACATTCTCACTCAGCCCATCCCCAACGCCTCGAATGCGTCATCTTCCATTCCCGCCTCTGCCGCCAGGAGCAAGACTCGAACCTCCCCTTCCCAGTCCTCCACCATCACCAACCTTGTCGGCTGGCATATCGAAGTCCGCTTCAACGACCAGGTCGTCGCCAAAACTGACGAGCCTTTTGACTTAAAAGACAGGCTCGACCAGATCAACAAGCAGGTGCAGATGCTTACACCCAAAAAATAGGCGCCGTTTTATCCCAAAACCTGGTCAAATTATTTCAAATTTGCGTTTCTGCCTTTTGTCTTTCACCCCTATCATGACTACCCCAGTTCGCTCCCTGCCCTCCCATTCCACCCGTTCGCTCGCGGTTTGCGCTCTCGCTGCCACCGCTTGCTTTGCCGCTCCCGCCCGCGCGGCTGACGATGCCCCCCCCGCTCCGCCTGCGGCCAAGACCATCGGCGTCCGCGTCACTAAGAACGACATCAAGTTTCAACCCTCGAAAGCCGGCGCTGAAAACGGCGGCGGCTCCAACGGCAAGGTGGCCTCTGCCGGCAACCAGAACACCGACCTCCAGTCCCAATTGACCTACACCATCACGGTCACCAACAGCGCGAAGGTTCCCGCCAAAGGTCTCACCGTTGAATACCATTTCTTCAACAAAACGGTGAACACCAACAACGGCAATTCCAGTTACAGCCTGGACGACATTACCTCCACCGAAAGTGTGGATGTTGCGCCCGGAAAAACCGCCACAGTTGTCAGCCTGCCCATCCCCCAGAATGCAACCACGACGGTTTCTGGCGGGGGCGGCGCCAGCAAAAGCGGCGGCAAGGGCGGCAAAGGGGTGTCTGCTTCGCCAACCCAGTCTTCCTCCATAACCACCCTCTTGGGCTACCGGGTCGAGGTCCGCTTCGGCGACAAGCTCATCCTGGCCAAGTCCTCCGATCCGATGGACCTGCAGCAAAAGGTCGATCAGCTTAACAAGCTGATGAATAAATAAGGCTCCTAAAAATCGCGACGGACCCGTTCCCAATCACGGACGTTTTTGGCGAAAAAAAACTCGCGCGAAAAAACTCGCGCGGGTTTTTTTCGCGCTTGTCCTGGACGCTGCGGCTGTTATCCTCCGCCTAGTGGCGGCTCTGCGCGCCGCAGAGCGGCCGCCA
>Ga0206864_1272_pt1 | contig 12738 bp, 22 predicted proteins | sample Alteio_BWOrgCont_42_FD_152632 | JGI IMG/M metagenome (GOLD analysis project Ga0206864, IMG submission 152632) | Enriched cells from forest soil in Barre Woods Harvard Forest LTER site, Petersham, Massachusetts, United States -... | ecosystem: Environmental > Terrestrial > Soil > Temperate forest >...
ACCTCAGATGGATACAATGATGTTAAAGGCATCCGAAAAGTCCGCTCATAAGGAATCATGCTCCGGCGTAAAATGCCCGGAGGGGAAAACATGTCATGATGGTTGTTGTATTTACCCTCTAAATCAAAAAGCACAGGGTAATTGGAATTATATTATTTATAACGATTGTAAGCCAATGGAAGACCTGAAACTTTCCTTTAAAGTAACGAAAGACCTTGAAGCGGAATATGATGTGATTGCTAATTGTGCACAATCCCCTACCTCAAAAGATACGAAACTTAACTCGACGGAAGGGGTTGTAGTTCAATTCAATTGTTTTTCGAAGGATGCCGATAAACTTAAAAATACCGGTGGAATGATTCAGTACATATTTTATATACAGGGCCAAAGTATTTCTCCCCATATACAATATGTTTCGGGTACGCCCGATGGTAAAGACCACGACTGGCTGCGGCAAGGTAATAATACGTTCCCAGGCCTAACGCTACCCAAGGCAAACACCTTACCTAAGGATTACACATTACAGGTAGAGTTTGGTACTGATAAGGATGGCTATGTGAACAAAGTAACCTTTAAGGTTACAGACGATAAGGGGAAGAGTTATGTGCTGAAGGCGCCTGAAAAGGGTGCGCATCCTCAAGGGTCAACAGAGTCGAATCCTGGAACTTTGTACCCGCTACGTATTACCGAATTCCAAACTAATGTGGTTAGCACCAACGGTCATTATGTGCATTTTAAAACGGGCGGAGAAGGAACGCTTACTTACTCGGCGAAGGATAAATTATGCGTTGAAGGAGGTAGTTATGAGCATTGTGTAAGCGCAGGTATTGGAACTTGCGAATCATCAAATGCCATATATGGATTTCTGAGTAGCTGCTGCACTGAACCAGGCAAATCTTTTAGCCAGTCGGTTAAGGTTAACTAATTGAATTCAAACCCCTTCGGGATTTTTTTTCACCCGGAGGGGTTACAATTTATTCGTCCCTGGGTTTTACTTCAATAAACTGATTAAAGACACGCCTCTTTGTTGTGCCAATTTTAATAACCAACAATAGTATTCATTCAAACTTCCGCTAACGATACCTAAAAACATTCTTTAAAAAAATTTAAAAAAAAATTTGCGTAGTTAAATAACTACATATATATTTGTAGTCAAATAGCTACACGATGAACTTAAGACGAGACGTATTTCAAGCCATAGCCGATCCAACAAGAAGGGCGATATTACTATTGGTCGCTTCGCAAGCCCTAACCGCTGGTGTGATAGCATCGAATTTTGACACAGCCAGACCAACAGTTTCAAAACACCTGCAAATACTCACCGAGTGCGAATTACTCAAACAGGAGCAAAACGGCAGGGAAATTTATTATCACATCAATGCAAAAAAAATGAAACATATAGCCGATTTTATCGAACCATTCCGCAATATGTGGGATGACAGGTTTAATACATTGGAAGCCATTATGAAAGCATACACAGCAAAAAAATAAAATACCATGGAACGAAAAACAAAAGTCAATGCCGAAGACGGCAAGCATGACATAACGATCACAAGGGAGTTTGATTTGCCTTTGGAATTACTTTTTAAAGCCTATGCCGAACCCGAACTTATTGAGCAATGGATGGGGACCAAAGTGCTGAAACTGGAAAGTAAAAAGCATGGCAGCTGGCAATTTGAAACAACCGATCCCAAGGGAAACAAACACGGGTTCAGTGGGGTAATTCACGAATTTATCCCGAACCGGAAAATCACACGGACATTTGAAATGGCCAACACGCCTTTTGGTGTTCAGCTTGAGATAACTGAATTTGAAAAACTTACTGATGAAACCAGCAAAGTCAGTATGCATGTAATATACGAGTCGGTTGCGCAACGGGACGAGGTGCTGAAGCTACCCTTTGCCCAGGGCATAAACTATGCGCACAACCGGCTCCAAGACTTTATGAACAAACTAAAATAATAATAAAATGGAAAAGAGAAAGCTAATTTGGTATTGGATAATTACGGGAATATTATCCTTTTGTATTTTTTCGGGCGGATTGTTCCAGGCCCTGCTTTTAAAAGGGGTGATACAGGGTTTTAAACCGCTGGGATACCCCACTTATTTTATTTCGCTGATCGGCATTTGGAAGATGCTGGGCATAATTGCAATATTAATCCCGGGATTTAAACTGCTTAAGGAATGGGCGTATGCCGGTATATTTTTTGCTATGACCGGCGCCGTAATTTCTCATATCGCCAGCAATGATATCCATGCGCAAATAATAGCTCCGTTTTTATTTGCCATTTTTACGGTGTTATCGTGGTATTTGAGGCCTGTGGATAGAAAAATCATTGGAGTTAATCAATAAATATTTCATCATCAACGCGTTAATTCATAAAATTTAATAATCATAAAAAACAAAAACCATGGCAAGCGTAGCAATTTATTTAAATTTTCAGGGCAATGCCGAAGAGGCATTTAACCAGTACAAAAAAGTATTCGGGGGCGAATTTTCAACAGTAATGCGGTTTAAAGACGCACCGCCGCAGCCAGGCGCACCGGCACTTTCCGAAGACGATAAAAACAAAATAGCGCATATGGCCTTGCCCATCATTGGCGGCATACAAATAATGGGCACCGATATGCTGGAAAGCATGGGACAAAAACTGGTAGAAGGAAACAATTTTACCATCAGTTTAAGCCCCGACACCAAAGAGGAAGCAGACGCAATGTATGCCGGACTGTCAGAAGGCGGAGCAGACGGCGTAGCGCCGCATGACGAATTTTGGGGATACTGGGGCACTTGCAAAGACCGTTTTGGCATCCGCTGGATGTTTAATATTATTAAGCAGTGGTCGTAACAGGAATCCGGTAGCATCCCGAAAAGGTAAGTCCCGTTTGAAAAAACATTCGTGAATGCATCTGCCCTTGTTGGAGATAAACCAACAAGGGCAGCACCGGATGCAAAACATAGTAAACAAATTAAAATAGCACGTTATGAAAAAGGGCCATTTAATAATCTATTGGATTTCCACCCTCTGGCTTGCATTAGGAATGGTAGCAACCGGGACATTACAGTTATTGAAAGCAGAAGCTAAAGGGGCTCTGGCGCCGCCCGGGGTATATGGTATTACACATTTGGGCTATCCTGTCTATTTTCTGCCAATACTGGGTGTTTGGAAAATTTTGGGAGTTGTGGCATTGCTTATTCCTAAATTTGCTTTATTAAAGGAATGGGCCTATGCAGGCTTTTTCTTTATCATGTCGGGAGCTATATTTTCACATATTGCATCGGGCGATCCGGCGAGTGAAATATGGCCTTCGTTACTACTGCTAACCCTGACAGTGTTATCGTGGTATTTCAGGCCGGCGGATAGAAAAATCATTTCAGTTAATTAAAAAATAAATATTTTATTATGGCAAGGACTAAATGGCGCGGAGGTGAAATTACAGGTCATTTGGACATTATCGTTACAGATAACGAAGACGGGTTTGAAGGAGAAATAACAAAATGGCAGGAAGTATTAATTCACGGCGACCCCGAAGGACTGATATCTTTTGCCAAACTGTTAATGAAAATTGCCGACTTAAATCAAGAAGATCAAACAGACTTTCCGATTGGAGCAAGAGAACACTACCATTTACGACCGAACCTGGAATTAGGTAAAAGTTCGGTACAGGCAATTGTAGGCAGGATTGATGCAAAAGGCACAGGGTGTTTTTATGATGGATACGTTGCAAAAGACGCTGCAAAAACATAAATCCGTTGGTATGAATAACAATAAAAAGCAATTATCAGCAGAACAAAGTGAAGAACTGCTCAGCGTATTGAAAGCCCGTTTTGAGAAAAACATGAACCGTCATAAAGGTGTTGAATGGGCTAAAGTGCAGGCAAAGCTGGAAGCTAAGCCTGAAAAACTGTGGTCACTGGATGATATGGAACAAACCGGCGGTGAGCCGGATGTTATTGGCCGGGATAAAAAGACGGGCGAATACATTTTTTACGATTGTTCGGCAGAAAGCCCTAAAGGCCGCAGAAATGTTTGTTATGATCAGGAAGCGCTTGAGTCAAGGAAAGAATATAAGCCAGGAGATAGCGCCGTGGGCATGGCAGCCGCCATGGGCATTGAGCTATTGACGGAAGAACAATACCGGGAGTTACAGAAACTTGGAGATTTCGATACTAAAACCTCGAGCTGGGTAATAACACCTGCTAATATCAGAAGACTCGGCGGTGCCCTTTTTTGTGATCGTCGCTTCGATGCGGTATTTGTTTATCACAACGGGGCCGAATCCTACTATGCAGGCAGGGGTTTCCGTTGTTCACTAAGGGTTTGAATTTCGCAAAAATTGCTAAATTTGAACTTATCAATAACTGAATAAGATGAACCCTAAGGTTGATTTCTTTTTCAATAAAGCCAAACAGTGGCAGGAAGAGTACGAGAAATTGAGAATGATCGCACTTGACTGCGGGCTGACCGAAGAATTAAAGTGGGGTTGCCCATGTTACGCGTTTCAGAAAAGCAACATCGTTTTAATACATGGCTTTAAGGAATATTGTGCATACCTGTTTTTCAAGGGTGTATTATTAAGCGATCCCAATGGTATCCTGATCCAGCAAACGAAGGATGTGCAGGTGCCGCGCCAGGTGCGGTTCACCAGTGTTGAGCAAATATCGGAGATGGCACCCGTTCTAAAAGCCTATATTTATGAGGCCATCGAAGTGGAAAAAGCGGGACTGAAGGTAGAGCTTAAAACGACTGCCGACTTCCATGTTCCCGCAGAATTTCAATATAAATTAGACCATATCCCCGCTCTCAAAACTGCATTTGAGGCATTAACGCCGGGACGGCAACGGGGATACCTGTTTTATTTTTCTCAACCCAAACAATCCAAAACCCGTGAGGCGAGAGTCGAAAAATATATACCACAAATTTTAAGTGGGAAGGGGTTGGAGAATTAGTAAGATAAAAATTCCCACTGGCATTAACAGTTATCATAATATTGGCAGGACATGTTTGACACGCTACGAATCAAATTGTTTGGAAGACAACCATTCGCAAAGGTTGACGACAAGACTCTTGAACGAATAATTCACAGAGAGTTTGGTAATCGAGCAAGTGAAGTAAAACGAAAACTACAGGGAGTTAAAAGCGATACGCCAAAAGGTAAAAACAGAATTTCAGCGGCAATTATAAAATTGGCAGGCGAAGATATTAATGCTATTGACAATTTTATTGAAATAAGCGACAATGACTTTAGAGATGTTTTAGCAAGAGCAGAATACCCTGGTTGTTTTGACCTGGATTTTGACAGAATAAAAAAAGATAAAATGAAACAGGTTTATTTTGCCGATTGGAAGGACTATTCAAATTGGCTTAAAAAAATATAACATTTCCGCTATTAGCATGAATCCTCAGGTTAATGAATTTTTAAGCAAAGCCGAAAAGTGGCCCGATGAACTTGAAAAATTGAGATCCATCTGCCTCGACTGCGGTCTGACCGAAGAATTGAAGTGGGGGCAGCCTTGTTACATATTTCATAATAGTAACGTAGTTATAATAGGCGAATTAAAAGACCACTGTGCGCTTAGTTTTTTCAAAGGCGCCCTGCTATATGATACCGAAGGTATCCTTATAAAACCTGGGGAGAATACACAGTTGGGACGCTGGATTAAGTTCAACAATGTTGAGGAGATAATAGAGATGGAGCCCATCCTGAAAGCCTACATTTATGAAGCCATTGAAGTGGAAAAAGCCGGTGTGAAATTGGATACTAAAAAGGAGCCGGAGCCTGTTCCTGAAGAACTTCAAAATAAATTAGATGAAATCCCTGCCTTCAAAACCGCTTTTTATGCACTAACTCCGGGCCGGCAAAGAGCCTACATCCTTTACTTTTCTGCACCCAAACAATCCAAAACCCGGGCGTCGAGGGTTGAAAAATGTATGCTGCAAATTCTCAAAGGAAAGGGATTAAATGATGACTATGTTTTTAATAGCACAAAACGTTAAATGTTAGTATTTCTAAGTTGTTGTGTGCTAATTGTGTGCAATGAAAATAAAAAAGGCATTCACATGTCTATGTAAATGCCTGATTATCAATGGTGGAGAATATCGGAGTCGAACCGATGACCTCTTGCATGCCATACAGAACTTTTCTGTATTCATATAGATTCAAATAATCACAAATCATTTGTTTATCAATTAGTTACATAAATTTATTTTTCAACATTTTTTATATTTTAATGAAATTTCTGTATTTTAGTTTTACCTAAGTTTTACCCAGGTAAAACCAAATATAGAATTATGGAAGTGAAAAGGAAGGTGGTTTTGTGGACTTATAAAGTATTGCAAAATGGCGAACATGAAATAAGGGTTCGGTTGACGTTATATAAAGAGCCAAAATATATCGGTATCGGTTTTAGTTCTTCAGTTGAAAATTGGGATGAGGAAAATGAGTGCCCGCATCATTCGCATCCTAAGTATAAAGCTATTATCCGGAAGATCGAAGAAATAAAGGAAGACATTCAGTTTGAACTCAAATTTATGCAGAAAACTGGTGTTGAGATGATTTCTCTTACTGAATTGATCGCTAAGGTAAAAAAGACGCGTCAACCGTTGCTTACTACCAAGTTATTTGCATTTACCGACCAAGTAGTTGCAGACCTTGAAGCCGCTGATAAAATAGGCTATGCCAATATCTTTAAAAACTGCAAGGCTGTTTTGATATACGGTTTCGGGCCAAAAGACAAATCATTTGTCAGCTTCACCCAGGCTGATTTTGAAAGCTTTGAAAGGTATCTATTAAGCAACGATCTAAAGGACACCTCTATCAGTAATTATTTGAGAACATTTTACAGAATTTGGAACATGGCCATTAAGGCGGGAATGTGCCCCAAAGATCACCACCCTTCAAAATTTATCAAATTCAAAGCATATAAAAAGTATAAAACCAGTAAGCGCGCAATCAAGGCCAATCAGATAAAAGCAATTGAGGATCAGGAAATAGACCCTACCTTACGCAAATACAGGTCGCAGCAATATTTCCTTTTTAGTTATTATTCCAGAGGTATCAATTTTGTTGATTTAGCCAAGCTTAAACATAAGAATATCAATAATGGTGAAATCCACTACCGGCGTACCAAAAACGGGCGGACTTATGATTTTCCACTGCATTCCAAAGCAAAGGCTATTATTGAGATTTTCAAAGCTTACCCGCTCCAAAGTGACGGCGATTATATATTTCCTATACTGAAAGCGGAACACGATACGGCAAAAAAAATTGATGCCCGGTTAGATAGCGCCTTAAAGGACTTGAACGAAGATTTGAAAAAGATGCAGGAAGATGCCGGTATAGAAAAGACAATAACCTCTTATGTGGCCAGGCATTCATTTGCCACAAATTTAAGACATAAAAAAGTGGACATCGGGTTAATACAAGAGGCTATGGGCCATGAAACTGAATCCCAAACGATGATTTATTTAGAGGAATATGATGATTCTATATTAGCTGAAAGCATTGAGGCTGCATTGGGGTAAGTTATCAGCCTATAGCCTTAAAATATAAACGTATTTTAAGGCTATAGGCGTAAATAAATTTGCATTTTTAATATTATAGTCTTAAATTTGTTTTTAATTTTAAGGTTATAGTCTGATGAAAAATAAAAAGCAACTATTATTAATTGAGCAAGTAGATAAGAAACTAACCGTTTTTAAATCTGCTGAAAATATGGTAATGCCGTCAAAGGGCTGGTTAAATGCGGTAAGGACTTCTTTAAATATGACCTTGCAGCAGTTAGGCAAAAGATTGCAAATCACTGCGCAAAGTGTAAAGGATTTAGAGATGCGTGAAGCAGCAGGTAACATTACGATCAATCGTTTGCGGGAGGCAGCCCAGGCAATGGATATGAAATTAGTATATGGTTTGATCCCGGCAGATGGCTCCATTGAGAAAATGATTGAAAAAAGAGCTTATGTGCTGGCACGGGAAATCGTTTTGAGAACGTCCAATTCCATGAAATTGGAGGACCAGGAAAACTCTACGGAAAGAATTGAAAAAGCCATACAGGAAAAAGCCACCGAAATAAAGGAGGAGTTACCAAAATATATATGGGAATAGACTTTGCTTACGAGGAAGGGCAAACCCCTTTGGATGAAGAAGAAAAAGAGGGTTTGCTTATTTCAACGATAACTACCAGGGGTGAACTGGATGAATTTGAACAATTAAACATTCAAAAAGCGGTTGAATGGACTTTAAGGCGCAAGTTCAACAAAGAAAATATCTTGACGGAGGAGTTTATAAAAGACCTTCATAAAAGAATGCTGGGCGAAGTATGGAAATGGGCAGGTACGTTCAGAAATTCAAATAAGAATATTGGCATAGACCGGTTTCAAATCGGAATGGAGCTAAAGAAATTATTGGACGATGCCCAATTCTGGATAGACCATCAAACCTTTGAGCCGGATGAAATTGCCATCCGTTTCAAGCATCGTATTGTATCTATTCATTGTTTTGCCAATGGCAATGGGCGGCATTCGAGGTTAATAGCCGATGTTATTATTAGCCAAATTTTTTCGATGCCAGTTTACTCCTGGGGAAGTTCCGCCTTGGTAAAGGCAGATGAAGTCAGGAAAAGTTATTTAACGGCGATAAGAGCGGCGGACCAGGGTAATGTAACACCCTTAATAACGTTTGCGAGAATTAATCCTTAGCTAAAACATATACAAAAGCCACAATACCCAACGCTTTCCAAAAATTCTTTACCTGATTGCTTTCAATAAGGCCATGCTGCACCTGATTAGCATAATGTTCGCAATTATATAAAAAGAGATCATAATGGGTTCCAACGAGATTTTGCGCGGTTTGTACAGCCCTGTTGCGTTGAAAATAATTACCTCGAAATCTTTCTATTCTGTCTATTACAGGATGCTCCATAAAAACCTGTTCTTCGGTGACAATACGGACACCTTCAGTAAAATCATTTTCAGCGATTAATTTTTGACCATAATCATTAACACCTAAATAAATCGCATGATGCTTGGTCAATCCGGTTTTAAATAGGGGTGCAACAATTCTGTCGGCGGGTTGCAGATTAAGCTTCTGTATGTCCATTATGATAGTATCTAAATTGCTAATAAAGATAGCAATGTTTCCGGAATTCCTAATTATTTTTCAGAAAGATTTCTTTGCCGATTGCATACCTTCGTATTATGAGGTCTTTGTTAGATCAATTTGATGAGGTAGCTGCGCGGATTATTGATTCCGGGCTATCGGATTATGAAAAAATCAAGAAAGACCTGAACCTAAATAAGTACATGGTTCCCCGCCTTTTCAAAGTCATAGATGAATTTCCTCAAACTATCTATAGAGCCAGGCCGGCCAGTGATTTTGACTATTGGGATAAGACCCAATACAGACATCCACCGCCAGCGTATTGTAACACTATGGGCAGGGCCAATTTTACCGGGCACCCTGTGTTTTATGGCGCCGTTAGCGCGGAAACCGCTGTTAAGGAATTGATGTTCCAGGATAGAAGAATAAAGAACGATGATGGGGTTTTTATATCTGAGTGGAAGGTAATGTTCCCTGGGCGTTTCTATATTGCATTTTTAATGTACCCTGAAAATACATTCGGCAGTTCTTTGTATGAGCAATTTGAAGAGATGACAGTGAACCAGTATGATGACCTTGTAAAAAATGAAAAGGATTTTGACGGCGAAATGTACAAGCAACTATACAGAAAGATCGGGGGCTACTATATCAGTGGCGGTACGAAATCCTACCCGCTCACTGCTTTTATTGCAAACAACTTGTTTTATGGCGGCCAGGAGCCGCATATGAACACCCCCATAATTGCTTATCCGACCGTTTCGGGAGCTTTTAATGGGGTAAATTATGCTATTGAAAGAAATTTTGCAGAGCGATACCTGGAATTAACCGGGTTGCAGTATGGGACTTTTGGCGGCTTTAAAGATGAGGGCTTTTTAATGCACTCACCTAAGCTTTGCGAGATAAAAGAAGGTCGCATAGAATGGTCAGATTTTATCACGCAGCTTTATTACGATAAATTCGGATTGGAATATGATTTTGAAAGTGAGTATCCTACCGACTTACAAGAAGGAAACGCTATACTTATGAAAGATGGTGCGGCTTTTAACATACGCGGCCTGATCAAAGAATTGGTAGATAAAAGGGGCGATGAACTTCTGCGCCACATTCCTACCAGCTTCATTTACAACCAGGTTCCCTTTAATGAACAAACACAACCTATCCCCCTTAATTTCAAGCCGAAAACAATTTATGTTATCCATAAAGGTGAAAAATTGTTTTTAAATCATGTCAACTTACATTTAGATTACCGGCATGAAAAGAGGTTGATCAAAGATAAGTCCGGTTTTAAACTTAATTAAACATAAGCCTGGATAACATATTTACTTAATATATTGTACTTTTAGGCTTACCTTAACACCTTAGCCATGCAATTTTATTTAACAAGAGTTGAACTCCATCATGATAATCATTCAAAAGACTATGATGAACTTCATAAACAGCTTTATCAATTAAAATTTTACCGGGTTACTCATGTCCTGGGTCATAAAGGATGGTTTGATTTGCCCTCGTCAGAATACAGGACATTAAGCGATCTTAGCCGGGCCGATATTTTTACTTTAGTGGAAAAAACAATTACGGGTATATTAGTGAAAAATGCGGGTATAACGGCACACAACGTAAAGCAACATTATTCTTTAGTGGTTTCCGATATTGATATGGGTGATGATAAGAAACTCAAAATGTCTGCTCACCTCCAACCCACTAAAAATGCCGAAAAACTACCTCCCGGCGAAAAGCTTTAATCTTAATGAATAAAGCCGATTTCTTTTGCTACTTTTCTTCCGGCGCATGAGGGAAAGAAAAGTAGTCGGCGCGGTCTGATGCAATAAAAAAGGGGCTTTCGCCCCTCCCTTAACAATGAATATATTGTTATTTCTTTAAAAATCCTTGTTCTTGTATGTTTTGAAGCCATTGGTTGGCAAATACAACGTGGTGCAGTTGCAGGGTACGGTCGTATTTATCCATTTCGTTGTTTACGAACGATATACTTTCCTCATAGATGCCTAAGTTCGCCTGTTGGTACATATAAGGCACAATTTTAACCTTGTCAAATGCGGTCAAATCTTCCCGGCGTTGGTCAACTACGATAAAACACATCTCAGGGTCTTGCATCATGTCAAAGTTCTGCACGTAATAGTGGCATAAGCTATACAAAGAAGCCTCCCCCCAATAGGTATCTACATTTTCACCTATCTTTTCAATGGTTAATGGCATATATGGTTCATTTTCAATCTTTAAATGCTGACCACCGTTTAGACGGTCAATAAGCAAACAAAATATTTGGGTGCTATGCTGGTTTAATGTTTTCATTTTTGTCGTGTTTTAAATTAAATGAGGTAATACTTGCAATAGCAGAGCGCGGGCAATTCTCCATTGCCATAATTATCTTAATAGCGCCTTTCTTTCCACTAAGCGAAACCACTTTTATTTTACTGCGCCCCCTGTCATGGGACAGGACGGCGATATAGGTTGCAATCTTTTTCATTTGTATATTGATTTGGCCCTAACCTTGCGTTTATCCTCGTTCAAAACCTCGCTGCCGTATTTGTCCCGTATTTCATCTAATGATTTACCGCTGCTTTTACCAACCTTATATTCGGCTGTGCGGAAATACCACGCCTGTTTTTTGGGGGCGAATAAAAACCCCGCTTCTTTGAGCGTTGACCTGTTGATATAGGTTTGGCCTGTTACCCATATCCAGTAACCCACTAATTCAATCGTAACACCCTCTAAGTGGATAATATGCTCAATGGCTTTACGGTATGCCTCGGATGACAGGATTTCGTGTTCGGTTTCTTCTTCGGACAGGTTGGCGCCTTTGATTGCTTTGGCACTGACAAAAGCATATTCTTTGTTTATTTCCTGCATAGTAACGGTATCGCCCCCTAAATCGGGGTGATACTGTTTAGCCAGCTTTTTATAGGTTGCTTTAACTTCTTCGAGTGTTTGGCATTCATTAAACCATTTCATAAGCGGTAATTTTTATGATTTCCGATGCGTGTTTAATATCTCGGCTTTAAGCACTTTTACATTTTTTGTGCTGGGTATGCTTATCCTGGTTTCTGTTTCCAGTTCCTTTATAGCCTCATTGATATGTGTATGGCTGGTTTCTACAATCAGCCTTACAAGGAGCAATATTTTATCCTGCATGACAGTAGTTATTTAAGAAGTCGTTATATTCAAATTGGAAGGCTTCGGGATTTTCCTTTGCTAATTGTTGGGCGTAACCCTCCCAAAACAGTTGGTCGGTTAACGCTATAAATAAATCGATCATAACGCAAAATCTAAGTATGCGCCCCGTTCAGGGGCGCATGGGTTAATGATTTAATTTAGTTGGGGAATACGATTTTGCTTTCCAGTTCCTGCTTCTTGGCTGTGCAGGCATCGTAAATAAATTGTGTTACCAAACGAATGAGGTTCGGGGTATTGGTTTTAAACTCCCTGCCCTTATCGTCTTTGATGCTAAGGGTACAGCGATTATAGATGTTACTGTCCAGTTCGTCCGCGTCAGCGACCTGTGCCACTTCAAACCTTTCCAAATCCGCCATACGGTTAAGCAGGTTCATACGCTGAATAGTGATGCGGTGCAAGTCATTTACTGTTTTTAGTTTGTCCTCTAATTTCAGTTCTTGCTTTTCGGGC
>Ga0206864_1273_pt1 | contig 12594 bp, 14 predicted proteins | sample Alteio_BWOrgCont_42_FD_152632 | JGI IMG/M metagenome (GOLD analysis project Ga0206864, IMG submission 152632) | Enriched cells from forest soil in Barre Woods Harvard Forest LTER site, Petersham, Massachusetts, United States -... | ecosystem: Environmental > Terrestrial > Soil > Temperate forest >...
TTCGAGTACGCCATCAGCGCCAGCAGCGCGATGACCAGGGCGGCGAGGAAAAACTCCACGCGGCTGGGCCCGGGGTCGATCGCGATGTCGGCGGGCGCCTCGGTCTGGGTTGGCGGTTGCATGAAGGCGGGCTTGGATATAAGCAGAATCAAACCCCGTATGCGCACAAAAACTTCACTTTCCGTGTGGGGGGTGTTCCTGGCCGCAGGGTTGCTCTTGTCCGGCTGCGCCCACCCTGGCGCTGCGCCGGTTACCAGCCTCGACCCGCGTTATCGAGTTGGGCCAGTGCTTTTCTCCGACGATTTCCAGCGGGACAACGGCCAGTGGGTGGCCGAGTTGGAAAAGGGCGGGCGAGTCGTTATCGGCGCCGGAAAAATGGAAATTAATGTGCCCGGCGGTTGCACGGTCTGGTTCCGACCGGAGATCACTGGGCCGGTGATGATCGAGTACGACGCGACCGTCCTCCAGGCCGGCGGCGTCAACGACCGCGTCAGTGATTTGAATTGTTTCTGGATGGCGCAGGATGCCCGCAGCCCGGGCGATATTTTCGCCACGCACCGCAGCGGCCAATTCGCGGATTACGACCAATTGCGCTGCTACTACGTCGGCCAGGGCGGCAACACAAACATCACCACGCGCTTTCGCCGCTATATCGGCGTGGCGGACAACCGGCCGTTGCTGCCCGAAAACGATTTGCATGACACGGCATTTCTCCTCAAGCCCAACGCAAAGCAGCATCTCCAACTCGTCGCCTGCGGCGGCCTCATCCAATACTACCGCGATGGGCGGAAAATTTTCGAACTCAATGACCCCACGCCCTACACCCACGGCTGGTTCGCCCTCCGCACAACGTGGAACCATATGATCGTGGAGAATTTTTCAGTGCGGAAATTAAACCAAGTAGATTAAACATCGAAGGCGCTGCCATCCTACTTCTTCTTCCGCTGACTCACCGCCTGGCGCAGGAGATATTCAATCTGTCCGTTGACGCTGCGCAGTTCGGATTGCGCCCAGGTCTCGACTTCCTTCCAGAGTTCCGGGCTGACGCGCAGGAGGAACGCCTTGCGGGATTCCTCCGGCAGGGGATGGCTTTGGTTGCCGGTCTTGGTCACGACGGCGGAGGCCGTTCGGCGCGGCGGCGAGGGTTGATCGGCGGCGCGCGCACGGCGGGTTTCGTCGGTGAAAACAGGAGTTTTCAAGGGCGGAGAAAATAAGGGTGGGTTATTGGCCCGTGGCGGCCGGGTTGGCCGCGGGGCCGCGGTTGAAGGGATTGCCGCCAGTCGACCCCGGCTGGCCGCGCGCGCGCATCATTGAGTTAAGCATGCTGGATTTGCCCGTCAGCGCACTTTCCATGATGTTCGACATTGGGTCGCCTTTGCCGGACATGGCTTTCAAAGCAGTCATGGAAGTGCTCAGCATCGGCACCATCTGCGTGAGGGACTGCTTTTGGGTATCGTTCATCTGGTCGTTGCTGCTCATGAAATTGGTGAACGTGGCCGGATCCTGCTGGTACATCTGCAGCGCCACGACCATGGTCACGCCATCGCGGATTTTCGGGTCGCTGACCGTGCCAAGCCACTTCGCGGCGGTTTCCGGATCTTCCTGGCCCACATGCATCGCGAAGATCGCCACGGCGCGGTCCTTGTTTGGCGAAGCGGGTTGTTGGTTGAGGAACTGGCCGGGGCCGTCGAGGTCGTCTTGCGACCAAGAGAGGATGGCGTTGGCCAGCAACATGCCCGGGCCGTTGACCGGGTCTTTCGGGGCGTTGGGATCGGCATTGGCGAGAGCCTGTTGGTCAATTTGTGTGGCCCAGGTGGCGGCGGCGAGCGGGTCGCTCGAGGCCCAGGCGTCCACCACATGCCCTTCCATGCGCTGGCGCTCAGCGGGGTCGGTGAGGGCGGTGGCCCAGGCCGTGGCGTCCGTGGGCGAACTGGCCGCAAAACTTTCCGCAAAATGATCATAGGCGTCGTCCCGCGTTGTTCCGGCCGGCAGCGTGCCCAACAATTGCTGGGCGACGTCAAATTGCCCGGATTGGGCCAGCGTATCCGTTAACGCATGCAGGGCGTCGGCTTTGTCCTGGCGGTCATGATCGTTGCCTTCGCCGAGTGCACTGACCACATCGAATGCGCCCTTGGGGTCGGTGGCTGTATACCCGGCGATGGCCGCGTCGTAGCGCGCGGCGGTGGCGGCGGTTGAGGCAGTCCCGGGATTATCCTTAAGCCATTGGAGCGCGGCGGCGGGATCTTTCGCGGCCCAGGTTTTTAACGCGACATCCACGCCGCCCTCGCGCAGGCGGGGCGAGGTTAATTTATCGGCCGCGCCCAGCAAGCCTTGCGGGTCGGACTTGGCCCAGGATTTCAGCACGGCTTCGAGCACGGCGTCGCGCGCCAGCCCGCCTTTGGCCGCCTGCAATTGCTTCACCAGATCCGGGCAATCTTTCGCGTTCAGGCTCTTGGCCCATAGTGCGAGCAAGTCGGCATCCGGCGCTCCCGGGCCTTTGAGCAGGCTGGCGAGCGAGATATTTTCACCCGCAGACGAAGAACTGGATGGGTTTTTTCCGCTGGTGTTGGCGGAGTGTTTGGCATTGGCGGCGGTGGTCGCAGATTCCGCGGTTTGGCTGTGGCCGTAATAATATCCAGCGTAGCCGGAGGCGGCGCAGGCGGCCAGGAGGCCAAAGAGGGCGGTCGGGGAGATTTTCATGATTTTTTTGAGAGTAAAGGACTAGTTATACAGGGTGCCGGTGTTGATGACGGGCGAGGCGTGGTTTTCACCGCACAACACCACGAGCAGGTTGCTGACCATCGCTGCGCGACGTTCATCATCGAGCACCACAACTTTGCGCTCGGATAATTCGCTCAGGGCCATTTCCACCATGCTTACCGCATTCTGCACGATGATCTTGCGCGCCGCGACGACGGCCTGGGCTTGCTGGCGGCGCAGCATCGCCTCGGCGATTTCCGGCGCGTAAGACAAATACGAGATGCGGGCTTCATCCACCGTGACGCCCGCTTTGGCCAGGCGCACCTGCAATTCGCCCATGAGTGCCGTCGAGACGGCGTCGCCGCCGCTGCGCAAGGTCAGTTCGTCCTTGGTGTCGGTGGTTTCACCGAGGTCGTAGGCATAAGTGCTGGCCAGGTGGCGCAGGGCTGATTCGCTTTGAATGTTCACGTAGCGATTGTAGTCCGCCACGTCGAATTTGGCCTGCGCGGTATCGGCCACGCGCCAGACGACTACGGCCGCGATTTCAATCGGATTGCCATGTTTGTCATTCACCTTGAGCTTCTCTGAATTGAGGTTGTAAGCCCGCAGGGACATCTTGGTGAACTTCGAGTAGAATGGATTGGCCCAGAAAAAACCGCTTTGGCGTACGGTGCCCTTGTAGGCGCCGAAGAGCAGCAGCAGCCGCGCCTCGTTGGGCTGCAGGGTGAAATGGCCGTTGAGCAGGAAGATCGCCAGCACGATTAACAGCGGCACGGCAATCAGCTGGGGCACGGCATCGCCACCGGTGTGGGGCGCGAGGCCATGCAGCGTGTAAATCAGGAGCGCGATGGCCGCAAACAGCAGCGTCAGGCTGATACCGAGCATCGCAAAGCCGTTCATGGCTTCCACCGGGATTTCCCGGCTGGGGGTGGAGGAGGATGGAGGATTCATTTTCATTTTGGGTTTTTAAGGTGAAGTGAGCTGGTTGGTGAACGAGCGGGAATTGCGCCGGTTCGGTTGTTCCGCCGCTTCGGCGAGGTCGCACACCAGGTCCATTTTTTCCCTCAGCTCGTTCAAGGTTGTGTTTACGAAATAGCCCGGGATGGCGTAATGCGCCTGGCCGTTGCGCAGACCCACGATGAAGGCTCCGTCCTTTTCTCGGCGCAGATCCAGGAGTTGCCGGCGGATTTTCGGCGTGAGTATTTTTTTGCCCAGGTCCGCATTGCTGGATTGGATGGCGAAGGCCTGGTCGAAATCATCATCGCCGATGGACATGACGGCCATCCCGGCCTCCAGTTTGTTTTTCGGAATGAATATTGACGGACTGGGCTTGAGTGACAGCAGCAAGCGAAAATCGGTGAGGTTGGTCAGCATAGCTTCCACGCACACCCATTTCTGTTTGGTGTGGTTATGGTACGGCTTAAAATCCGCCAGCCGCACCGCTCGCCCGCGACGATGGCCAACCAGGCTGAGCATCCGCTGCAGGCCAAAATGGCGCGATTGCACTTCTATTTGCCAGCCCAGTTGCCCCGCGAGATTAGTCAGGTTTTCCTGCGCCTGGCGTTGGACCCAAAATCGGACCCCGAAGGTGAGCAACAACCCCAGCGCCAGCAGTTCCCAGAACACCCATGAAGAATCAAATGACTTTCCCATCTCGAGCCGCAGGCCAAAATCGAGGGGAACCAGGATGCTGGTGGGGATCAGAAAAATCAACAACGTCCGGTTGGCTTTGTGATCGTCCCATGTCCGCATCACGAAAGCGAACGACGCCAGCGCCGCACCCACCGCACCGACCGCCAACCGCGCCTCGCGTGAATACCCATCGCTCAATAATACCGCAAACAGGGTGATGGCCATTCCCGCCAGCCCCATGAGCGAAGCCAGCATCCTCCAAGGCTTGCGCCGGTCTATCCAGACGCGGGAAGTGAAGCCAAGTACCACCATTGCCGAAAAAGTATAGATACTGTGGCGGGAGCTCGCGCTGAGATTTGCCAAAGCAGCCGCGGCCAAAGGCGCAGACGGTATCCAGGGGGAGAAGGGCATGATGGGCGGCAGGTTTATAGCAAAGTGATATCATAATGAAATCGTGTGTCAATGAAGAAATTGCGAGAAATAATGGCCTCGGCCGGGCCTGCCGAAGGTTCGCGCACACAGGATCAAAGTCGTGGGAGTCTCAGCCAATGGTTGGGCGGAAAATTTGCCCACCGCCGTGAATTGTACGGGTTGGGGAAGATCAGCGGGAAAACATGGGTTAAAACCTTGGCGTTTCATGGTTAGGATGCGCCGCGATTGCCTATTGAATTTTTGACGGTGAATGTTAAGTTGGATGTTTTCCTATGAGCTTAATCCCCGGATTCATCAAAAAACCCATTGGTTGTGTATTGAGCATTGTGGTCGGCCTGTTTCTCATGCTTGTGGTGCTGGGCATTGTGGTCGTCATCACGCTCGATTACTTCGCCATGGACATTGCCGGGCACGTCTTGCATCAGAAGAGCGGTTTTACGCTGACGGTGGCCAAGCAGAACATCAGCGTGCTGTCCGGCTCGGCCGATGTCCAGGGCCTCCAAATCACGAACCCCGATCGCTTCGCCGCGAAGGACTTCATCAAATTCAACGAACTGAAGGGCAGCGTCGAGGTCCGCCCGCTTCTCAAAAAGAAAATCATCGTGGATGAAGTCGTGGTCGACCTGGACAACCTCGCAGTCGTGCAAAACAAAGACGGGGAGTATAACTTCGAGGCCCTGCAAAAGAGCCTGATGGGCGGGGCATCCGCCGCCCCCGCCGCCGGCGAGAAGAAATCCTCCAGTATGGCCATCCCGCCGTTCACCATCAAAAAGCTCACGCTCAAAATCCATTCCGCCCAATATTACAACTTCAAGACCGGCGACGGAAAACCGAAAACCTACAACCTCGATTACGAGCGCACCTTCACCGACGTTAATGAGACGAACCTGACCTCCGTCGAGGTGGCCATCGGCACCGACCTGTCCGGGAAGGGCTTTGGTGTTTTCCTCGACATCCTCAAGGACAAGATCCTCGATCCGGACACTTATCTCAATGCCGTGAAGGGCGTCGGCGGCCTGGTTGGCAATGCCGCCGGTGCCGTGCTCAACGGGGTGGGAAATGCGGCCAAAGGCGCCGGTGACTTGGTGAAGAAGCTTATTCCCTAAACGCCCGCGGCTGTCCTCATGAGCAATGGCCCCCAGTCCCAGGAAGCGCGCACCGTGTTTTTGGCAGAATTGGTGGATGGCCTTTACAACTGTATTTCCGTTTCCGAGGCTGTGCGCGAGGGGGGGCGCATCGTCGACTTTCAGTGCACCTTTGTGAACCGGACGTATCTGGAAAGTCTCCGCACGACGCGGGAAGAAGTCCTGAGCAAGCGGTTGCTGGAGCGTTTTCCCACCATGCGCGAGACGGGACTGTTCGACCACTTTGTTGAAGTGGTGGAGACCGGGGAGCCGATGGACGTCGAGCAGCGCATGCAAGGCGACGGCCTCGACCTGCATGTGCGGCTCATCGTGAAAAAATTCGGCGATGGCTTTCTCGCCGCTTTCCACGACATCGCCCGGCGCAAGCGCGGCGAGACGGAGTTGAAACGGCTCAACCAGGACTTGGAGTACCGTGTGGCTGAGCGTACGGCGGAGTTGAGCGAAGCGCAGAAGCGCTTGCAGCAGGCGCTCGAACTCGCCCAGCAGAGCAACCGGGCCAAGGGTGAATTTCTGGCCATGGTTTCGCACGATTTGCGCAGCCCGCTCACGGCGATCCAGGGCTACGTCGGCCTGCTCGCCAGCGAGGGCGTCAGCCGGGAGCAAACGGAGCAACTCAATGTCATTGACCAGTGTGCCGAGGGCTTGTTGCGGCTGCTCGATGATTTGCTGCGCTTTTCCCGGCTCGAAGCCGGCCAGTTCAAACTCGAAAACGAGCCGTTTTTGCTTCCCTCGCTATTTACGGAAACGCTCGATATCTTTCGGCCGGCGGCGATGCAGAAAAAAATCGGTCTGCGCACTGAGCTGGGTTCGCCTTTGCCGGAAATTGCGGTGGGTGATGCCGCGCAATTGCGCCGAATCCTCGCCAACCTGGTGGGCAACGCCTTGAAATTCACCGAGCAGGGCGAGGTCGTCGTTCGGGCGCGGACGGAGCCGGCTTCGCCGCCGGAGAAGGGTTGGATGCTGTATGCCGAGGTGATCGATACGGGCACAGGCCTCGATCCGGTGCAGGCCCGCCGCTTGTTCCAGCCTTATATTCAAGGCGCGGAAGGTTTGCGGCGGCCTGACGGTGGCGGGGGCGTGGGCTTGGGCCTGGCCATCTGCCGCCGCTTATGCGAACTCATGGGCGGCGATATCACCTATGAACGCGCCCCTGGCAAGGGCAGTTGCTTTTCTTTCCGCGTAAAATTGGGCCCGGTGGATGAAAGTTGGAAAAGCGGGAAAAAATGAATCTGGTGCCTGGGCCGCGGCATGAGTTTGGATAGAGCGAAACGCAGCTCATTGCGCCAGCACCCGTTCGGCGGCTTCGGCAAGCGAGCCAATCACGGGTGCACCGCGCCCGCCAAGGCGTTGCGGGTGCATGTGACCGTGGTGCAGGAGCAGGCAGTCTGCGCCGATGGCTGCGGCCACTTCGTGGTCATGGGCGGTATCGCCAATGAGCAAGACGGTGTGCGGGGCCTTGTGCAGTTCAAGCGAGCGCAGGTGCGCTTTACCCCGGGCGACTTTGCCGTCGGCGTGGATGTTGTCCAGCCCGCTCAGGCGGGCAAAAAAATCCACCAGCCCATAGTGGGCAACCACTTCGCGCAAAGTGTCCTCATGGTAAGCGGAGAGCACGGATTGCTCGAGCCCGGCTTCGCGCAGGCGGGCCAGCGCCGCCGTAGTGCCGGGCTGGAGTTGGCATTCATAGCGCCGCTGGTTGTAGGCGGAAATATAGCGCTGGCTGACTTCGTTGAAGGAATGCGTTTTAAAATCGAAACCGCGGCGCTCGTAGAACTCCAGGACTGGAAATGAGAAATCGGCGCGGTATTCATCCACGGTCAGCGGGCGCAGGCCGGCGTCGTGCAGGAGTCCGTTGAGGATTTCCACACACAACCAGGCATCGTCCAGCAGCGTGCCGTTCCAGTCCCAGATGACATGGCGGTAGCGCATGAATCGTCAGTCCATCTTCTCCGGGTGACGCGAGAAATAAACCACGGGCGTTTGCATCAAGGCCAGGAATACGAGCGCGCAATTGAGCACGGGCAGGGGCAGCTTCGGGCCCGTGTCGTCGGTGTAGACGTAGAGGGCTTTTTCCCCGGCGGCCGGCGGCGGCGCCGGGTCGGCATTTTCCACGTAGAGGTTGGCGACGTAGAGAACATCAAAAACCAGCACGAAGACGAAGAGGATTGAAGCCACCAGCAGCACGCCCATCAGTCTCCGCCAGATTTTTGTCGAATGCACCCGGGAGTAAGGGAGCACCAGGAGCAGGCCGTAGAACACATCAAACACCGCCTCGATTTTCGTCCAGAACGGCCCGGTGCCCAGCCAGCGCGACAGACTCAACGGCCCCCAGACGAGCAGGAAAATGCCCACGCCCACGCCGAGCGAGCGCGCAAGGGCCAATTCGCGGCGGCGGTAGGCGACGGTTTCCTGACCCGGCAGGGAAAGGGAAGGCGGCGAGTGGGTGGCGGCAGACACGGGAGGGAAACTTTAGGACTCTGCTCGACCGCGTTCAATGATTAACTCGCGGCGCATTCAGCATTGAGCGCCCGGCGGCGGGCCTGTTTCATTTGCCCCGTGGCCGCTTCCTTCCATCGCCAATTTTGTGACGCGCGCTTTTACGCGATTCTCGATACGAGTTACGCGTCGCCGGAGCATTTCGCCACACTGGCTCGCACGGTATTGGCCGGCGGGGCGGATGTCGTGCAATTGCGGGCGAAAGGCGCCACGACCCTTCAACGGGTCGAATGGCTGCGCGCGCTGGCGCCCATTTGCGCGGCGGCGGGTGTGCCGTTGATTTGCAATGATGATATGGAAGCGGCGCTGGCGGTGCCGGACGTCGGCTTGCACGTGGGGCAGGACGACCTGTCGCCGCGTGAAGCCCGCATGGTGTTGGGCCCGGCGCGTGTGTTGGGCCTGTCAACCCATTCGCTTGCCCAGGCGCAGGCGGCGTTGGAGTTGGGCGAGGTACTGACTTATTTCGCCGTCGGCCCGGTGTTTCCAACGGCCACCAAGCCCGATTATCCCGCCGTCGGCTTGAAATTAGTCGGCGCCGTGGCCGCGCTCAATCCGGTGCACCCGTGGTTTTGCATCGGAGGCATCAACCGCCAAAACGTGGCGCAAGTACGCACGGCGGGCGGGCGGGCGGTGGTGGCGGTGTCGGAGGTTTTGCAGGCTGCCGATCCGGCGGCGACGGTGCGCGGGCTTCGTGAGGCGATGGAATAACCGCAACTCAAATCATTCCGGGCGCTGAAAAACCAGGTCACACCAATCGCCCATCACGCGGGAGCGGCCGAAGGCTTCCAATTCATCGGGCACTTCAAAATTCCACAGGCGGGTCAGGATTGGCTCAAACGCCGTGCGCACATCCCTCACTTCCGCCGCGAGGATGCCGCTCATCGCGAGCGTTCCGCCGGGCAAAATGGCGGTGGCGAGATCATCGGCGTGTAACGCCAGCACGTCGGCCTGGATGTTTGCGAGAAGCAAATCGGCCCGGCGCCCTTGCAGTGCCGCCTCAATGCCGGCGTGTACAAGTTCAACCGCCGTAGGGGCTAATCCGTTGGCGGATAAATTTTCACGCGAGACAGTGATGGCTTCCGGATCGCGGTCGAAGCCAAACACGTTGCGGCCGCCGAGCAAGGCCGCGGAAAGCGCGAGGATGCCCGAACCGCAGCCGGCATCAATGATGCGTGCATCGGAAATTTTTTTCCGGCCGCGCGTGTCGCGGAATTCCAACAGGCGTTGGGCCATGAGGCGCGTAGTCGGGTGGTCGCCCGTACCGAAGGCAAGGCCGGCATCAAACAACAGCCGTGTGTGCCCGGGTGGCAGCGGGTATTCATCGCGCATCCACACCGGCACCCAGTGTAAATCGCCGTGGGACCACGGACGCAAATGGGCCTTGTACGCCTCCTTCCAGTCGCGGTCGTCGAGGGTGGCTTTTTTCGGCTGGTCGGGGAGGGCGGGGAAGGCCGCGCGCAAATTTTCCCAGGCGACGCGTGCGGCTTCGGCGTCTTCAAAATAGCCGAATAGTTCGCAAGCTGTCCCGGTTGGGTCGGTGGTCAGGCCCCAGGGGCACCGCGAAAGTTCGTTGAGCCACTCTTCGAGTTGGTCAATCATCGGCGCGGTGACCGCGGTGCGAAGCTCAATCATTTTATTTGCGGCCTCGCTGGCTCAGTTCCGCTATGACTGCGGGCAACAACTCATGTTCCGCGGCGTGGACTTTCGCGGCCAGAGATTCCACCGTGTCCCCGGGCGCGATAAGTACTTGGGTTTGCCGGAGGATGCGCCCGGCGTCCACTTGCGCGGTGACTTCGTGCACCGTGCAGCCGGTGACGGCAACCCGCGCTGCCAGGGCCTGGCCGATGGCGTCGAGCCCCGGAAAGGCTGGCAGCAAACTCGGGTGCAAGTTGATAATGCGACCCGCAAATGCCTCGAGAAAAGCAGTCTTTAACACCCGCATAAAACCGGCGAGCACGACCAGGTCGGCCTGCCACGCGCGGATTTGCGCGATGTAGCGTTGCTCGGCCGCACCTTCGAGCTTCGTCTTGAATGGCGCGGGGTCGAGATAAACGGCGGGCACGCCGAAACGTGGGCCGAGTTCGAGCATGCGCGCCCCGGGCTGGTCGCACAAAATGCCCGCGACGCGGGCCTGGCCAAGGCGCCCCGCGCGCTGTGCGGCGAGGACGGCTTCGGCGTTGCTGCCACGCCCGGAGCCAAGGATGACGACGTTAAAGGGTTTCTCCAAGCGGGTTGAGTTTCAGGTTTTGCGAGAAGTGTGGCAAGCCAAGTAAAACGCGGCACCCCGGTTGCTTTTGCCGTTGTGCACCCGGGGGGAGGTGCTATTTTCACAGACTGCCATGTACCCCCAGCGCTGCCTCTCGTTACTTTCTTTTATCGCTTTTGTTCTTACTGCGCGCGCGGCCAGCGATGTCCCGGCACCGGCTTCGATCACACCCGCGACCGCCGATGCCCCGTTCGCGCTGGTTTCACTCGCCACCGGCCAAATCAACGGCGCTTCACCATTCTTTCTTGTCGATGGCAAAGAGGCGGATCTGCTCCCGACACCGCCGGCCAGGTTGGAGGACTTGCAAGTCCTGCGCCTGTGGTCGGGCGATGCGCCGCTGCAGAACGGCGAAGATCCCGCCCGGGACATCCCGACATTGACAGTTTTCCTCCCGCCGACGGGCAAGGCCGGCGGGGCGTCGATGGTGATTTGCGCCGGCGGCGCCTATTCGCATATTTCGCCGCGCGAGGGCATCCCCACGGGCCAATGGCTGGCCAAGAACGGCATCACCGCATTCATCCTCAAGTACCGCATCGGGCAGAAATACCATTACCCGGCCATCACAGACGATGCTTCGCGCGCCATCCGCTATGTGCGCGCCTATGCGCCGGCTTGGGGATTGGATCCCAACCGCATCGGCATCATCGGTTTTTCCGCGGGCGGGCATCTCGCCAGCATCACGGCTACTCGCTTTGACGCGGGCGACCCAAAATCCAGCGACCCGATCGAGCGCGTCAGTTCGCGCCCTGATTTGCAAATTCTGCTCTATCCGGTCGTGACGCTGTCCGATGAGGACATCGTGCACAAAAGCTCGCGCGACTGGTTTCTCGGCCCCGATTCCACGCTGGAGCTGCGGCAGCAGGAGAGCAGCGATTTACAGGTAACCAAGGACACGCCCCCGGCCTTCGTCGCGCAGTCCATCACCGACCCCACGGTGCCCATCGCCAATTCCGACCACTACACCAATGCCCTGGCGAAGTTCAATATACCCTATGTTTTTATTCGCGAGCCGATGGGCGGGCACGGTTTTGGCGTCATCGACGCCTGGTCCAACCAAGCCATGGCTTGGTTGCACGCACAAAAGTTCTAGACCAGCTTACTGCCCGTAAAGGCGGATGCGTTCGGGCCGGCGGGCGAGGAAGTAAATCAGCGCGCCGATAAAATGGGTGAAGAGAATCACCAGGATCCAGACGATTTTGTCGTTGCCCTGGCTGGGCTCCTTGGTGGCGGCCTCGACGAGCATCCACAGCCAAAAGCCCATGATGAACACGACAAAAATGAGGAAAAATGGTAGAAAGAGGAAGGGCATAAGAATGGAAAGAATGAGGGTGAGGAGGGACATGGCGGATGTCGTGCCAAGAGGACGAAATTATAGCGCGTGGGTTGAGGAGGGATATTATAAATAATGGCCGGGTTTATACTGTCCAATAAGTCGATAATTAAGCATAATGTCCGGGTTGTTACGGCCTGCTTTGGCTGTCCCCCATGGGTGCCCCGCTCAAAACCCCTTCCACGCTCGATCGGCGCTCCACCATCGTGGTCACGGCGTTGTTCGCGTCGGTGTTTCTCTTGGCTGGTCTGGCGATGGGCTATTTTTTCTATCTGCGCCCGCTGCAGCAAAGCCGGGCCGCGCAGGCGTGGGTGCAAACGCCGTGCCGGGTTGTATACAGCGAATTAAAAAGGCATTCCGGCAAGAGCACGAGTTATAGTCTAGATGTTACCTTCGACTATCAAGTGAACGGCCAGAGTTATCAAGCCACCCGGTTCGATTTCACGCAGGGATCAAACGGTGACTATAATTGGTGGCAAGCGGCGAGCAGCCGTCACCGTGCGATACGGCCGGACGTATGTTTTGTGAACCCCGCCAATCCGACGGAAGCCGTGCTCGAACGCGATTTCAACCGCAATCACGGAGTGTGGATAATC
>Ga0206864_1246_pt1 | contig 12399 bp, 5 predicted proteins | sample Alteio_BWOrgCont_42_FD_152632 | JGI IMG/M metagenome (GOLD analysis project Ga0206864, IMG submission 152632) | Enriched cells from forest soil in Barre Woods Harvard Forest LTER site, Petersham, Massachusetts, United States -... | ecosystem: Environmental > Terrestrial > Soil > Temperate forest > O...
TGGTTAAACTGGATAATAGCTATAACGATAATATCCCGCCATTAACAGCTGATTTTACTTTTTTTGGCGGTATTTACAGGGATGTTTATTTGATAAGCGCCAACGTGGTTCATTTTAACCTGGATAGCAGCGCGACAAACAGTATCAGGATAAAAACTCCTATGGTAAGTGATGCAGAAGCAAATGTTTCAGTTGATGGAGCAATTACAAATGCGACAAATAACAAACAGGTAATAAAAATCATATCATCTGTTTTTACAGCTGATGGAAAATTAGTTAAAGAAGTAAAAACTAACTTAAGCCTGGCTGCAAACAGTACAGATGAATTTTCTGAACCAATAAATTCTATTTTAAAGCCGCATTTATGGTCGCCGGATGACCCATATTTATACCATATTGTTAGCAGCATTTATGATAAAGAGGGTAGTTTACTTGACAGGCAAACCAACCCATTAGGTTTACGTTGGTTTAAGTTTGATGCTGTAACAGGGTTTTATTTAAATGGCAAACCGATAAAATTAATAGGAGCGAACCGCCACCAGGATTACAAAGGAATGGCTAATGCCCTGCCTGACGCGTTGCACGAACATGACATGGAGCTTTTAAAAGCAATGGGGGCCAACTTTATACGTATATCCCATTACCCGCAGGATCCTGCTGTTTTAGAAGCCTGTGACCGTTTGGGTATTCTCGCTTCAGAAGAAATACCTATAGTGAACCGGATAAGCCAATCGGACGGGTTTACTGAAAATTGCAAACGGATGCAGTTAGAAATGATTAGGCAAAATTATAACCATCCAAGTATAATTATATGGGCTTATATGAACGAGGTATTACTGGTGCCACGTTTTCAACGCGATTCGCCAGAACAGCAGAAATATTTCGGGGATGTTGCCGAACTGGCTAAAACGCTGGATGACCTTACACGTAAAGAAGACCCGTCCCGCTATACTATGATATCCTGCCATGGGGATTTTGACCGCTATAATAAAACCGGGATTACTCAAATCCCCCAAATTATCGGCTGGAATTTATACTATGGCTGGTATATACCCGGCTTTGAAGGTTTTGGCGAATTTTTAGACAGGCACCACCGCGAACTGCCTGATAAGCCATTGATAGTTACAGAATATGGGGCGGATGGCGATACACGCTTACACAGCCTTGAACCCGAACGGTTTGATAAAACAATTGAATATCAAACCGTCCTTCATAAAAAATATTTGAAGGCTATTATGGATCGGCCATTTGTGGCAGGCGGCGCAATGTGGTGCCTGATTGATTTTAATTCGTACAATCGTATTGATGCCGCTCCACATACCAATACCAAAGGTGTTGCAACAGATGAAAGAGTACCCAAGGATGTATATTACTATTACCAGGCAAACCTGTTAAAACGGCCCTTTATAAAAATCGGTTCCCGTAACTGGACATTTAGGGGCGGCATTGTTGATGAAAATGGATCATGTGTCCAGCCTGTAGAAGTTTACAGCAATTTGCCGGAAGTGAGTTTATGGCTTAATGGTAAATTATTAAGTACACAGACGGTAAAAGATAAAGTGGCTTTGTTTGATGCCACTTTTGTTAACGGGGTAAATACTTTAAAAGCTTCATCGGTAAAAGACGGAATTAATTATGAAGACCTTGCCGATATAAATTTCCAGTTGCAACCCGCTTTGCTTAAGGATTTGAACCTGCCTTTTAAAGAAATTAATATCAGTTTGGGCGATACCCGATTTTATACTGATAATAAGCTACAGCAGGTTTGGCTGCCTGAAAAGCTATATACCCCCGGCAGCTGGGGTTATGTTGGCGGGCATGTTTTTAGTATAAAGGGCAACACTCTGCAAAAAGCAGGGACAAACAAAAATATATTGGGTACCGACTATGACCCGATATACGCTACGCAAAGAGTAGGGCTTGATGATTTTAAACTGGATGTCCCTGACGGCAAATACCAGGTAACCCTGCTTTTTGCTGAACTGCTTTCAAATAAAGAACGTGAAGCGCTTGTTTATAACCTTAACAATACTGAACAAAAGGAGGAGGCTACCGACCGTAGTTTTGATGTTTTTATTAACGATCAAAAAGTATTGGAAGGCCTGGGCGATGATAATTATTTAGAGCCGGAGCGCGCATTTTCGGTAAGGTACACCATTGATGTCATCAACGGAAAGGGTATTGATGTTAGCTTTAAGCCAATAAAAGGCGAAAGTATATTAAACGGAATACAGGTTAAAAGGATTTTTTAATAAAATGATATTTTAAGCCATACTCCGTATTTTTTCATTTACATGCCGTTTTCATTCAAAGCTTTATGTATTTTTAAAGGCTTGTTTCTTTTTTTATTACAGCAAAGCAGTACCAATTAATTATCCGGTGAGAAGGGTGAAAATATTTATTCGAATAATAATAACAGCCCTTGCTGTGTTCTTTTGCGCTTTTAACGCCCGGTCGCAAAGTACAACCAATAACGGAACAGAATTTTGGACCGCCTATATGGACCATAATAATGGTGCAAGTTTGGATGGCAACGGTAAAGATGGAGGGAGTTTAATGAGTTTATACATTACTTCAACTGTCAACACATCAGGTACGGTAACCATTGCTGATGCAAGTTTTGCCCCGATTCTATTTACCGTTTTGGCAAACCAGGTAACTATTGTAACCATTCCACCGACAGCATTTTTAGGGTCGGCAGGGGTTGCTAATAAGGGGATACATATTGTTTCCTTAAAACCCGTTGCTATATACGCGCATATTTATGCACTTTCAGTTTCGGGGGCTACCTTATTATTGCCGGTAAGCACATTGGGTAAAGACTATTTTTCAATTAATTATAAACAACAATCAAATGCAGTCCGTACTGACCCGGCCTACTCCGCATTTGTAATTGTAGCAACCGAAGATAATACAACCGTACAGGTAACGCCTACAGCTGCGTTAATTGATGGTCATGCAAATGGCGTAGCCTTTACAGTAAACCTTAATAAAGGGCAAATATACCAGGGCTTATCAGGAACTGATCTGACAGGGACACAAATAACTTCAGTAAATTCAACTACCGGCGGATGTACTAAAATAGCTGTTTTTTCAGGCAGTTCAAGGCTCGATATTGGATGTAACCCTAACTATATAACTTCTGATAATCTTTTTCAACAAGTATATCCAACAGCCACGTGGGGGAAAAACTATATCACCGTACCCCTTACCACGAGGAATTACGATGTTTTCAGGATCGTACTAAGTAATCCCTTAACCACTATTGATCCTAATGTTAAATTGAATGGTGTAAGTGTCCCATTGGGTAGTTTTATTGGCGGGTATTATGAATTTTCTTCGCAACAACCTAATGTAATTACCGCTGATCAGCCTATACAGGTAGTACAGTACTCGGTAACACAAGAAAATACAATTACTTGCGGCGCTTATACTGAGGATGTTGGCGATCCCGAAATGATCTTTTTAAATCCTCTTGAACAAACTGTAGACCACGTAACTTTATACTCAACAGGCAATTACCAAATAGTTAGAAGTTTTATAAATGTTGTAATAAAAACAATCGCTGTGCCAACATTTATGCTGGACGGGGCGCCTTATACAAATTTTACGCCTGTGCCCAATGATTCTTTATATTCTTATGCCCAAATACCGGTACAATCCGGCCCCCAGGATGTACAGGTATCAACAGGCAGCGCCGGTACACATAATATAAGCGCTGGCGATGGTTTTAATGCTATAGCGTATGGTTTTGGCAATGCCGAATCTTACGGATATGCTGCAGGCACTAACCTGCAAAACCTTAATGAAAACATTACGCTGGCTAATCCTGCAAATGACACAGTTACCCAAGCCAATGGCTGCATCGGCTCAACTTATAAATTGCAGCTTACCTTACCCTACCTAACCTCAAACATCGTATGGAACCTGGGTGGGGGCACAAGCTATACAGATAGTAACCCCACACCGGTATCAACAATAACAAAGGGGACACAAACATTGTACCTGTACCAGTATTATCAGCCGGTAACTTACAATACCCCCGGTGATACTTCTGTGGTGGCTACTGTATTTAACCCTACCGAGGGCGCGTGCGGAAATAATGATGCAGTAGAATTTGATTTTAATATTTCGGCAACACCAATAGCGGCCTTTAATGTAAGTGGTCAATGCTCGGGTGATTCTACAGTTTTTACAGACAAAACGAACGCTAATGGTACTTTTATAAAAACGTGGCTTTGGAATTTTGGTGATAATACAACTTCTGTGCTGCAAAATCCAAAACATTTGTATGCTGCACCGGGTAATTATAAAGTAACATTATCCGTTGCCAATGTGAATGGTTGTGGTTCAGTTTCTTCGCAAATGATCTATATAAATCATAAGCCGGTTGCGGCTTTTTCAGTAGCCGTACCTGATTGTATAGGACAAAATATTACGTTCACCGATAAATCTACCACTATTGATGGAAATATTATAAAATGGATATGGAGTTATGGTGATGGAAAAACAGATACACTTGCCAATAATCAGCCAATAAACCATGTTTATGCAAATACCGGTACTGATTCTGTAAAATTAACTGTTGTTACGGATATTGGCTGTTCAAGTATTGCTACAGTGCAGGTAATAAATATTAGCCCTTTACCCATAGTTGATTTTAGCCTGCCTGCGGTTTGCCTTAATGATACTTATGCTCAATTTAACGATAAAAGCACAATTGCCGACAATACCGAAAGCGGGTTTACATACCTATGGAACTTTGGTGACCCGAACGCTTCCGAAGGAAATTTAAACGCCTCAACCCAGCAAAATCCTAAATATAAATACTCACAGGCCGGCAATTATAATGTTACTTTAACAGTTACCTCGAAATATGGCTGTTCTTTTTCAAAAACACAGCCTTTTACCGTTAATGGTGATACGCCTGTAGCAGCTTTCTCGGTAGAGAACAGCACAAATTTATGCAGCATGGATGAAGTTGTATTTGATGACTTGTCAACTGTAAACTTTGGCAGTATCACCAAAATAATATGGTATTTTGATTACACTAACCAGCCTGCGGATAGTGTTGTTTTTTATAAAGATAGTCTACCGGCAAATCATAAGTATTATCATAATTATGGTTCATTCAATTCGCCGCTTACAAAATCATATACTGTCAGGATGGATGTATACTCCGGTATCACCTGTACCAATACCATGCAGCAAAATATCACTATTAATGCCAACCCGGTGGTCACGATAGCACAAATAGGGACAATTTGCCAGGATGCACAACCAGTTCAAATTGCAGTAAACAACAATGGGTTTATCGGGACCGGGACATTTACTGGGCCCGGGGTGTCACCAGGCGGTTTGTTCGATCCTTCAGTAGCAGGACAAGGCACCTTTACCATAAATTATACTTTTACGGCCCAAAACGGTTGCAGCAATTCAACAAGCGAGCAGGTTACGGTAAATCCTGATCCAACCGTTTCTGTGGGCCCTGATATTGTTTTGCTCCAGGGCGGACAGGTTACTATACCAGCTACCGCAAGCGGGGATAACCTTACTTACCAATGGACACCTTCAACGGGTTTAAATTATGATAATATATTAAACCCAATAGCAAGCCCGACAGATGATATAACCTATAAATTGGTGGTTACCAATGCTGAAGGCTGTTCAGTTGGCGCAGTAGTTGCAGTATCTGTTTTAAAAGACCCGGTTATCCCCAATGCGTTTACACCAAACGGGGATGGGATAAACGATACCTGGGACATTAAATACCTTAATTCGTATCCCAATAATACGGTGGACATATTTAACAGGTATGGGGGAAAGGTGTACTCATCAATTGGTTACCCGGTTCCCTGGGATGGTACATACAGGGGCGCTGCCCTGCCTGCAGGTACTTATTACTATATTATTAACCCAAAAAACGGCCGAAAGGTTATTTCAGGGAGCGTAACGATTATCAGGTGATAATGTTAAAAATTTTATATTTGTTATGATGAATTGGTGGATAGAGTTGAACAAGTTGGATTAAGTTGATTGAGTTATTAAGAGGCCAATTGTCCAGATGAGTATTTTCTTACTTACTTTTCGGTTTCAGCTGTTTCCGAATCAACATAATCATCTGCCCACCCAAGCAACCGATCTATATAAACTTAAGATTTCAGTAATGTGCACGCGGGACTTTAACAAATGAAAAGATTTTTACTGACCATAAGTATTATTGTATCTCTTTTCTGTTTGTTACACAAAGCAGAAGCACAAGGCAATCAAATTGTTGCTACTGGAACAGCTACAGCGGCTGCCAGCTTCCCAGGCACAGGATGTACCTATAACTGGGTTAATGACACACCGGGCATAGGATTAGCGGCGAGCGGTACGGGCGACATTGCTTCGTTTACAGCTGTAAATACAGGAAACAGCCCGATATTGGCTACTATTACTGCTACGCCGGAATCATTAGAATTTGTTTATGTAGCCAATCAAAATGATAACAATGTGTCTGTGATAAATAGCATAACTAATGCGATAGTAGCTACTATTCCGGTAGGACAAAACCCCACTTTTTTATCAGCAAGCCCTGATGGCAGCCGTGTGTACGTAGCAAACAATGTTTCAAAAACTATTTCAGTAATTAATACTGCAACTAACATAGTAGTAGCCACAATTCCGATAGGACAACCCAATGACTTAATTGTAAGTCCTGATGGCAGCCTGGTGTATGTGGCAAATTATGTTACAAACACCATAGGGGTGATCAATGCTACAACCAATACCGTAGTAGCGAATATTCCGGTAGGTTCCGGCCCCGGGGGTATAACAATAAGCCCTGACGGCAGCAGATTATACGTGACGAATTTACTTTCAAATAATGTATCGGTGATCAATACCACAACCAATATGGTGATAGCAACTATTCCTGTGGGTTCAACTCCTGTAAGTTTATCGGTAAGTCCTGATGGTAGTCATGTGTATGTCACAAATTTTCTTTCAAATACAATCTCCGTAATCAATACTACCACTAATACAGTAGCAGCCACTATAATTGAAAGTACAAATCCTAACGGTGTATCTGTAAGTCCTGATGGCAGCAAGGTTTATGTAACAAATTATGGTTCAAAAGCCGTTTCGGTAATTAATAGTACTACCAACGCGATAATATCCACTATTCCGGTAGGAACAAACCCCCTTGGCATAGCTGTGAGCCCTGATGGTAGCCAGGTTTATGTTGTAAATCAAAATTCAAATAACGTTTCTGTGATCAATACTGCAACTAATACAGTAGCATCGACTATTACGGTAGGTTCAACCCCCGGGGGCATTTCTATTACAAAAGGCACAAGCTGTAGCGGCACTCCTGTTACCTTTACCATTACAATAAACCCGGCCGCAGTATTGCCCCCAACTATTACTACAAACACAATAACCGGCAACATTTCTGCCTGTGCCGGGGCAAATTCGGCCAGTCCCAATATCCAGCAGTTTACGGTTTCAGGCAGTAATTTGACCGCTGGAATTACCGTGACGGCCCCACCAGGCTTTGATATATCGCTTTCGCCGGGCAGTGGTTTTGGGAACAGTATTGTACTCCCGCAATCGGGGGGTTCTGTTATCAATACCAATATATTTGTGCGTTCTTCATCTTCTGCTTCACCGGGCAATATATCGGGTTCTGTTACCCTATCTTCTGCAGGGGCACAAAGTCAAAACGTAACGGTAAACGGTATTGTAAATGCGTGGCCAGTTGTAAACGGGGTATCAAACCAAACCTTTGCAAACGGTACTGTTACAACAGGTGTTACTTTTACAGGTACAGCCGATGTCATTAATTGGGTTAATAATAACCCCGGAATTGGCTTAGCGGCAAGCGGAACCGGTAATATTTCCCCGTTTACAGCTATAAATATGGGCAATATCCCTGTAGTCGCTACAATTTCAGCAACCCCGGTATCTGTAGGATATGCCTATATCGCTAATTCCATCTCAAATAATGTATCAGTAATTAATACTACAACAAATGCTGTAATAGCCACTATCCCGGTAGGCCAAACTCCTACAAGCGTATCTGTAAGCCCTGATGGAACGCGGGTATACGTTACCAATCAACGTTCAAACACTATATCGGTTATTAATACCGCAACAAATTCGGTAATATCTACCATTGCAGTGGCTGCATTTAGTCCCACCAGCGTATCGGTGAGTCCGGATGGCAAGCTGCTATACGTGGTAAATTTAAATTCAAATAATGTTTTAGTATTCAGTACTACAACAAATACTGTATTAGCTACAATTGGGGTTGGCGGTTACCCTGTTGGCATAGCAATTAGCCCCGATGGCAGCATGGTGTATGTAGCAAACAGTTCAAACACCATATCGGTGATTGATGCTTCAACCGACCAGGTAAAAACATCTATCCCGGTAGGGAACAGCCCTTACGGTATAGCCATAAGTCCGGATGGCAATACGGTTTATGTTGCAATGTCGGGCGCTAACAATGTTACCTTAATTAATACGACTACAAATCTGGTGACCGGGACTATACCAGTAGGTTCAAACCCTGCGGGAGTAGCAGTAAGCCCCAATGGAAATTATGTGTATGTATCAAACCAAACTTCAAATTCGGTATCGGTAATTAATACTTCAACAAATAAAGTAGTATTTACTATACCAGTAGGTTCAAATCCTGCCGGCCTGTCATTTAGCCCGGATGGCAGTATGGTATATGTGGCGAATGAAGATGGCAATACTGTTTCAATAATTAATACAGCAACCAATGCGGTTACAGCAACAGTTAACGTTGGCGCTTTTCCTATTTCCCTTGGCAATTTTGTTACAGGGGGCACGGGCTGCAGCGGCATATCGGTTAATTTTACAATTACAGTAAATCCAACAGTACTTTCCGTTATTGCGGCGACGGGTACCCTGTCACCTTTAAATACCATTTATGGAACACCCTCACCATCAACCATTTTTACCGTAACAGGCGCAAATATGACGGCGGGTATTTTAGTTAACCCACCTTTAGGATTTGAGGTAAGTACTGATGATATTAATTTCAGCAATACAGTTACCGTTGGGGCGGCAGGTACTATTGCCCCGGCTACGGTTTATATAAGATTAGCATCATCAACGCCGGTTGGAGATTATTCGGGTAACGTCGTAGTGAGTAGCAGTGGTGCGGTTAATGTTAATGTGCCGGTGCCTTTAAGTACAGTAACACCCGCTCCTTTAACGATTATTGCGGATAATAAAAGTAAATTTTTCGGAGCGGTTAACCCGCCTTTAACGGTAACCTATAGCGGCTTTGTAAATAATGACGGGCCTGCACAATTAACAACCCAACCTGTAATAACCACTACCGCTGTAACAGCGTCCCCGGTGGGCCAATATCCTATTACCGTAAGCGGGGCCGAATCGCCAAATTATACTTTTATTTATTTACAAGGCATACTTACTATTACCGGTCCCCTGCAAATGGTTGTGATCCCAAATACCTTTACCCCCAATGGGGATGGGATAAACGATACGTGGGATATTAAAAACCTTGATTCATATGTAAATTGTACAGTTCAGATTTTCAACAGGTACGGTGAAAATATATATTCTTCAATTGGTTATGGCACCCCATGGGACGGTACCTACAAAGGGGCTGCCTTACCCACAGGCACCTATTATTATATAATTAATCTTAAAAATAGCAGCAAATTGCTATCTGGCTTCGTAGCTATTATCAGGTAGTGAGTGGTGAGTGATGAATAGTGAGTGGTGAGAAGTGAACAGTGAGTGGTGAGTAGAGTTTGGGATAAATGAGGCCTGGAACGTTAAATTCCTTGATTCTTACCCAAATTGTTCTGTTGGTGTATACAACAGATAAGGAGAAAATGTATATTCGTCAATTGGTTGTAGTGTTTATGGGATGCGACCTATTGGGGTGCTGAGTTGCCAGCCGGTACCTGTTATTATGTTATAAACCTAAGCATGGTTTAAAGCGTTACCATGCTTCGTAGCTATTATCATATATAAATAATGAAAAGAAATTTATGTTTACTAATTTTTTTGACTGCAGGTATACAACTGGCATTTGCTCAACAAAAGCCGCAGTATACGCAATATGTTTTTAACAACCTGCTTTTAAACCCGGCTGTAACCGGTATCGAAAATTATACCGATGTTAAAGCAGGGTACCGCAGTCAATGGACGGGCCTCCAGGGAGCACCGGTAACCAGTTATTTGACTGTAGATGCCCCAATCGGCGATAATTTTATACAGGGTGATGCCACAGCCTTTCCTGCCGCAGGAGGTGAAGACCCGGCAAGCAGGTCATATACGCAAAACTATATGGCTTCCGAACCCCATCATGGCATTGGCTTTATGATAGTATCAGACCAGGCAGGCCCGATTAACCAAACAAATATCGATCTCACCTATGCTTATCACCTGGGTTTAACTGACCGTATAAATTTGGCTGTAGGTGTGCAGGGAGGGGTTAATCACGTCATCCTGAATACATCACAGATCACCCTTGAAAATCCATTTGATCCTGCTATCGCAAATGGTAATAACAGCCAGTGGAAACCGGACCTTGGAGCAGGGTTCTGGCTATATTCTTCCAACTATTACTTTGGCGCTTCAGTACAACAATTGTTACCCGAAAATTTGTATTTCAGTACCAATAATGCTTATGATCAAAGTAAAACAGTTCCGCAATACTTTGTAACAGCCGGTGTTAAGCTTTTTTTAACGGATGACATTTCGATTTTACCTTCATTTTTAATTAAGGAAATAAATCCTTTACCCCTAACTTATGACATTAATGCCAAAATTTCATTCAGGGACAAATTTTGGATAGGGGGTTCCTATCGCCATGACGATTCATTTGGTGTATTAGCAGGTCTAAATATCAGTTCGTTTATTAATATCGGCTATTCGTATGATATTACTACCTCAGCCTTAAATACTGTAAGTAACGGCACCCACGAAATCGTGATCATCCTGCTGCTTAACAATAGGTATAAGGTGAGCAGTTCGCAGCATGGTTTCTGAGTTTGCAGTTTCGGATTATGTTAAGCAGAATGAAAGTGTTACGGGTAAGCCTTCTTAGCTGCCCACTGCAAACTGCCTGCTGCAGCCTACAGTTCCTTCCTCAATCTTGCTACAGGGATGTTCATTTGCTCACGGTATTTGGCAACAGTGCGCCGGGCGATATTATAACCCGCATCTTTCAAAATTTCCGTTAATTTTTCATCGGCCAAGGGGTGTTGCTTATCTTCGGCCCCTATATGTTCTTCCAATATTTTTTTAACCTCTTTATTTGATACTTCTTCGCCGCTTTCAGTTTGAATTGCTTCGGAGAAAAATGACTTCAGCAAAAATGTGCCAAATTCTGTTTGCACGTATTTTGAATTGGCAACGCGTGATACCGTCGATATATCCATATTGATCCTGTCAGCTATATCTTTAAGGATCATTGGTTTCAGGTTTTTATCATCACCGGTTAAAAAAAACTCGTACTGATATTGCATAATAGCGTTCATGGTTTTTAAAAGCGTTTGCTGGCGCTGTTTAATGGCATCGATGAACCATTTTGCCGAATCGAGTTTTTGTTTTACAAATTGTACCGCTTCTTTTAGTTTTTTATCCTTTTGTGACGCTTTATCATAGTGTTCAAACATTTCCTGGTATGAGCGGCTTACTTTAAGCTCCGGGGCGTTTTTTGAGTTTAAAGTAAGAATAAGAATACCGTCATTATTTGTGACATGAAAATCGGGGATCACCTGCATTTGCTTGGTATTCACTTCGTTTGAATCGCCCGGTTTCGGATTAAGCTTTAAAATCTCATTTACAACGCCGCGCAACTCATCCGATGACATGTTTAATGATTTCTCAAGCTTATCATAATGTTTGCGTGTAAACTCATCCAGGTAATGCTCAACAACCATTATCGCTTTTTTTATGATCGGGTCGCCTGGATCTTTTTTCCGCAATTGAATTAAAAGACATTCCTGTAAACTGCGGGCTCCTACACCTGCAGGGTCAAAGCCCTGTATCACCTTTAGCATGTCTTCAACCTCTTCTTCTTCGGCATTAATGTTTTGCGAAAATGCAAGGTCATCAGTAAGCGAGGTTGTTGGCCGGCGCAGATAGCCATCATCATCAAGGCTGCCTATTATTTGTTTTCCTATCCTGAAGTCTTTGTCTGATAGTGGAAGAAGGTCGAGTTGCTGTTGAAGGCTTTCAAAAAAAGAACTTTGTACAGCTATAGGTATTTCTTTACGTTCATTTTCATCATCGCCGTTCTGATCATAACGCGATCCATATTCGTTTACATTATCTTCCTGCAGGTAATCTTCAATATTAAATTCATCAGTCTCACTCTTCTCTTCGTCTCCGTTATAATTATCA
>Ga0206864_1274_pt1 | contig 12294 bp, 13 predicted proteins | sample Alteio_BWOrgCont_42_FD_152632 | JGI IMG/M metagenome (GOLD analysis project Ga0206864, IMG submission 152632) | Enriched cells from forest soil in Barre Woods Harvard Forest LTER site, Petersham, Massachusetts, United States -... | ecosystem: Environmental > Terrestrial > Soil > Temperate forest >...
GCAAAAAAAGGAAGCTCAAAAAAGTACCCAGATACATCTATGGTCATTTTTTAAATTAAATCATTTGTATCATTCAAACTATTTTGCACGTAATTATAATAAAACAATGAATTATGAGCAAGAAATTTTCAGTCCTTTTATTAATCTTATTAAGCCTGGGCTGTAATAAAAATAAGATACAACCTAACTGCCCGGCACAAATCTGCACCGATATTTTTGCAAGTATCGGCATCCATTTTGTGAATAGTTTAGGGCAGCCTATCGCGGTTCAAAATTACCAGACTATAGATATGCGTACCCATTTAAATATTGGTTCTACACAAACAGGGTATGGCCTATTAGCCCTTGGATATTATATCATTGCTGATGATGGCGATTTACAAAAATTATCGACCGAAGGGGACGATATCCAGGTGTCAGGTACTGACCCTGCAACTAATCAATCAAAAACTGCTATTGTGAAAATAGCAGGCGGCTGTAACTGTCATGTATCAAAAATATCAGGGCCTGACCAGATCATGTTTGATTAGGTAATACTGATTTGAAAATAGGAAATGTGTTAATTTCTATCATCTTCAAATTTTCGAATTGATGCATTTTTAAATTCTTTTCCTCCATCTTCAAATTTTTAAATTATCTCATTTTCAAACCCTTTTCTCCACCCTATCATAAAAGCCGCCAAAGGTGTTGGTCTTAACGCCTTCCTCTTTAAAAAAGTCGCCTGGAAAGCCTAATTGGATAGTGCTTACTTCGTCTAATTTCTGCAGGTGCGCTTCACTTAGATTGACATCAATAGTTTTAAGGTTATCCTCAAACTGGCTTACTTTTGTAGCCCCTACTACCGGGATTGATGAAAACCCTTGTTCAGTGGTCCATTTCAATGCCACATTGCCGGGTGAAATGCCCAGTTCGTCAGCGATGCTTACTACTACTTTTGTAATATTTGTACTTCGGTCATTCAGGCGGTTGCTTTCGGGTTTTATACGTCCGTGCTCCCCGCGCAGGTATTTGCCGGTTAACGCCCCGCCGCCAAGCGGAGCCCAGGGGGTTACTGTCATACCAAAATGTTTTGCCATGGGTATCAGTTCCCGTTCGGGGGTGCGGGCAAGCAGGCTATACTCAACCTGCAAGGCTACAAACTGGCTCCAGCCCATTAGCTCGGCCATTGTATTTCCTTTTGCAACTACCCATGCAGGCGAATCGCTAATGGCGGCATAATTTACTTTCCCCTACCTGATCAGGTCGTCCATCCCTCTCAAAACTTCATCAACAGGTGTCAGATCATCCCATATATGCAGGTAAAATACATCAATGAAACCTGTTTTCAGCCGTTTAAGGCTTTCTTCTACACTGCGCATCATGTTTTTACGGCTATTGCCGGATGCATTGGGATTCGTGAGGTTATCTTTTAAAGTATATTTGGTTGCCAGCACAAAATAATCCCGGTCGTGCTTGCTGATGTACTCGCCTATTATTTTTTCACTGGTACCCAGTTTATAGATATTGGCGGTATCGATAAAATTGCCCCCGGCATTAGCAAAAGTATCCATAATTGCAAAGCTGGTCTCCTTATCTGCGCCCCAGCCAGCTTCGGTACCAAAACCCATTGTACCCAGGCACAATTCCGAAACTTTAAGGCCCGAACGGCCCAATAATTTGTATTTCATAAAGTTGACGTTTTAAATGAATTGAACAAATATCAGGTATTAATGGATACGTGATGCTGAATATTGAAAACAATGTAAGCAGGCAATTGTAATTTATTTAAGGAAATTCTATCGTCATGAAAATCTTAAATATCCATAAAACTATTAAAGCCGACGAGTTAATAAACCTCCTTGATCAAAAGCTCAACCCGTTATTTCACCACCAGAGGCATAGTGATAATATTAGCTTTATAATCGAAAATAAAGAAGGGATTGTTGAAATTTCGTGCCCTGAAATATATGAGGGGTTTTTATTCCGGGTAGAAATAAAAGGCAGGGAACTGCACATTACCCGATCGGAACATTATGTTGACGATGTAAATTCCCTTACAGTGGAATCTATTCTCAACGAATTGTTTAAAGAAATAGCAGCCGATGGTAATGTCACCTTTGTTTTAGAAGGGTAGTAAGCATAAAGCTTAAAGACCAAAGCTAAAAGCTGCTTTACGCTTTCTGCTTTGAGCTTTTTGCTCAAAACTAACCATTTATCCAGCTAAATTTATAATCCAGCATTGGGTTCTTCATTCTTTCGGCAACGCGCAATAAACGATTGGGAAGGTTTAAAATATAATCACGCGCCTTTTCACCGGTTTCACTTAAGTCGGCAATGCTTTCAATATGCCAGTCTTCTATCAGTTCTTTTAAAATATCAACGTAATCAATAGCGGTATAAACACCTAATCGTTGAGCAGCGTCAGTAAAGTGCCCGAATGTTTGGCCGATTTTTAAACCAACTTCGCGCAAAAGATGCGCAGGCATAACAATCTTCTTCCGCATCATATCTTCAAAAGCCAGCATGGCTTCATTGGGATCCACCTCAAATATTTTTTCTATAAAATATTTATAAGCTTTTGCATGACGGGCTTCATCCCCGGCTATAACGCCACACATTTTTGATAATAAGGAATCGCCATCTTTTTTTGCCTGGGATGCAACACGGCGGTGGGAAACATTGGTTGCAAGCTCCTGGAACGACGTATATATAAAATTACGGTAAGGATCATGGCCTGTTCCAATATCGAAACCATCCGCAATAAGGTATTGGGTCGATATCTCCATCTTGCGCATGTTCACACGGCCCGATAGGTATAAATATTTGTTAAGCAAATCACCATGGCGGTTTTCTTCGCCGGTCCAATGCCTTGTCCATTGCATCCAGCCGCCTTCCTCGCAATCTGATACTCCCTGTACCATGGTTAACCACAACTCATAAGTTGGCAGTGCTTCTTCTGTTATAGTATCGCCAACTAAAACAGCAATCAAATCGTATGACAACCCCTGGGCGCTTTCCTGCAGCTCTTTAATTTCACTGAAAAAAGTTTCGCGGGAAGAATCCGGCAAAAAATCCGAAGGCTGCCAAATCGTATCGATAGGCTTCAAGTATTCATCCTTTTTTTCAAGCATGAACTTCTCAATGTGCGTCATCACCTCCCGTCGTTTTTCTGCAAAAAATTCCATAACAACTTATTAGGGTGCAAAGGTAGCAATTATTAACTATATAAATTTATGATTTATGGTTGGTATAATCAATAGCATCTTTCATACAGGCAGCATCTTTCCAGATTTGGGGTGCATGTGCAGCGGCTCATTCTACAACTCGAAAAACAGGCTGCTATGGCTAATATTTATATATTTTTTAATAATTTTAACCATAAATTAATGATCTTTGACATTTCCGGTTAAATAACTTGAATCATTAAAATTACCATTATGGTAATCTATTATGAGTTTAAACCCGTATAAGTTAGGTCGCTCAATTATATTATCAATGAGAGTAAATATTTGCTCATCCGGAATATGTTCTGATTCAAAATATTCAAAGGCCACAGGAAGCCTGGTACTTTTAAATCCAGGTTTTTTTGAAAGCTCTAAATTGGTATCTTTCAGGCCGTTTTTAGTTAAAACATCTTTTTCCCACGTTTGTTCCAACCATGAAACACTTACCCCATTATCTAAGCTTTTAGCTCTTTTAAATGCAATTAAGCGGGTTATAGGTATGGTGGGATTACTTTTTGTGACCATAGGAAACATGATTATACCTAATAAAAGCAAAATTCCATTTACACTAAAGCTTACCGGAAGTTCCATAATGCTACTGCCGGTCGTAATTTGTTTAAATGTGCATAAGTATGTTTGCCTACTATTTATAATTTTTATTTACTTTATGCGAATTCAATTTATCGATAGTTAACTTATATCATAAATTAAGAAAACCTGATAATGTTTGTCCAAATTACTAAAGAAGAATTTTCAAAAGAAATTACTAAGAGAGCCTGGTATCAAACCAATAATATTATCTGGATGGTAATTTTTATTTATCCATTGTTTAGTATCATTGATTTTATTTTTGCAAATAGCATCTGGCTTCAGTTTTTCATAGTACGGGTTACTACTGATCTTATTATTTTAGGGCTTTACAGTTTTTTTCAGCGTAAAAACTATAGCTATAGGTTATTATTGCATATCACTCTTTTTTTGCTTTCCATTGCATCAGCATTACTTTGTAATTTGGTTGATCTTCAGCAATTAAATATTTATTATTTAGTTTTTGCAGCAGTTATCCTGTTCTTCAATCTCCAGGTGTTTTGGGAACCGGTCAATTCAGTAATCCAGGTGCTTTTGGCCCTTTTACTGCTTGCCGTATTTTTTAAATTGTTTAGCGGCTATACATTAGACCTGGTAATTAGCAACGGGGGCCAATTCTTTTTCATTATCGCTTTAATTTCGTGCCTTCTACCGGGCGCGCGTTATAAAATTATTGAACGCGACGTACGTTCACAGATATTGATTGGAAAATCAAATGAGCAGCTCAAGGAGCAAAACAGGGATATTAACGAAAAAAATAACATTATAGACGCCCAATATGAGCAATTACGTAAATTGGATAGTCAGAAAAATAGTTTTATAAACATCGCCGGTCATGACCTTAAAAACCTGGTTGGGTCTATCATCATGAGCAACAATATGTTAAAAGATGAGGATTATCGTTTAAGCGCTGACCAGGTAGAACTAATAGGCTATATATCCGAGGCATCTGAAAAGATGCAATACCTGCTGAATAAGTTAATGGATGTAAAAGAGATTGAGTCGTCTGAAATGAAATTTAACCTGCAGGTTTTTGATATCAATGCCGAAGTAACCAATGTATTTAAAGGATTAATTGAAACTGCGCAGATGAAAAACATTCACCTGGTTAACAATATTTTAAAGCTGCCTTTAAATGTCAAGCTTGACCGTGTGTTTGCGGGGCAGGTATTTCAAAACCTGTTATCAAATGCTATAAAATTTTCGCAAACTAACAACAACATCCGGGTGGTAACAAGCTTACAACGCCAGAGATTTGTTTTTGAGATAATTGATGAAGGTATCCCTATCGGGCAGGAAGAGCTTGATATGATGTTTAACAAACTAAAAACCTTAAATGAGGCATCAAGTCATATAGAAAGCAGGCTTGGTTTAGGACTTTCAATAGCAAAACTAATGACTCAGGAAATGGGGGGCGAATTATTATATCGCAGTGATGATAACGGCAATTATTTCAGAGTAGAATTTCACGTAATTAATTAATATTAACAAACCAATGAACAAATTTTTAACCTTATTAGCCCTTGTATTTCTTTTAAGTAAGGCATCATTGGCCCAGAGTATTGTGTCTTTTAAATCATTAGGGCATGAAGATTACGCCATTTATGGAATGAGTGGCGCCTATTCATTTTATGTTAAGATATCCCCGTTGACAGAAATTGAGGGAAGTAAACTGGTATTATACTTCGAGCCTTCACAGGCTTTATTAAAAGAACATTCCTTTATTAATGTAATCCTCAATGACCGGCCTGCTTATAGCGCCCGTCTTTCAAAAGATTCTATAGGAAAAGTTACCATAAACTTAACAAAAGAAGATCTTTCTCCTGATAGGTTTTTGAAGATACAGATTAAAACATTGATAACCATAACCGATGATATATGCAGGGACCTGGATAATCCGGCCATGTGGCTAAAGGTGAAAGGCTACTCGTATTTATCATTGCTTACAAACAGTAAAGCAGGGGTAAATAATATAAATATCAGTAATTGCTTCGATTCAAAAAGGGCAATTGTTTATCCGTCAGACCCAACACTACATGATCTTAAGGCAGTGGCCTGGGCGTATGCAAGACTCAAAAAGGCCCAGAATAAGCCAATATTAATTTTTGAAGCCGGCCAGGTACCGGATAGTATAAAGAATTATATAATGGTAGGTAATATGGCCGCATTACCTGATGATAAAAAATCATTGGTCAAAGTAACCCCGCAAACGGGAGAGGGCATATTTTACCTTGATAAATCTATGGTTACCGAAACAGATACGGTAACGCAAATGATTAATGAAAAAGGAAAGATAGTACCTCATAAATCTGTTTCTACCGAAACTGTACCTGCTGAAATATTATTTGTATCAGGCGGTGACGATGATGGCTATGAAAAAGCGATCACTGCGTTAAGTAACGTCAATATCTTAAATTCCACTTTTGGTGATTACCTGCTAATTAACGTTGCCCAGAACACTTATTTTAAAACTTTTGATGAAAACAGATCAAAATTAACATTGAAGCAAGTTGGCGGATCAAGTGATTTTCTTTCAGGGATTGGTTCATTAAAGAATGCTTACTCTTTTAAAAACAGCGATTTTAGTTTCACGCCGAAAGAAATTGAAATAAGGTTTATTGGCAGTTACAGTGGGTTAAACCCTGGCGACCGGGGCTATTTTAATATTTATCTTAACGGTTTATTAATTAGCAGCGAAAAGCTTGATGCTTCGGGTAAACTTAATACATCTGTAACCATTAACCGGTATCAGCACCATAAATATAACACCCTCGAATCAGAATTTAGGTTTTTCCCGACCAATGGCGAATGTAAAAACAGCTTTATAAACTTTTTCGGAGAGGTTGATGTTGATAAATCGTACCTTGAATCGAAGAACCCTTTTATATCCAATGATTTAAGTTTCTATCAATATCCTGAAGCTTTTAACTCTGGTACCACTAAAATAGTAATATCAAAAAAAGTTGCTAAATATACTGCAGGCGCTGTTGGCGAAATTGTTTTTGAATTAAACAACAACATCAATGCTAATAATTTCCCCGAATTTGCATATTCCGATCAGATGCCTGTAGGCGACCTGAAGAAATATAATATTATTGCATTGTTAGATAAGGACGACCCTTTAATGAAGGAGTTCCCGGATGCGCCTATTAAATTCAACAGAAACTTCCGGCTGTACAATACCGAAGATAATAAAATAGTGTATTCATTATCAGATACGGTTTCAACCGGATTGGCGCAAATATTTTACGGGCGGAGCAATAACGCTACTTTAGTGCTTACCGCAACAGGATCGCATCAGTCCGATGCATTTTTGGCTGCATCAAAGTCAATTACAGAACAACTTTCAACCCTTTCAAGCAATGTTTGCGTAACGGACGTTAATTCAAACAAATACTTATTCAACATCAATAAATCAAGTGATAATCTTGAATATGTTGAAACCAAGAGCCCCATTACCCGATTCTGGGAAAGTTATAACCTATACATATTGCTGGGCATATTGATATTGATATTGCTATCATTCCTATATGTACGTTCGAAAGTTCAAAGATCACAGGATTTATATAACGATTAAATTTTGTTACCTGGTAACATTAATAATTAAACAAGTAACCTTTAGCAATTAAACCCTGCTAAGGTTACCTGGTAAATTGTTTTAACACTTGAAATAAAAAATATGTCAATCCCTGAGCTTTTGGTTAATGATGGTTTTATCACGCGACGCGACAGGGAAAAGATTGATGATTTTTCAGCCAGGTCGGGGCTTTCTTTTATTAAAATAGCATTAAATTTTGGTTATATATCCCGTAAAAATTACGAGCGTTCAATGATAAATGCCGGGTATGTAACCCGGGATATAAGGGAACTTCCGTTTGACCAGGAAGTACTAAACAAAATAGAGTTAAAATTTGCCGATCAGCATGTAGCAATGCCTTTACGCATTGAAAATAACCGGGTTATAACCATAATGGCTGATCCCAGTAACCAGTTATTTCTTGATTTCATCAGGTTTACTTATGATTGTGAGCCCGAAATAATTATTGCGTCTGATCTGGATATTGTTTGGCTAAGCCATAAACTGCTTGGTGATAAATATGTAAAATCTGCGGTTTTTGAACTTTTAAACCGGGACCCGGCCAATTCGGCTTTTACAACATTTTCATCAGGTCAGCTAATATCCCTATTCCTGTTACTTGGTATTGTAGTGAGCGGCCTGGTGGAGAGTTTCAAATTTACATCAATCCTTATCAATGTAATAATAAGTGTATTTTTCCTGGTGGCTATATTATTTAAATTGTTTTTAGCCCTTGTAGGCTCCCGCTTTGAACTGCACCAGGCGGTAACCAGGGATGACCTTAAAGAAATTGTTGATGATGAGCTGCCAATATATACTATACTGCTTCCGGTATATAAAGAAGATAAACTTATTAAAAAACTGATCTGGAATTTACAGGCCCTTGATTATCCCCGCGAAATGCTTGATATCAAGCTGCTTATAGAAGAGGATGATGATAAAACCCTTAATGCAGTACGTAACCTTGATTTCCCGGCCATTTTTGAAGTTATCGTCGTGCCATTCCACATGCCTAAAACAAAACCAAAAGCATGTAATTACGGGCTTCATTTTTCAAGAGGTAAGTATTTAACTATTTATGATGCCGAAGATATACCCGATACCGATCAGCTTAAAAAGGTAGTGTCGATGTTTGGTAAATTACCTTCAAATTATATCTGTATTCAAAGCGCCTTAAATTACTATAACCGCAATGAGAACTTTTTGACCAGGATGTTTACACTGGAGTATTCGTACTGGTTTGATTACATGTTGCCGGGCTTAGATACATTGGATATCCCTATTCCCTTGGGTGGTACAAGTAACCACTTTAAACTTGAAAACTTAGTTGAGTTGGGCGCATGGGACCCTTTTAATGTTACCGAAGATGCCGACCTGGGCGTACGGGCTTATGCGAAGGGGTATAAAATAGCTGTTATCAATTCAACGACTTACGAAGAGGCGAATAACGAACCTATTAACTGGATCCGCCAGCGTTCCAGGTGGATAAAAGGTTATATGCAAACCTACCTGGTGCACATGCGTAACCCTGTAGCATTATGGAAAAAAATTGGTTGGAAGGGCTTTTTAGGGTTCAATTTCTTTATTGGGGCTACACCGCTTACTTTCCTGGTTTATCCGTTTTTACTTGCCATATTTATAAGTTACCTTGTATTTGACCTATCATCCATCAGGACCTTGTTCCCCGACTGGGTATTATTTATGTCAATTTTTAATTTAATGGTTGGCAATATATTAATGATATATATAAATATGATGGCAGTATTCAAAAGGCGCTTTTATGAATTGATCCTGTTTTCAATTGCTAACCCTGTTTATTGGTTAATGCATTCTATTGCTGCATTTAAGGGCTTGTATCAATTAATTGTTAAACCTTTTTATTGGGAAAAAACTGACCATGGGTTAAGTAAAGTTACCAGCCCCACAAATATTGTTAAATGAGAAACCAATCAAAATATCTGCTGCTTATCGCCTTGTTATTGGCGATTTACTACGTGGTATTGGGCATTTACTTAAATGGGTTGGGGTATTTTAGCCAGGAGGGGCTGTTTTATGTCGAAAAGTCGAAGATCATTGCTGATGGCTTTGGCGACAGGTTAAAAGTAATGGGGCTAACTTCGCCCATATTACCTTTTTATGCATCATTCATTTTTTCAAAAATTGATATTCTTGCCCCAATAATAGCCTCAGCAATGTGTACAGCATTGCTTTTTTATATTATGGCGAGCACCCTCATAAAAAGGGCGAACGATATTTTTTACATATTTATATTATTAATCATTTTTATATTTCATCCCGGAATATTGTATGCCGCTTGTTCAGGCAAATCAATAGCAATGGTTTTGATATTTTTCTTCTTGTTTTTTCTTAACCTCATTAAATTTTACAGGTCAAACACCACATTCCACGTATCAATTGCCAGTATTTGCCTTGTCCTGCTCATCTTCTGCGATTACAAATTTATATGGCTTACTTTATTTTTTATCCCGCTTGTATTAGCTATAACCATACAAAGTTTAAATTTGGGGGAACAGGAATCTATATTCAGGTTATTTATAAGTTTCAATAATCCTTCATTACGGCGAAAACTGATCAACAAAACTTTTGCACTTTACATAATCCTGTTTGTACTGCCATTAGCTTGCGTAATATGTTATAAGCTACTTAACTTGACACATTCCAATGATTTAAACTACTCCACTGAAAGCCCTTATGCTACATGGACAGTTTTGTCAGATAAACTTAGTTTCGACCAATTATCAACAAGTTCTATTTATCAATTGCCCGAATCTTCCATATTAATATCAGCAAGGATCCTTATTTTTTGCCCGCTGATATTTATAGCTATTTACTTATTCAGGGAAAGCACTTACCAGCTTTTAACGCTTTTAACACCATTCGCTTTTGTCGAGTTTTTACATATAAAATATGAAAAAGTGTTCCTGGCCCATGAATACTACCTTATATTCCTTATATTATCACTATTGTGTATTTTGTATAAGGCGCAAACAGTAAAAAATCACCTGGTTTTAAAGTTAATGGTCGGCGCTTTAACACTCGTACAACTTTATACAGGGTTTATTTATCTTCAAAATTCGTCTATCAGGGAGGAGCGAAACTTTGCTACAGTGTTGTTTGATCGCACACCCGACACCCGGCAGGATCAAAACCGCGACCTGGCAAATTATTTAAATCATTTACCCGAAGGTTCGCACGTTTTAATTGATGATGCAACTGCTTACCCGGTTGTTGCTTTTATTAATGATATTAGTTTTCAGAAATTAACATTGCCCTACCAGGAAGGGGCGTTTTTAAGCGCCATTGAAGCGCCTGATAAATATGACGACTATATATTGCTCGCTACCGAAAAAAATGAAGTCACAGGCTTTACACAGCTAAATAACAGGTATGTTCCTATTATAAAAAGGAATAATAGCTCATTAAAACTCAGACGGGTTTATGAAACGGATAACTGGATTTTATATAAAATATTTGATAATTGAGTTTAGTTGGAGATTAGAGACTGGGGATTAGTGTCTTGTCCATGAACGTTGGAGATTGTGGTGTTACTTTAATATACTTTTTAAATTGTCTAAATAATTCTCATTTTGATCTACGCGTTCATGCGTTTGGTTATGTAGTGTTATAAGTGTATCGCCCGGCTTAAAATATTGCTTTAGTTTCAAAGACGATCCATAATAAATTATCTCATCGGTATCGCCATGAAATATGGTGATTGGAGCTGTTGTATGCTGGATGTATTGATAAGTATTTATTTGATATTTTAACAACATTCCTACTGGCAGATACTGATAATATTTTTTTATCAGATCAGCAAGGCTGTAATAGGGCGCAAGCAGGATAAGTCTTTGAGGATGATTTTGTGATGCCAGCCATGCCGCCGGCCCTGTGCCGATGGAATAGCCTAAAATAATAATGTGATTTTCGGAATAATTAGGTTTTATAAAAGCATAAGCAGTGTTTACAGCATCAAAAAGTTGTTGCGTAGAGGTTAAATGGCCGGTGCTTTTGCCATAACCCGGGTAGTCTGTTATAAACACATCGTACCCAAGGGCATTATAATATTTTACAACACCGCCCCAGGTTTGCAAATCGCCCCCGTTGCCATGCAAATAAAAAATAAGTCCTTGTGATTTGGGTACCGTAAACAAACAGGCGCTTAAAATATTGCCATCAGCTGTTTTTATAGCATATTCGTGAAAAGGAGTATGAAAAACAAACTTGTAGCCTATTGGTAATTGAGCACCCGGAAAAATACTTTTGTCCTGTTTGAAATAAAAATACGCGCAAATAGCCAGGTAAATACCCACACAAATACCTGCAATCCAAATAAGTACCTTATAAAAAACTTTCATGCTTTACGTCAAATATATTAATTATTACTATTTATAGTAATAATAACCTATAAAACGCAAAAAGCCCATGAACGCTGTGTTCACGGGCAATTACGATAAGATTTGGCACCGACCTACTCTCCCACATTTTACTGCAGTACCATCGGCTCTGGCGGGCTTAACTTCTCTGTTCGGAATGGGAAGAGGTGGACACCGCCGATATAGGCACCTGAAGGTTTTTTGGTTCATTGGTTCATTAGTTCAATTGTTCATTGGTATGAGCATGTTGAAGAATTTACCGTGACCGATATTTTATTTTGTTTGTCGTCTTTAGCTATGATCCGCAGTTACCAATGAACTACTGAACCAATGAACTATTGAACAATAAACTTAAACATAATTGAAAGAAGTAAGTAGATTGAGAAAACAACAATATTAGTCTTGTTAGTTCATTGGTTCACTGGTTCATTTGTTTATTAGTCATCATGTTTATCAGCTTTGCAACCAATGAACTATTGAACTATTGAACTAATGAACAGGTTCCCAATGAACCATTATTACCTGCTATGAG
>Ga0206864_1182_pt1 | contig 12206 bp, 9 predicted proteins | sample Alteio_BWOrgCont_42_FD_152632 | JGI IMG/M metagenome (GOLD analysis project Ga0206864, IMG submission 152632) | Enriched cells from forest soil in Barre Woods Harvard Forest LTER site, Petersham, Massachusetts, United States -... | ecosystem: Environmental > Terrestrial > Soil > Temperate forest > O...
AGCGGGCTCTGAACAATTGACCAGAAGATCCAAAACAGCAGGCTGACCACGAGCGCAAATCCCCCCACCCCTAATTCAATCAGCACACTAATGCTGCCATTATGAACGTGGCTTACCAGAAAAATATTGCTGACGTCCGCGGCATACGTCGGGCCCAGTCCGGTGCCAAAGGGATTGGCCCTGACCAAATCCAAACCGTATCTGATCAGGGCGATCCGGACTTGCCCGGATTGATTTAGCCGGTCAAGGCCGTTGTAGGCAAACCCCATGCCAGTCTGTTGATCGATCTTGATGTTCAAAAAAGAGGAAAATAACTGGGATTCAAAGAAAAAAGCACCGCCAAACAAGAGCATGGCGATCACGGCCAGGGCTTTGACGGGCGCGCTGGGCGTGCTGTAAAGGATGTAAGGGATGAACATAATCGGGATCGTAAACAAAGCACCACCCGCACCCGAATAATAGATGCCCACCAAGCCGAAAATAACCAGCAGGGTGCGCTGCCGGGCCGTCGCAGCAAACAAACCGGTGGCTACAATAAGATTCCCGTACAGACCGGACAAGTGGCGCGCAGCCGCCAGCGATTCATCACTAAATTGGAATTGGAAACTGGTTATGATCGAGAGGTAGAGCAAAACAAAGAGGTAAGGCAGCCGGCGCATCAGGGCTGGCATCCAGGCGCCTTCGGTTGCTCCAGTAACTCGGGAAAACGATAAAACGATTGTTAGCCAAAGCAACCAGCGGGGAGCGGTCTGCGTCCGGTCCCAGGATATCACGATGTTGAACATCGCCAGCAGAATAAACAGCGACAGCAACACCGTGCCACGACCGCCGGGACTGCGTGACCCCGGAACCAACAACGCCTTAAGCATAACCATGAATACGAGTAAAGCGCTGCCGTATAGCTCTCCGGCATCCGAACGCTTCATGAAGTTGACTATGTAACTTCCAGCATAGACAAAGGCGGCAAAGGTAAAATAACTCAGAATCCACCGGTCGTTTTTACCCAATTGGGAAAGGCCGCCCGCGGGTGAGGGCAACGGCATGGGCCGGGGGTGCATCGGAGAAGCGCGCTGGAGATTAAATCCGTTAACAAACCGCGAAAGACGACATTGTAAACTTACGAAAAACCCCAGGGAGAGTCAAGAAATTCCCCCCGGCGCCCTACTTGGCCTTGGTCACGGCCCGAAAAGCCCAAGCATGCGAAATCAAGAAATTGAAAATTGTTCCGCAGACAATTCCAACCAAGGCCGCCCAATAGACGTGCCCGCCCAGCCAGGAAGATTCCCTGGCCAGGCTGACCGTAACCGACCAATTGACTACCGCGCCGACCAGGCAGGTCAGAACGAAGCGCAAATATTGCGGCAAAATTGGATGCTGGGCCGTCAGGTCGAAAGTCAAGAAACGGTTCGGCACATAATTCCAGGTCATCGCAATCCAAATGGCCAGGGCATAGGCAAGTTTTTGCGACAGACCCATTTTTTCAAGACCGGCAAAGACGAGCAAGTTAACCACCACGCCCGAGGCGCCAATCGCGCAAAACTGGACAAAGCGCGAGACCCGGCCAAATTTGTAGTCGTAGAGCCTTTTGAGATGCAAGAGGTACAGCAACTGCTCCCGGAAATTCAGTTTGCTTTCCCCAAACTTGCGGTCGGCAAACTGAATCGGGATTTCGGCCACTTTCCGACAAGGACATTTGACCAGCACCTCGAGCAGCATCTTGTAGCCGATGGGGTTGAAATCCTTCCTCTGTTCAAAAATCCGGCGGGGCAGCAGATAGAAGCCCGCGCCGCCGTCCCGCACACTGGTCAAGGGCCGGGCCAGCCAGAGCGCCACCAGGCTGTTCAGCCAGCGGTACAGCCCCCAGCCTTTTTCCACGCCGCCTCCCGCCACATAGCGGCTGCCCACCACCAGATCGGCCTGTTGCGTCTCCAGCGCGCGAAGCATTTCGGGAATGGCCTCAGCCGGATGGCTCATATCCGCATCCATGCATAAAAGCACGTCCCCGCGCGCCTCGCAAAAACCCCGTAAAACCGCACTGCTAAGACCGCGTTCATCCGTGCGCACAATCAGCCGTACGGGCACCCCTTGCTGCTGAAGTTCGCGGACACGTTCATCCGTGCCGTCACGGCTGTTGTCGTCCACAAACACGATTTCGTAGGGAATTGCCGGTTCAAGCGCGGCGCGAATCCGCTGCACCAGCGGAAGGATGTTTTCCGCTTCGCGAAAAGTGGGGACGACAATGGAGAGCATAGGCACGGGAAGGTTCACGGTCGTTCAGGCCGCTGACAGGTAAAGCTGGCGGAGGCGTGTAATCATGGTTTGGGTGGAAAAAGACTCCAAAATTTTGCCGACCGGAGGGGGCGGCCCCGCGGACCAAGGCTGGATTTTGGCCAGCGCCTCGGCCAGCGCCACTGGGTCGCCGGGGGGAACCAACAGGCCCGCGGCGGGGTCGCAGACAATTTCCGGAATGCCGCCGACCTGCGACGCGACCACCGGCAAGCCGGCCGCCAACGCCTCAAGCAGCGCCACTCCGAAGGCTTCGGCCCGCGACGGCAACACAAATACGTGGGAGTGCCACAGGACCCGGCGCAATTGTTCCTTATCCATGGCTCCAGCAAATAGAATTCGCGACTCAGGAAAAGAAGGAAAATTCGGGAAGGCCGCGGAGGCCTCGGCGGGAGAGGCGCCGATGATGGCCAGATGCCAGTCGAAATTTTCCGGCAAACGCCCGACGGCTTGCAAGAGCGTGTCGAGCCCCTTGCGCACGATGTCACTGCCCATAAACACCAACCGGCGCGCAGCCCTGGGACGGCCCAAAGGGTCCTCCCCCAACGCGGCTGGACGGGCGAAAAAACTTGCGTCGACCGCTTTGTGCACCGTGATCACGCGCCCGGGATGCGGCGGATGGTATTCCGCCAGGACTTTTTGGCGGGTGAAATTGGAATTGCACAAAGACAAATCCTGCCGCGCGAGGAAACGCCGCTCCAGCTGGCGGCGGCGCGCCAGGGCGAAAAACCGCCGCCAGCCCGCCCGGCGAATGGTCTCCAGCGCGCGTCGCCACAGATCCGCGTTCTCGTAATCATTCACCTGGCCCCACAAGGGGCCGGCGTAATTAAGCAGGGATGCATGCAGGTTGGAATTATTCACATGCAAAATGACGCGTTCGCCCGGTGCTCCCAGCTCGGCGGCCACCCGCAAGGCGGTTTGCCCGAGCCGCCGGTATAAATCCAACGAGCCGGTGCCCCGGCCCGCCGGGTGCCAACGCGGGTTCGTCCCGGAAAACTCCGGAGCCACGAGGTGAAATTCAATTTGTTCGTCGTTGGCAAAAGCCTCCCAGAGGTAACGCACATAGGTATCCGGCCCCGTGGCGCCACGACCGAACAAGGTTGTTACAAATACGACGCGCTGCCTGGTGGCCATGGCCGGAGCTTTCATTGAATCAACCCGTGGCTTTCAAACCGTTCCACTTTTGCTGTAAAAATTCCCTTACCCAGCGCCAGGCGGCGTGGGCCTCCTCGACCTTAAGCAAGAAAACTGCCCCCAACAACAGGCTCAGACCCAAACCGCCCATCAGGGCTGATTTCATCAATTCGAGAATCTTCCCCGATAAGGAAATGTCGCCCGCATATTGAAGCCACGGCAGCCAGGATGGCATCAACCACGCCATGGACAGCGAAAGCACGGCCGCCACAATGAGTTTCCAGGTTTGCCGCGGGAAAAAAGCCAATTGCCATTGTGGGCGGCAGGCATGGACGAAGATCGCGGACAAAAACAGGGCCGACACATTAAAAACCAGCACCACCGGAACACCGTTGACCTGCAGGTGGTGCACGATCCAGGGGGCCGCAAAGCCTGACAGCACCTGCGCCACCGACATCGCCAGGTACTGCGGAAGCACATCGCCGACCACCATGTTGAGCCGGCGATAGGTCTGCCCGGTAAAATCGACAATCAGCAATCCATACAAGCAGGATACATAGTAGACCGTCTGGACAATATCGGCCTTGCTATAATTGGCGCCACCCCACAAGGCGCCCAGCAGATTGGGAATGGCCGGGAGCAAGACCGCCACCATCGCCGCAAACAACAGGGCGTAATGATAGAGGGCATGGGAAATGCGCGCACGCAGTTGACCAGGGTCGCGGTGGGCCAGCACTGATGCGTCCGTGAAAAACACCACACTCACGGGACGCATGAACAAGGAACCCGATTTTACATAGAGCAACTCCGCGTATTTGTAAACCGCCAGAGCGCCATTGGGCAGGTAGGTCAAGGCCGCATTGAAGCCGATAACATACCACTGGGTGGCCAGCACATAAATGGCGGTGACTCCCACGCGCGCAGTCACCGACCATGTGCTAAACCCGGGTTCGCGCAAAATCCACGCATGCCGGTAACCGTTGCGGGAAAGGTAGCGCAAGCTGCCCCACAGCATGACCACCTGCGTTACATTTTGCGACAAGACCACCGCCCACACCCCCACCCACCTGGCCGTCGCCACCATCGCCACCAAGCCCAGCGCGTTGCCCAACACGCCATAAATGGCAAACCGACTATACCAACCGCGCGCATTGCCGACAATGTACAGGTGCCCGTTGGCCACTGTCAGGAGCACCCCGGGTATCAAGCCAATCGAAAACCACGCAACCTGGACTTGCGCTTCGGGAGAAAAACCGGGCGCAATCAATTTGGCCATAGACGAGGCCGTCACCACAAAAACCACCCCGGCGAACATCAGCGCGAGCATGATATGGTTGAAGAGAGCCGAAAAACAGCGATCGGCCTTCTCCGAACCCTCGGTTTCCCTGATTTTGACATATTGAGGCAGGAACACGTCGGAAAACTGCCCTACCATGAAAATCTTTTGCACAATCATCAGCACCGTGATTGCGGCAAAATAATTGCTCATCGGCGCCGTCGTGCCAAAGCACTGCGCCGTCACGATGCTGTCGAGGACGGTGACGCCCAGCCCGACAGCATTGACGAACGTTAACCCGCCGATGGAACGCAATTGCGACATATCACTTCACCATGGCTTGCTCTTGAATCAAGGCTTCGATGACGACGGCCGGGTCGAGTTTCTCCATGCAAGTCGGTCGCTGTTCGCAGCGACCCCGGTAGCACGCGGCACATTCCTCGTCCGCGACGAGCACACGACCTTGGCCATAAACATCCAGTTCCCACGGTGAAGTCGGGCCGACGAGCACCACCGTGCGTTTCCCCAACGCCACTGCGATGTGAAAGCCCAGGCTGTCCGGCGTAAAAAACAAATCCGCCAGGCTGACCAAGGAGGCGAAATCGCCCACGGGGTTGCGACAGCCCAAGTCCACCACCTGTCCCGCGCATTGCTTCATGATGTCAGCATTGAATTGTTCTTCCTCCGGGCCTCCGTAGAGCAACAGAACCGCCTCCGGCCCCCGCCGGCGCAACTGCCGGATAAGCTCAACGAAACCAGGCACCGTCCACTTCTTGCACTGCCAGCGTCCCCCGCCGCCCGTGTTCAAACCGATAACTTTGCGTCCCGGGGCCAGGCCGAGCGTGGTGCGGTACCGGGAGATCAAAGATTCATCCAACAATCGCGCGGGCAATTCAGGCCGGGCCACGGGACCGGGTAGACGGCAGATTTCATACATGATTTCCTGGTAAGTGCGGCGGTTGGCCTTTTTGAGGCGGTCATTCACGCCCATGAGCCACCAGGTCCGCGCTTCCGGGCTGGCTGGCTCGCCCACGCCAAAGCGCCCGGCGATGAAACCGAGTTTTTCGTGACAACGCGCCAGCGACATGATTTGCGCGGAGAGCGCATCGGCATCGAGGCCGATACCCAGGTCGAAATTCTCCGTTTGCAATGCTTCAAGATAATTGCCCTCGACGGCCAGCACGCGGTGCAAATGCGGGTTGCCTTCCAGGAGCGGGCGCGAACGTTCGCGCGTCACCCACGTCACTTGGGCGCCGGGGAATTTTTTGCGCAAGGCGGGCAGAATCGCCGTGGTACGCAGAACATCGCCCATCGCGTCAAGTTTCACCACGAGGATTTTTTGCCCCAGCGGAGCGTAGTCGGCGCAGCCAGGACAAGGCCGTCCGTCACGCTTGTGAAAAACACAAGGGGCGGACCCGCGGTAATACGCACAGTCCGTATGGATGATTTGGTCAGCTTCGGTTGGATTCATATTAGGGGAAATTTATTGGGAAACCGCCGGCGTGGCGGCCAATTCACGAAAAACTGCGGCGAGGTTTTCCCATTTATAACTGGTGATTTCCGCGAAATTCGCCTCGCCGATTGCCGTGAGGCGGGCCGCGGGCAATGAGGCAAGCTTCGCCAGCGCCGCCACCAGGCCGCCCGAAGCGTAAACCAACTCTTTTTGCCGGTGCAGCCGCTCGCCGATAACCCCGAGGTCGGGCGCCACCACCGCCTTGCGAAAACTCATCGCCATGCACACCGAACCGGAATTTTCCACCTCGGTGAATGGCAACACCACCACATCGGCGGCATTGTAAAACACCTGCAGTTCATTTTCCGGGATAAAATGCGGGTGAAGCCGGATGCGTGAATCCGACTGGCCCAAGGCCGCGATTTCCGCGGCATAGGACGGAATAAAAGGTTTGCCCGCGATGACCAGACGCCAATGCGGCCGCGCCGTCTCCCGGAAGGCGGCAATCAACTCATGCAGGCCCTTGTAGGGGCGGATGCTCCCCAGCCACAACAAAACAAAATCGTCCGCGGCCAGGCCCAACCGTGTCCGCGCCTCCGCGGACGTCACGGTGTTGGGATAATATTTTGAAAAATCGCCTTCCGGCACCACGCGGATCTTGCTTCGCTCAACCCGGAGGGTCGCACAGGCCCTCGCCACCGCACCCGGCGAAAACACACGGATTAGCGACGCGTTCCGTGCAAAATAGCGCTGGATCCGCGGCGTCCAGCGGGCCGCGGGTGATGGCTCATGCGCCCGCAGGTTATGCAGCGTCCAGACAATCGGACAACGAAAAATCCTCCTTACGATTTGCACATCCAGAAAGAAGGCGGCAATTTTTGCCAAAGTGACCCAGCGGGAGCGGCCCACATGGTAACGGTCAATCCAATCGAAGTGGAGGATGCCGGGCTGGTCACGCAAGCATGTGCGCGTGCCGGCAAAAAAACGGCTGCGCACGCCCGACCGCACTTCAAAATCCCCCGCCGCCGCCACGCCCCGCATCCGCAGCAACTGGCCGGGGTCTTCCGGGCCGGCCACTGGCAAAAAGCCTATGCGCGTTCTGATCAAATCGTTGCTCATTGAAACGGAGACGGTTGAATTTTCGCCGACCAACCGGCCTTCCCTTATAGGGGCGTTTCCGCGGGCAGTTTGGCCGCGTCCTCCGCCTTGACGGCCAGAAATGGTCCAATGGCCAATCCTTCAACGTTCCCCTCCAGCAAGTGTTCGACGGCGTCTTTGGGCGAACCGACAATGGGCAACCCATGGCGATTGAAGGAGGTGTTCAGCACGACGGGAAACCCGATTTTCCGCTCCATGGTTTCCAGCAACTGATAATAGGCCGGGTTTGTGTCCGCGAGCACTCCTTGAGGCCGTGCCGTGCCGTCCACATGGGTGATGGCCGGAAGCTTGGCCCGATATTCGGGCCGAACATTAAATGCCTTGGTCATAAAATATTCGGGGATGTAGCCCTCCAGATAGGTATCCCATTTTGCGTCCAAACCCGACGGCGCGAAAGGGACAAACCAGTCCCGCTTTTTCAAGTACTTGTTGATTTTGTCCTTCATGCCCTGGTTGCGCGGATCGGCGAGCACGCTGCGCGCGCCCAGCGCGCGCGGGCCCATCTCCATCCGCCCCTGGAACCAACCCAGGACCACCCCGCCGATAAGCAGGTCGGCCACCGCATCATAATACCGTGCCGGCCGGCTAAAGGCGATTTTTCCCTGATGGCGCCGCAGTTCCGCCTCGATGGTCGCCGCATCAAACTCATTGCCCAAATATACGGACCGAAGCCGGCCAACCCGGGCCCGGCCAGCTTGCAGACGCTGGGCATACAACGCCGCCCCCAAAGCCAGCCCGCTGTCACCCGCGTCCGGAAAGACGTAATAGTCGCGCACGCCCAGTTGTTCGTGGACCAGCTTGTTGAACTTGACGTTCAGCATCACGCCGCCCGCCACACAGATTGGGAGACTGGAGCCGCAATTTTCGCGGGCTTTGCGGAAAAATTTGGCCAACACTTCCTCGACCACCCGCTGGCACGCGGCCGCCAGGTCGCGGCGTTTTTGCTCGTCACCGACGAGTTTGCGAAATTCGTCGGCCTGCACAATGCCCGTCCCCGTATCCCCGTGCAACTGGATGCGGCGGTACTGCCAGGGTTCCTTGGTTTGCAGCCGGCCCGCATCGTCACACCAAATCCAGCGTTTAAGTTCATCATAGAAGCGGTCCGGGTCCCCATAACACGCCAGCCCCATGGTTTTGTTTTCGCCTTCGATCGGCTCAAATCCCAGTGCTTCCGTAATCGCCTGGTAGAAGCTGCCGATGGAATTTCGATCCGACACCGTGTAGGAACGAGACAGGTTCTCCCCCTCGCCCAATCCGACGGTGGCTGAAAGCTGGTCGCCAAAGCCATCCACCGTGACACACAATGCCTTGTCAAACCCACTGGTATAGTAGGCGCCGGCTGCATGGCAGAGGTGGTGTTCAACATAAAACATTTTTTGTGGAACCAATCCTGATTCTAGAAAGAGTCGGGGCCAGTTGAGGCTGTAACCCATGGCATTCCCCATCTTGCGGCGCAACTGGCGCAGAAGCGAAGGCTGGGACGGTGTCGGCGGCTCGTCCGGCGAAGCCACGGAAAGTCCCTCCATCATCGTGCCTGGGTTCCTGCCTTGCAGGGCGATGACTCCCACCTCTTTCGGCTCAACCCCGCCAATGCGGAGCACCTCGCGAATGGCCAGCGTCGGAAACCCGCGCTGGTGTTTTTTACGGCTCAGTCGCTCCTCCGCGATAACCGCCGTGATCCGGCCGTCTTTAAGCAAAGCGGCCGAGGCGTCATGTCCCGTGTGAATGCCGAGAACCAGGGAAAGGTTGCTCATGGGTGTGTTTGGGTAAGATTGTCCGCGTGGATTGAAAATTGTTTCCCAATCGGATGGGTCACTGAATCGCGCTCAGGTGGCCGGCGTTGGCACCAGCTCTTTGAGGATGCCTGCGGCAATGTCCGAGAGGGAACGCAAAGGGGTCGCATCGGCCACGGCCCGGTTGTAGGCGAGAAACCCGGCCGGCTGGTTGAGCGCATCGCGCAAAGTAGCCGGCAAATCTTCCGCCCGACGCACAACATTGGGAAACCGGTTGAGAATCATGTAGCGGTCGTTGTGGTATTGGTGAATGAAATGCCGGAGGTCAAACCCCGCGCCGGGCGAGCCCGCCCTGAAGTCGTCCATCGCCAGAAACAAAACCGGCCGGTCAAAATAACAGGCCTCCCAGCCCAGCGTGGTGCCCAGGTGGACGAAAGCGCGGGCGTGCTCGACCTTGTTGTATTTCTCGAAAACCTGCGCCGCAGACAACTCGCGACCCTGCCCCTCCTGCCGGAACCAGTCGAACCGCACGTTGCTTTCGCGCCGCAGTGCGTCATAACAACTCCAATCCAGCAGATTCGGATACGGACGCACGAGCAAGACCGTCTGCGGCGCGACTTCGCGCAGGGCCACCGCCAGTTGCAAGATGACGGCGACCTCCTGCCGCACCAGATCCGGCGTGCCCGTGCCACACCCGTAATAAACATAGTCTCCCGGCACCAGGCGCTGGCGGGCCGCGGGCGTTTCCAAATATTGTTTAAGCGGAGCAAGCTGGGTCGCCCCGACTTCGCGGATCAGGCGCGGCTCGACGCCCTGCAAGTCCGCCAAGTCCTCGCTTAAACCACGGTTCCAGGTAAAATAGGCCCGCATCCCGCCGCGCGGAATGGTGGTGTGTTTGCACGGGTGGTCCCAACTATAGATATAGGCGGCATTGGGTTTGCCGGAGGTTAGCGCGCGACGCAAAAACGGCAGCGAACCGATGCGGGTGATGTGCAGGAATGCGTCCACCCCTTCCAGGGAGGTGGCATCACCCCCGCCGAGCCACGGCAACACGGTGTCGACGGAAACCCCCCACGGGAGCAAGCGCCGCAAACGCAGGTAAAACAAACCGCGCTTCTGGCGCGCCGGCGGCAACTGGGCCAACCCAAACATCTCGGTGATGAAAAAATTATTCCGGCTTTTGGGCAGGCGCCGAAAAACGAGGAAGAAACGGGTGACTATCGCCGCAACCAGGTTGCGGGGCCAACGGTACAGGCGCAATTCCTTCAGCCCCTTGACCGGGTGGGCAAAGGGCCGATCGGTAAAAACGACCACGTCCACCTGCTCACTCAAGGTTTCGATAAAGCGGTGCAAGTCCACGCGAAAATCAAAATGCTCAACGCTCAGGCCGAGGGTAAAACGCCGCCCTACTCCAACTGTCGTGCGGGAAGTGGTGCTTCTATCGCTCATCTCAATCATTGGCAGTTCAGCCTTTCCGGCTCCGGCGAAGCGTTGCCCGGCGCGGGACAACCGCATTCATTCATTCAACCCTGGCGCGCCCGGCTTAAAAGATCGCACACCTCGCGCACCGCGCCGTTGCCGCCACGAGCCTGGGTGACGATGACCGCGGATGAAATGACGGACGGATGCGCGTCCGCGGGAACACAGGACAAACCGCCACCATCGCGCACCGCGCTCAAACAGGGCAAATCCAACTCGTCATCGCCGACATAGGCGACTTCGGCCAGGGACAACTTCAGCTTGGCCGCGAGGTCGCGCACGACGGGCAGCTTGTCCTTCACCCCGGGGAAATAATTCGTGACGCCACTGGCGCGCATCCGCGCCGCCGTGCTTGCGCTGTTCTCGCCGGAAATGACCGCCACCTCAATGCCCAGGCGGCGCACCTTGGCCAGCCCGTGGACATCGCGGATATGAAACCGCTTTAGCGCTTCGCCCTCCGGGCCGTAGTACAGGGTGCCCGGCGTCAGTGTTCCATCAAGATCAAGCACGAGCAGGCCGATGCGGGCCAGATCCGCCGTCGGGCCCGGTCGGACACAATTCAGACTCCGCATAATTTCTTCCGCTTCGCGCAAATCATGGGCGTCATCGATGTCCGTCGGCCAGGCGGAATCAATTTTATATGGCAAAATTTTTCCGCCAGTCATCGAACCGCCACGAATGATGTCCGCGCGAATCACATCCACCACTCCGACATGCCACCAGGCCTGGGGCAGTAATTGACGCGGCGCATTGTACGGCTCGGCGATGCCGGGCACGTCGAGCAGGTTGCGCATATAAGGGCCGCCCTGGTCAAGCCGCCACATTTTAAACGGATTAACCGGCGCCGGGCAAACCGAGCGCACGGCCGTCGCGGTTGGATCATTCAAAAGCATTCGGACGGTTTCATCAATGGCTCCGGCCGGTCGCGCCGGCGTCGTTGGCCGCAGGTGGACGACGATGTCGGCCTTCCATCCTGCTTGTTTTTCCAACCAGGCGAGGGCGTGCTGGAACACGGGCAGGTCAGGTGTCTCATCGCGGGCGAATTCCGCCGGGCGCATGAAGGGGGTCTCCGCGCCGTATTTGCGGGCCACGGCGGCAATGGCCTCGTCATCTGTGGAGCAAATCGTACGGGTGACGAGCTGGCTGGCTTTGGCCGCGGCCACGGAATATGCCAGCAGCGGATGCCCGAGCAAATTGCAAATATTTTTGCCCGGCAGGCCTTTGGAGCCGCCGCGGGCGGGAATGAGCGCAAGGATGTTGGGCATGTCGGCTTTAACCCTTGCGGCGCAGTTTTTTCATGATCGGGACTTCACTGTCGTAGATACACTTCTCGCCATCGCCAAAACTTAATTCGATGGCGCGCACATCGCGCACCAGACGCGCAAAGCCCTGCGGTTCGATGGAAGCGGCCTGATCGCTGCCCCACATGGCACGGTCAAGGGTGATATGCCGCTCCAGCACACATGCGCCCATGGCCGCCGCACCCACCGATGGCGCCAGGCCGACTTCGTGGCCGGAATAGCCCACCGGCACACCGTAGCGCGCCGCCAGCGCCAAAATCACCCGGAGATTGAGTTCCTCGAGCTTCGAGGGATAGGTGCTGGTGGCGTGCAACAGGATTAACTCCTCTTTGCCGAGCACCTCGACCGCGTGGTCCACCTGCGCCAGCGTGCTCATCCCTGTGGAC
>Ga0206864_1276_pt1 | contig 12125 bp, 10 predicted proteins | sample Alteio_BWOrgCont_42_FD_152632 | JGI IMG/M metagenome (GOLD analysis project Ga0206864, IMG submission 152632) | Enriched cells from forest soil in Barre Woods Harvard Forest LTER site, Petersham, Massachusetts, United States -... | ecosystem: Environmental > Terrestrial > Soil > Temperate forest >...
AGCTATGAAGGCGATTTAATGGCTGCGGCAGGTGTGTCGTACACAGTGGGGCGTGAGGATAACAGCCAATATAATGAAACCTACGACGGCTCACAATTAAGGGAAAAGCACCAATTTCCGGACGGCGTGGACCCTTACAAAACCCCCGGTAGCCCGGAGAGCGGCTTGCTTTGGGGGATCAGCGCCAACAAGCTATTACCTGATGGGATGGGTAACAAAATGGTACAAACCTATAACATTCGAGTTTGCCTGAGCAAAGACCCGGCAAACAGCATGCCCATCACCCAACCGGAAGACTATAAACCCGAACGTTATGAATTATTGCTTCGGCTGATGGAGAAGAAGCCCATCCGGCATATCGAAGATATCATGACCACGAGCGAAATGCCGAACCGCAAGACGGATATAAACAATAACGGGCCATTTTCGACGGATATGATCGGCATGAGCTGGCAATACCCCGAGGGCAGCTACGCACAACGGGCAGCTATCTTTAAGGCGCATGAAAACTACACCAAAGGCTTTTTCTATTTTATCGGGCACGATCCGCGTGTGCCGGAAAACCCAAGGAAGGAGATGCTGGCCTATGGCTACCCGAAGGACGAATACCTCAACTCCAATCATTTCACCACGCAAATGTACGTGCGCGAAGCCAGGCGGATGCTTGGGGCATACGTAATGACACAGGCGAATTGCCAGGGGAAGGCACTGGTAAACGACGGGATTGCGCTGGCAGCCTATACCATGGACTCGCACAATGCCGAACGCCTGGTGGTTAACGGCATGGTGAAAAACGAAGGCGACGTCCAGATAGGCGGGTTCGGCCCATACCCAATAGCCTATAGAAGTATAACTCCCAAAATGAATGAATGCAGCAACCTGCTGGTGCCCGTTTGTTTGTCGGCATCGCATATTGCCTACGGCTCCATCCGGATGGAGCCGGTTTTTATGATGCTGGGACAGTCGGCGGCTGTCGCTGCCTGCATGGCCATAGATAGCGATTCGCCCGTACAGCAGGTAAATGTGCGAACATTGCAAAAAGAACTCAAAAACAATCCCCTGGCTGACGGCAGTACGCCCGAAGTGCTTGTCCTCAATGACGATTCTGCATCGGTATCGGTTGAGGGCGACTGGAAACGCAGGCAAAACGTCCCGGGCTGTTATGGCCCCTCCTTGCTGATGGCAGACTCATCGATAAAAGCAACTGATTTCGTGCGTTTTACTCCGCAACTCAAAGAAGAAGGGGTTTACGATCTATACACCTACGTTGTAAAAGCGCGGGGCGCCTCAAAATACCTGAATTTTACGATAAACAACGGCATTGAACAGAAAGACATCGAGTTGAACATGAACGACATCGTCGTGAAGGGGCAAACAGAAGGTCAGTGGGTGCCCTTAGGCAAATACCACTTTCAACCCGGAAACAAAGGCTCGGTTACCATCACCGGTAAAAACGCAGATGGCGCAGTAATAGCCGATGCGGTGTTATTTATTCCGGCAAGAAAATGAACCAGCGCAATCAACCGCTCGCCAATCAACCCAATGAACGAATGAACCAATAAACCAATGAACCAATGAACGAATGAACCAATCCTCAATTCGTATTCAAAATCAGCCCAGGCTCATCAAATTCAATAAGGCGTGCCCGCTCTGTGTGAGGGATTGAGACAGATTTGTTTGCCCTGTAATCGTAGCTGATGCACACCGTCTTTCCGGTTGTGCAAATTTCCTCGCCATGTTCGGTAAGCTTTACCAGCACATGCATAATGTCAAAGCTGCTATTGCCGATACGTGTGGTACGTACATAGCAGGCAATTTCGTCGTTTAAGGTGATCGGCTTTAAATAGTTCACTTCCGACCGGCCAACGATGACCCCGCTTTTGCTTATGTCCCATTCAATTGCTTCGCGCCAGTACTTTAGCCGGGCTTCCTCGAAGTATGTTAAGTAGATTGCATTGTTCACATGCCCAACGGCGTCAATATCCGAGAAACGGATCGTGATAGGGGTTTTATATTTATATCCTGATAGTTTTTCACTCATTTTGCGTCATTTTGTCGTCTCAAAATAAAAGCTGCGGACATATTGTCTGCTAAAACGATGATTTTGAACGCTGGTACAACACTTGTTAAATCCTTCGCGAAGATAAATAAAAGAAAAACCTTAGGAGGATAGAAAAATGACATTAGTAAAATTTGCAAACGGACACAAAAACCATGCGGTTAACCCTTTTTTCAGCGATGTGTTTGATTCCATATTAAACGACAGCTTTTTAAGCGATAAATTGGCAAGCCGCGTTCCCGCAGTGAACATTTCCGAAACCGAAAATGAATTTCACATTGAATTGGCTGCCCCCGGCTTAAAGAAAGAAGATTTTAAGATCAGCCTCGACAAAAACGTATTACGCGTTTCCGCCGACAAGAAAACCGAAAATGTTGAAGAAGGCAAAAAATTCAGCAAACGTGAGTATAGCTACAACTCATTCACCAGGTCGTTTACGCTGCCTGAAGTTGCCGATGCTGCAAAGATCGAAGCCGAATACACCGACGGCGTGTTGAGGCTTAACGTAGCTAAAAAAGAAGACGCTAAAGTTCAGTCAAGAGAAATTGCTGTAAAATAAGGACACGATTTTTAAGATTGAATTGATTTTCAGGATAAAAAATCCGAATTAGTATTTTTTAGGTGAAAGGATTACTAGGATAAGATCTTATAATCCTCAAATCCTAAGAATCATAGTCATGTTTTCATAATAAGTTGGTTTAGTTTGAGAAGGCCGCTCCGCGAGGGAGCGGCTTTTTTATTTTAGATTTACGAATTACGATTTTAGATTTGGAATGCGGTCGATAGCAATTGAAGCAGCTTCCGATAGACATTCTTCTAAAAATCGTAAATCTAAAATCGTAACTCGTAAATCAAATCAATCTCTCATATTAATATACTGCAACGGCTGCCCATAATCGCCTTTGCGACAGAGGGCGATAACGGCCTGGAGGTCGTCGATCTTTTTGCCTTGTACGCGCACCTGGTCGTCCATAATGGAGGCTTGTACTTTTAAGCCGCTGTCTTTTATCGCTTTAACAATTTTTTTTGCAGCTTCTTTGTCGATTCCTTCTTTGATCTTTATTTCCTTGCGGATCATGTTGCCAGCAGCATATTGCTCTTTGCCAAAATCAAGCGCTTTGGGGTCCAGGTTTTGCTTAACCATCCGGCCAATGATCGAATCCTGGATGGCTTTAAGCCGCATATCATTTTCGGTTACAACAGTTAGCGTGTTCGTCTTTTTGTCGAGATCGATGGTGCTGTTCGTCCCGTGGAAATCATAACGGTTCAGGATCTCTTTTTTGGCGGTGTTAACGGCATTATCAAGCGTCTGTCCGTCGATCTTACTAACAATATCAAAAGTGGGCATGGGTGGTTAATTTTGGTGTGGACAAAGTTATGGATTTTTTAGTCCGAAAGTCCGGAAGTCCGGAAGACGAAGCATTTCGGTTGTGTGAAATGTTTATGATATATTTTAGTCCGAAAGTCCGAAAGTTGGAAGAAGAGAAGATTGTATTACTGGGAAAGCCGGCATCCCGATAGCTATCGGGATCGAAAATCGAGTAGATGGCTGTTTGTCGTATTCAAACTTTATCCACGCCCAAAATACTGACCGCCTTTTGCCAGACTTTTAATTTTTCGAACTTAAAGCTCATATATTTACTAAGTGCGGACAAGTTTATTAAACAAACCAAAAACCAACAAAATAAACCCACGACTCACACACTCCCCGCCCACAAATCCTCCGACTTCCCGACTTCCGGACTAATGTTAAAAACACATTATGTTTCAAACGAGTTAATATTAAATTAACAATTAAATAAGCAGATTTGTAAATCCGGCTGAAAGGCCGGCCTTTTTATGGATAATAAAAACGTACCTATAATAAATCGCGAGATCAGCTGGTTGTATTTTAATGACAGGGTGTTGCAGGAAGCTGCCGACCCGACCGTTCCACTGATCGAGCGGATCAAATTCCTGGCCATATTTTCATCCAACCTGGATGAATTTTACCGCGTAAGGGTAGCCACATTGAGCAGGCTGGCCAACCTCAACGAAAAGGCGAAAGAGTTATTGGGCTATAATCCTAAAAAGATACTTAACCAGATCAAAAACATTGTTGTACGGCAGGAGCGCAAATTCAATAACCTGTACGAAAACATCATTGTAAAACAGTTAGCCGAAGAAAAGATATTTATTTTGAATGATACCCAGCTTAACGTAAGCAGGGGGGAGTTCGTAAAGAAATATTTCAGGGACGTGCTGCTGCCGACGCTGGTGCCTATTATGCTGAATTCAGACCTTCCGTTGCCCGAATTGCGCGACAGGTCCATTTACTTTTTTGTTAAGCTGACGAAAAATAAAAAATCGAGGCTGGCCCTGATCGAGGTGCCGGATTCTCTGCAACGGTTCGTGGTACTGCCCGAGACGAATAACCTAAAGTTTATTATCCTGATAGACGACATCATCCGGTATAGCCTGGAGGACATATTTTTCATTTTTGATCACGACAGCGTCGAGGCTTATTCTATACAGCTGACCCGGGATGCGGAGCTCGACCTGGACAAGGAAGTAAGCGAGAAATTTATCGATTCACTTTCAAAAAGCCTGCTAAAACGACGCAAGGGCAAGCCCATGCGTTTATTGTACGATGCGGAGATGCCGCTTGATATGCTCAAGTACCTCGTAGGTAAAATGGGCCTGCATGGCGAGAACCTGATACCGGGCAACCGCTACCATAATTTTAAAAATTTTATCTCGTTCCCTAACGTGGGGAGGGCGGAGCTGGAATACGAAAGAAACCTGCCTTTACCAGTTGAGGGTTTGTCATTCGGCAAAAGCCTGATGGAGATGGTGGCTAAAAAAGATTATCTCATCAGTACGCCGTATCAGTCCTATGATTACGTTATCCATTTTCTTCGTGAGGCTGCCATCGATCCGAAAGTAAAAGAGATCAGCATAGCGGTTTACCGGCTGGCCGACAATTCAAGGGTGATGAATGCCTTGATCAACGCGGCCAAGAACGGCAAAAAGGTTACCTGCCTCGTAGAGCTTCGGGCTCGCTTTGACGAGCAAAATAACATTACCTGGAGCCGGCGGCTGGAAGATGAGGGGGTAACGGTACTGTACGGCATTGAGGGCTACAAAGTGCATTCCAAGATATGCCTGATATCGCGGCTTGAAAAAGGGAAAATCCAATATTATGGCTGCCTTTCCACAGGTAACTACAATGAGAAGACCGCCCGGTTATATGCGGATCACACCCTGTTGACCGCCGATAAACGCATCACCGGCGACCTGGTGAATATTTTTAAGGCCTTAAATAAGAATCTTTTACCGAAAGGATTAAAAAACCTGATCGTATCGCCGATCGATTCCCGCCCCTTCATTTACTGGCTTATTGACAACGAAATAAAAAATGCAAAAGCCGGCAAAGAGGCTTATATGATCCTGAAGATGAATAGCCTGGCCGACGAGCAGATCATTGCCAAATTGTACCAGGCCAGCAATGCGGGGGTGAAGATCAAAATGATCATCCGCGGCATGTGCTGCCTTATTTCGGGGATGAAGGGCTATAGCCAGAATATTGAAGTGGTAAGCATCATCGATAAATACCTCGAGCATTCGCGGGTGCATATTTATTGCAACGGCGGCAATGAACTGATCTACTTAACCTCGGCCGATTTTATGACGCGCAACATCGATACGCGCGTTGAGGTGGGTTTCCCGGTGTACGATGATATTTTGAAAAAGGAAATAAGGGATATCATTAACCTGCAACTGGCGGATAATACCAAATCGCGGGAGATCAATGTCCATAACACCAACAAATACCACAAAAACGACTCCGGCATCCCGCAACGGGCGCAAGTGGACATTTACGATTACCTGAAATTTAAAAGCAAATAAAAATTGAGATACGCCGCCATTGACATTGGGTCAAACGCAGTAAGGTTGCTTATTGCCGATATTATCGAGAACAACGCATCTGTTTCGTTTAAAAAGAATACGCTGGTGCGCGTGCCCTTGCGGCTGGGCGACGACGCTTTTTTGGACCATCAGCTGTCGGAAAGGAAGTCAACCGACCTTTTAAAAACGATGTCGGCATTCCGTAACCTGATGGATGTATACAAAGTGACCGATTATATGGCGCTGGCGACATCCGCTATGCGCGAGGCGAAAAACGGCGAAGAAGTTTCGCGGCAGATAAAACTTGAATGTAATATCGAACTGGAGATCGTCAGCGGTCAAAAAGAGGCGCAGATCATTTATTCCAGTCATGCGGAACAGAATATCGATAAGAACAAAAATTATCTCTATATCGACGTAGGCGGCGGCAGCACCGAGCTTTCACTTTTTTCGGGCGGGGAGTTGTGGGCGTCCCGCTCGTTTAATATCGGCACCATCCGTATGCTGGATAACCAGGATACCGAAGAAAGCTGGGAAGATATGAAGGAATTTTTACGTGATAATTCGCGGCCTTTTAAGGTAATTTCCGGGATAGGCACAGGCGGGAACATTAATAAACTCTATCGCATGTCGGAAGAAAAGGAGGGCGAGCCACTTTCATTCGGCAAATTGAAAGCCTTGTACAGCTACCTCACGTCTTTTTCATTAAAAGATCGGATCAATGTCCTTGGCTTGAACCAGGACCGCGCGGATGTGATCATACCCGCCTGCGAGATCTATATAACCGTGATGAAGGCCGCGAATATTAAGAATATTTACGTGCCGACAGTGGGCCTTGTTGACGGGATCATACAGACACTTATCGAGAAAAATTACCCAAGGTGAGTTAAATTAATTTAAATAAATTAGTTAGAAATTAAATAAATTGTTATTACATTTGTAGTGCCCGCTCAAGGGCATGTTTTTCATAGGTAGATGTAGGGTCGAGTACTTGTTATTCGACCCTTTTTTTATGCCTTTTAAAATAAACAAACGGGTGTATGAGCCAGGAGAGGAAGAAAAAAATTGTGGTGGCCATTACCGGGGCCAGCGGTTCTATTTACGCCAAACTGCTGCTTGACCAATTGGTGAAATTAAGCGCCCAGGTGAAGGAAGTTGCAGTGGTGATGTCGGACAATGCCAAGGACATCTGGAAGTTTGAGCTTGGCAACGAAAAATATGCCGATTATCCCTTCAAATTCTACCCCAAAAATGACTTTATGGCGCCATTCGCATCAGGCTCGGCCAGGTTTGATACGATGGTTATCGTTCCCTGTTCCATGGGAACACTTGGCAGGATAGCGGCAGGAACTTCGGACGACCTGGTCATCCGCGCGGCCGATGTAATGCTCAAGGAGCGCCGCCGGCTTATCCTGGTGCCGCGTGATATGCCTTTTAACCTCATCCATATCCGCAATATGGAAACCATTACCCTTGCGGGCGGCATTATCTGCCCGGCGGTGCCGTCGTATTACAGCCAGCCTAAGACTGTGGAGGAAGTGGCCATGACCGTGGTTAACCGGGTTATCGATTTGATCGGTTTGGAGAATGACGGTTACCGATGGAACGAATAAAATATACCACGTCACTGGTAATATCATTCTGGATCGCGCTTGTATTTGGCCTTACCCATGCCAGCGCCCAGCAAGTGTCGTGCACCATGTTCAGGGAGCATGGCCTGGATGTATCGTGGGACCGGTCGGGTAGTAACCGGATCGCCTACAGTCAAAAAAACGACAAAGGATTTTATAATGTTCATCTTGCCGATCCCGACGGGTCGCACGATACCTGCCTTACCTGTAATTCACCATTGTTGCCAGATGGGCACAATGGCTCGGGCGTGTGGCATCCTTCGGGCAAATGGCTGCTGATCACCTGCGAAAAACCGGTGCACAAGGGGGCTCGTTCCCTGCTATGCCCGGCCTGGGCGGATACACCGATATCTGGATCATCAATTCCACCTGCACAAAAGCCTATAAATTGTTAGACCCGCCGAACGATATCGACCATGGCATCATCATGCCCCATTTTTCGAACGATGGCAGGCACATCGTTTGGACCAACCGGAAAACCAGGCCGAACCTGTTCCTGCACGGCAGGCTGTTCGGCTACTGGACCATCAACGTTGCTGATTTCGCGTTCGACGGGCAGGGAGTTCCGCACATCAGCAACATAAAAGAATTGGAACCTGCAGGAAGCGCATTCTATGAAACGTACGGCTACTCACCCGACGACAAAAAGATCATTTTTTGCAGCGATATCCACCACGTCTCGGCCTGGAACGAACAGATATACACCATGAACCCCGACGGAACAGATGTAACGCAGCTAACCAGCAGCGCTTATAACGAACACGCCTTTTACACGCCCGACGGCAAACACATCGTTTGGATGACCAATAAAAACAGCAAGGCCGGCACCGATTGGTGGATGATGAACGCCGATGGCAGCGATAAAAAGCGGCTTACTTATTTTAACGATAAAAACAGTCCGCAGTATTTCGGGAAAGCCATTTGGTGCTGTTTTGGCTCTTTCAACAAGGAAGGCACCGCATTTGTGGGCGGCCGGCAGGTGAACCTGATTACGCAGGAGGGGCAGCTAATGATGGTGAAGTTAAAAAGGTGAAATAACCGAATTTTCCTTTCATGCGGTATGGGTTTTTCGCAATTAAAGCTTATTTTGCATGACTGCTTTCTGATTTAGTACCACAACAGTCGGCAATCGCATTTTCAATTGCCTGATACCAATCAATATAGTCCCCAATTTTATCGGAGATTTCAGCGATCTCAATTTCAGTCAAGTCTCGGCCTAATTCTTGGGTAGCAACTTGACGTAGATCATCAACACAAATTGAGTAGATAACTTTGTTTCGATTCATAACGATGTTATTTTAGGATAAAACTTATGTTCCCTGTGCCATACCAAAGAATTTTGATGAGGATAGATTTCTTTGCTTTCAGGCAAAATGATTTTTAGGTTCTTGTTTGATATTTGAAGAAAGTCTTGATCACTTATTTTACCATAATTTTTTGGCAAGGAATTGACCGCTTCCGAAATTAGTATTTCAAAATCATTTTTTATTGTAAACCAACCAGCATCAAATGCCCAATGGTGTAGATGACATAGCGATATTCCATTCCAAATATCATCTTTGCCATTAACGCTATGCGGAACGATATGGGCCGCTTCAACCTCCCAGCACATCCCATCGGGCGCCTGTATTTTTATTCCACAAAAAGCGCATTGATAATCGTATGCCTCAATGACTGCTTGGCGAAATCCTCTTGCCCTTATTGCATATTCCTTAGTCGAGGTTAAGAGTTTTCTAGTTGTATCAAATGGATTATGATCTTTTGGACGAGGTTTCTGGTTTAGTTTTTTAACGATTTTTTCAACCTCGTAAGATTTAGTCGGCAAAAAGTATTTTTGAGAAATGGGAATATTCAAAAGCCTTAAGGCTTTATCATACCCTTCTTCTGTAAGCATCCACTCTTTTTTATGTGTTAAGCTAAATGTCGACGTCGGTCTTGAAACCAGTTTTTCCCTTGCCAAAGAGTCTGCAGCCCGGAATAAAAGGCGATGCCACAAATAGGCTCTTTTAACCCTATTTTCTTTTCGATAAATAGTTTGCAAATAAGCCGACCTTTGGTTTTCATCGAGTTTGAACTCATTAGCGATTTCATCAACAATTTCTTGGCCTGAACGAAACTCCTTGATAACTCCGTTGTGCTTAAAAAGTATTTTGAGCAAAGCATTTTCTACTTCGATTCTTGCTGGCATTCCCAAATCTTCCAGCATTTGGCTTTCATAACTCATTATTGTTTTTTTGTTCTCATAGAAAAATTCGATTTACTAATCACATTAAAATTAATTAAAATACCAAGAGATTATATTGATTTGGCGATTTTTTAAAAGCGAACGATATTCAACGATTCATTGATGCATTTTTATCATCAAGAGAAGAAACAATATTTGGGAATTGGTTAGAGGGGCTTGCCATATTTATTAACGAAAAGGTTTACAATGGTCATAAATCGTCGACAAATGGTATTGATTTAGAATTTGAGAAGGAAGGCGTTAGGTATATTGTCGCTATTAAGTCTGGACCAAATTGGGGCAATAGTTCTCAAATAAAGAACATGGTTTTAGATTTCAATACTGCTCGTAAAACTATTAAAACCAGCGGGTTGAAGCAGTGAATGGTTGTTGTTATGGCAGGGATAATGTTCCAATTAAAATAGACAATTATAGCAAGCTATGCGGACAAAGATTTTGGGAATTTATTTCAGGCGATGAAAACCTATACCTGGAATTAATTGAACCTTTAGGGCATAAAGCCAAAGAAAAGACGGACGAATTTGATGAAGCCTATAGTAAGGTGATTAATCGCTTCAATGATGAATTTATCCAAAATTTTTGCACAAAAGATTACAGCATTGACTGGAATAAACTCTTAAAGCATAATTCTTCAAAAAACGAATGGGACAAAGTTAAAATAGCCAAGGATAAAGAGTCCCATTGACACAATCATGCTCTGATAAAGCTGTTTTAAATTCCTTCCCTGGAAATTCAGTCTCGATTTGGTTAACGAGGAGTCGGCATGCTGAATCGACATCAAAATTAATGACTCTAAATTTCCAGATTGAGATTATCAAAACTTCCGCATTCGCCATTCCGACTTCCGCATTTGCCCGGCTTCCTAAATCCGAAATAAATCCCGACCTTTGCGCCCGTTAAAATGAACAGGAAGGTCGCTTTTTATACTTTAGGCTGTAAGCTGAATTATTCAGAAACATCTTCTATTGGCCGCCTGTTTAATAACGCTGGCTATGATACCGTGGACTTTACGGCCACCCCCGATCTTTTTGTGATCAATACCTGCTCTGTTACCGACCATGCCGATAAAAAATGCCGCAAGGTAGTGAAGGAAGCGTTAAAAATATCGCCGGAAGCTTATGTGGTGATCGTTGGCTGTTATGCGCAATTGAAGCCCAAAGAAATTGCCGAAATACCCGGCGTTGATATGGTGTTAGGCGCTGCGGAAAAGTTCCGGATCATTGACCATATCACCGACCTGACCAAAAATCCAAAGACATTAATTTATAACCAGCCGGTTTCGGAGGCCAATGAATTTATACCAGCCTGGTCCTTCGGCGACCGGACCCGCACTTTTTTGAAGGTGCAGGACGGCTGCGATTATTCCTGTAGTTTCTGCACCATACCGCTGGCCCGTGGCGGCAGCCGGAGCGATACCATTGAACATGCTGTTGAACAAGCAAGAGAAATTGCCGCGTCGGGTGTAAAGGAGATCGTACTGACCGGCGTAAACCTGGGCGATTTCGGCATCCGGAACGGCGAGCGGGAAGACCGCTTCCTTGACCTGGTGAAGGCGCTGGATAGGGTAGAGGGGATAAAAAGATTCCGGATATCGTCGATAGAGCCAAATTTATTGTCGGACGAGGTGATCGAATTTGTGGCATCATCCGAACGGTTTGTGCCGCATTTTCACATCCCGCTGCAATCGGGGTCCGACAAAATACTGGGCCTGATGCGCCGCCGCTATAAACGAGAATTGTATGCCAACCGGGTAGCTAAAATAAAGGAGCTGATGCCCGATTGCTGCATAGGCGTGGATGTGATCGTTGGCTTCCCCGGCGAAACACGCGAAGATTTTATCGACACTTACAATTTTTTGAACGGGCTGGACGTTTCGTACCTGCACGTATTCACCTATTCGGAAAGGGAAAATACCCCCGCGGCAGAGATGAATGGATCGGTGCCCGGTTCAACCCGCACGGAGCGTAGCAAAATGCTGCATATTTTATCAGACAAAAAACGGAGGGCATTTTATGAAAGTCAACTGGGTAAAGCAGCCGAAGTTTTGTTTGAAGGCGACATTAAAGAAGGCTTTATGCATGGATTTACAAGGAACTACGTAAAGGTCAAAACCAAATACGACCCGGTGCTCGTAAACGAACTGAAGCACGTATTATTAACGCAAATTTCACCTGATGGTGATGTTGAAATAACCGAAAGCGAAGAAATATTTGCACATTAACCCTATATTGCCGCCAAAATACTAACCCCGCATGTTCCCCACCATTTCGTCGCTAATCCAATATTTTACCGGCATAAACAT
>Ga0206864_1277_pt1 | contig 12080 bp, 6 predicted proteins | sample Alteio_BWOrgCont_42_FD_152632 | JGI IMG/M metagenome (GOLD analysis project Ga0206864, IMG submission 152632) | Enriched cells from forest soil in Barre Woods Harvard Forest LTER site, Petersham, Massachusetts, United States -... | ecosystem: Environmental > Terrestrial > Soil > Temperate forest > O...
TTTTCTGTACGGCCCAAAACAAACTTTTAGTAAGTTTGCCATCTTGCGGGCAGCAAATTATATTGCAAATATAATAATTTCAATTAACATAAACCACTCACAATTATTGTAATGGTAATTTTTCAGTCAAATTTTTTAAATATCATTATAATCTAAACCATATACGCATTCGTGAATTTAAAAAGTTATGTCACACAATGTGGGTCGAATAAACGATTTTAACGAGCCATTTTTTTAATTTTGAAGCCTTATGATTTTACAGTACTGTTCCGACCTTCATTTAGAGTTTCCCCAAAATGAAGCTTATATAAAAGCCACCCCTATCCAGCCCACCGGAGATATATTGTTATTGGCGGGCGACATCACACTTTTCACCAGGATAGACCGACAGAAGGACTTTTTTGATTATATTAGTGACCACTTCGCCGAAACCTATTGGATACCAGGCAATCACGAGTATTATCAAAGCGATATTTCAAACAGATCTGGTTCATTTGAAGAAAGGATTAGAAATAATGTCTTCCTGGTAAACAATGTAGTTAAACAATTCGGGCCACACCAACTACTATTTTCCACCTTGTGGTCATCCATTAGCTTGTTAAATGGATGGCGGATAGAACGCGGTTTAAATGACTTTTATCAAATTAGTTACAATGGAAAACGTTTGCAAGTTCCAGATTATAATGATTTTCATAAAGACTGTATAGGATTTCTTCGGCCTGCTTTAGAGGAAGAAACACAAGGCAAAAAAGTGGTAATCACTCATCATGTGCCTACATTTAAAAACTACCCACCTGAATATAAAAGCGATTTCCTAAATGAGGCATTTGCTACGATATTGGATGATTTGATTTCAGAGACCACACCGGATTATTGGATTTACGGGCATCACCATCGCAACATTCCTGAATTTAAGATAGGTCATACCAAAATGCTGACCAATCAGCTTGGCTATGTTCAACAGAATGAAAATTCACTTTTCCGCCTTAATAAATGCATTGAACTTTGATTCGTTTTATTTACATTTTCTTTATTTTTGATTTATGCCAAAGCAACCCATAGATATTTATTTCTCTAAAGATTCCTTTCTCCGGGTAGACCAAGCCATGGAGGGTTATAATATGTCTGAAAGATGGTGGCAAACAACGTATAAGTTGCGTGAAAATGGCAAATTACTATCGCTCTATAAAAAGGAAAATGGATTAGGTCGAACAATGGTAAATAAGAATTTGAAAATAATCAGCCAATAATTGAAAGTGATCAGGAATTAAGATTATCTGCTATTTAGCTGAAGAATTGCACCGCACATTGCACCGCACAAAAATAAAAAATCCTTGTAATTTACTGAATTTCAGCTAACTACAAGGATTTGAGGTAGCGGGAGCAGGACTCGAACCTACGACCTTCGGGTTATGAGCCCGACGAGCTACCAACTGCTCCATCCCGCACTCTATTTTTGGTGATTACACCGATTTTTATTAGTGATTACGCCGATTTTCCTTTTTGATTTCACTGATTTTAATCGGTGTAATCATTCCCAAATCGGTGAAATCCTTATTTTTAATTGGGACTGCAAAGATATAATTCGTTTCTTTGCAGTCCAAATTATATTTTGTTTATTTTTATATGGCGCATAGGGCGGGTTTTGTGAGTATTATAGGTAAGCCAAATGCAGGCAAATCCACCCTGATGAACGCGCTGGTGGGCGAAAAAATGTCCATCATTACACCCAAAGCGCAAACCACGCGCCACCGTATACTTGGCATTGTAAACGGCGAGGACTACCAGATTGTTTTTTCGGACACGCCCGGCATCATCAAGCCGCATTATGCCCTGCATGAGAGCATGATGCACCAGGTAGATGGTTCCATCGTAGATGCCGACCTTATTTTATTGGTAACCGACATTTACGAGGAATACGACGAAGCCGATGTATTAAAAAAATTGGAAGGTTCGCTGGCGCCATTGGCAGTGCTGGTTAATAAGGTGGATCAATCCGATGAGGACACGGTAAAGGCGAAAATCGAATACTGGCAGGAAAAGCTAAAGCCAAAGGCCATATTCGCTATTTCGGCGTTGAAAGATTATAACGTGCTGGCGGTAATGAACTTTGTGCTGGAACACCTGCCCGAGCATCCGGCCTATTATGACAAGGATTTGCTGACCGACCGCAACGACCGTTTTTTTGCTTCGGAAATGATACGGGCGCAGGTTTTTAAACAATATAAAAAAGAAATACCCTACAGCACCGAAGTGATTATAACCGCCTTTAAGGAAGGCCCAACGATGCACCGCATCAGCGCGGAGATCATTGTGGAACGGGATTCGCAAAAAAATATCCTGATCGGCAAAGACGGCGGAATGCTTAAAATTGTAGGCACCTATGCCCGGCGCGAAATGGAAGAATTTTTTCAGCGCAAGGTGTTTTTGGAGATGTTTGTAAAAGTGATCCCCGACTGGCGCAGTAAGAAGAATTATCTGAAGCAATTTGGATACGAACAGTAAGAATTTACGAGTTATGATTTCAGATTTTGAAAATGGTAGCCATAAATCCTAAATCGTAAATCAAAATGAAAGAGTGTTAAATACGATTCACGAACTGCGACTTTAGAATTAAAGGACTATCTAAATCGTAAATCGTAAATCGTAAATCGTAAATCGAAATGAGTAACATCGTCGCCATCGTAGGCCGCCCGAATGTGGGCAAATCAACTTTATATAACCGCTTGACTGAAAGCCGCAAGGCAATTGTTGATGACGTAAGCGGCGTTACCCGCGACAGGCATTACGGCGTAAGTGAATGGATAGGTAAACAATTTACCGTTATTGATACCGGCGGGTACGTAGCCAACTCGGAAGATGTGTTTGAAGCGGCGATTCGCGAACAGGTGATCATCGCCATTGAAGAAGCTACGGTGATCCTGTTTATGGTTGACGTTACAACCGGCATCACCGACCTGGATGACGAGATTGCCAGCCTGCTGCGCAAAGGCAAAAAGCCGGTTTTTGTGGTGGTGAATAAAATGGATAATACCAGCTTGTTAGCCGATTCGATGGTGTTTTACAGCCTGGGACTGGGCGAGCTTTATAATATCTCGTCGATGACGGGCTCGGGCACCGGGGAATTGCTCGACGAAGTGGTGAAGCATTTTGAAGATTTACCGCTCGAAGAAAATACGCTGCCCAAATATGCCATCGTGGGCCGGCCGAATGTGGGCAAATCCTCCATCATTAATGCACTAATCGGCCAGGAGCGGAACATCGTCACCCCTATCGCCGGCACTACCCGTGATTCCATCCATATCCATTATAACCAGTACGGTCATGATTTTATGCTGATCGATACCGCCGGGCTGCGTAAAAAAACCAAGGTTAAGGAGAATATTGAGTTTTACTCGGTAATGCGCACCATCAAGGCACTGGAGGAAGCCGATGTGGTGATCCTGATGATCGACGCCGTTGAGGGGATCGAATCACAGGACATCAACATCTTTCACCTGGCCGAGAAAAATAAAAAAGGCATCCTGATCGTGGTGAACAAATGGGACCTGATCGAAAAGAACAACAAAACCGCGAAAGTTTTCGAAGAACAGATCAGGGAAAAGATAGCGCCCTTTACCGATGTGCCGATCGTATTCACGTCGGTAACAGAAAAGCAAAGGGTACTAAAAGTGATCGATGTAGCCAACCAGGTATATCAAAACAAGATCCGGAAAATCCCTACCTCCAAACTGAACGAGGTAATGCTGCCGATCATCGAGAATTATCCGCCGCCCGCCATCAAAGGCAAATACGTAAAGATCAAATACATCACCCAGATAGCGGGCACATCGCCGATGTTTGCCTTTTTTTGCAACCTGCCCCAATACCTGAAAGAACCCTATTACCGGTTTATTGAAAATAAGCTGCGCGAAAACTTCGACTTTTCCGGCGCGCCGATACAGGTTTGGTTCAGGCAGAAGTAGATTAGTCCGAAAGTCAGTAAAGTCCGAAAGTCCGGAAGACGCTGCGACTGACGTTTCGGTAGAAAACAACTCAAGTCATATAAAACTCAAGTCATATAAAAGAGAGGCTTTTTCGCCTTTGTTGTGTTATCACCCTAGGTGTTCGGAAGATATACTTCTTCAGAAAAAACAACAGCAGGGATGTCTTGGTGAGGCACTCGAACCATGCGCGCAATGGCCTTTTTAGCCGTGTACGAACGCTAAGCTGATGCAGAATGCCCTCCGCGTATGCTTAGCGGGCCTTAGCATTTCACCAATTTTAGATCTTCCGAACACCCATGGTGTTATCATCAATAAATTGAATCATTTCAAATTGAATCATTTTATTTACCGGGCGGACAATCGTTTCACTGCTTTTTTACCTTCTTCATTATCGGGCCAAAGCATTACCGACTTTTGATACATTAAAAGCGCGTCATCGTTATCACCTGCCTTTTCCAGCGCCTGCGCATAGCTGTCATATGCATTCCCGCTTTTTGGAAAAAGCAGGATGTTAATTTTGAAGACCTCCAGCGAACGTGCCAAGTGATCGGGCATCGGCGCCTTTAGCAAGTCGAATCCAAGCGTATTCATTTCCAGTTCATCGATATAATAATGGGCCGTATCGCTTTTTAAGCTCAGCAGCTTGCTGGCAGCCGCGTTTAATCCATTTTTTACGAGTGTTTCTCCGTACACCCTCGCCAGCGATTGGGTGACACGGAAATTGCCCGGCGAAATACCATTGAGCATATTGGAAATGCCCACCATCAACTGAAGCGGCGCATGATTGGTATTGTCATAAAAAATGATGGTTTGGTCTTTGTTGAGGTTATGGTGTAGTACCGTGGTAATCCCGACAACATGCCCATCGTGAAAGATGAAAGTATCCGGATGGGCTTTTTTGGTATAAACATTCCATCCCAACCCGTAGGAACGCGTACTGGCGCCCATGTGGAACACTTTACCGTTATTTAAGATCAGCGGGCTGAAAGCGGGTTTTAACAGATCCTTGTTAATAAGCTTGCCGGCCATCAGCGCTTGCTCAAATTTCAATAGATCCTGCAAGGTACTCATCACATTAGCCGGCCCATAAAGGCTTCCTAAATTATAGAAGGTATAATTTTGGATATGATCAAGCGAATCGACGTTTTGATACGCGCCCGTATAATAATTGGGGATGATATACCTCGGCGTATTGGGCATACCCGCCAGGCGGATATAGGATTTCGACATCCCAGCGGGGCGAAAAACTTTGACTTTCATATAAACGTTAAACGGCATACGGCTGACTTTCTCAACCAGTAAGGCCAGCAACACGTAATTGGTGTTATTATAGCTCCAATTGGAACCCGGCGGAAAAAGCAATGGAGTTTTTGAGTCGACAATATGCGTATAAATTTCCTCGTTGCTGAGTATCTCATCCGGGTGTGCTGCAATATAGGACGCTTCGGCCTTTTCCTGGACGGGCAGCCCGGAAGATTGGCTCAACAAGTGCCTTACCTGTATCTCCGGGTACGGAAAATCCTTAAAGTATTTGCTCAGCGGGTCGCCCAGGTTGATCTTCCCTTTTTGCACTAATTGCAACACTGCGACTGCGGTGAGCGGCTTGGATAAAGAAGCCAGGTTAAACGTAGTTGTATCGGAGTTAGGGATATGATGTGCAAAGTCAATATCCCCTACTGAACGCCGGTAAATTACGCTGCCATGTTCCGCAACCAGTATGCTGCCATTAAAAAGTTTGTTCGCCGCCAGCACCGACACCAGCGAATCGATCCGTTCGGAGCGTTTATCCTGCGCAGAAAGAGCATGAATGTAGAACAATGACATAACCAAAATGTATTTTTCGAAGCGTTTCATAGCAAGCATCCTTAATAGATAAGAAATATTTCTTACAATACTCGGAAAATCTTTTGATACTAAGAAACATTTCTTATGGTTAGTTTTAATTTTTCATATGTAACAATAGTGTACAACATGGAAAGCATACTGTAATTAATAATTGGCCCCCTCGTCTACCTTTGGTTTAAACATTTAACCAGTTTTTAAACCATGAAAAATTCTATCAAAAATCTCGCAGGGGGCGCTGTTGCGCTGCTCTGTATTTTGGGATGTACAAAGGATGCAGGTAATTCTGCATCGCCCTCAAGCCAAACGCCTTCAACACCAGGCTTTAAAACAGCACTCGCCCCGCGAGCTTCGCTTGGGCAAAGCGCATTCAACCTATGGACCACTTGTGGTACGGCTCCCTATGATATTTCGGGAACCAATGGGATCTGCGTTCCGGTTGGAGATTGCAGCAGCTCCATTGATGCAGCACAGGAAAGCAGCGGTCAGAATGCGACCGGCTTTCAATTTAATGGGTGCTTTAAAGGGGGGACAAACGCAACTTCGTATGCTGAAGAAGCTGTATTCCTTTGCGATAATGACACGCAATGGAATGGTGATGAAATGGGATTTGTAAAGACATTAGAAGACAACGTGCTAAAAGCTTATGTACAAGGCGGCGGCAACTATTACACCTATGTACTATCCACCGGAGATAATGGCTACCATACATTCAAGGCACAATGCCGTTCATCAAGCAATGTGGATATGGTCGACTTTTATATTGATGGAAATTACAAATGTACCCTTACAAATACTGCAGGCCATTATTGGGAAAACTATGATTATTTTGTTGGAACAAATCACTGGGCGGGCGGTTCGGACCCTGTTGGCCAGCAGATTGAAATGTACAATATGACAACTTATTAAATTGCGCGTTTGTTAATTTCCATGAAGATGCCCCGAATCTCACCGGGGCAGTCTTCTTTTAAGCGAAGTTCACCCCCGGCCAGACCGTCCTCGCGAGTGGTAAAATTAGAAAAACTCTAAAGGTCCGATGACATCTTTTCACCCTGTCACCCCTTTTTGTCATCTCGACGTAGGAGAGATCTCCTACATCATGCCGGCGAACTATGCTTGCGGTACGGTCAGATGTATAAGATCTCTCCCTCGTCCCTCGGTTGAAATGACAAATTAGTGGGTAGTTGCCTTGCCCTTCACTGTAATACACCTGGTCGCTATGCGATTTTTCATCGCCGGCTCAAATCGGGCAGTCTGTGCAACTCCCGGTAATCATTGGGCGAGCATTTGAATATTTTTTTGAACTCCCGGTAAAAATAGGTTTTGTTGTTAAAGCCCGTACGGTAAAACACTTCGGATACCGTGAGATCGGTATTCAACAACAGCCCCGACGCCTTCTGCAGCCTTACGTGACGGATCAGTTCGGTAGGCGTCATGTCTGAAAGTGTCTTAATTTTACGGTAAACCTGTATTTTGCTCAGGTTGAGCGAATGCTCCAAAAATGCGCTGTCGAGATCTTCATCTATATTGTCTTCGATCAACCGGGTAACCTTTTCGATAAAACGCTTGTCGGTTAGATTAATGTCGCCGGCGGTCTTGATATCCGGCAGGCTGTTATTCAAACGGAATGCGCTATGCAATTTTTCTCGGTACTCAAGCAGCTTTTGAACGCGCACCAAAAGGTATGCTGTTTGAAAAGGCTTGGCAATATATGCGTCGGCCCCGCAGCCATATCCTTCGGTACGGTGCTCGATGGCGCTTCGCGCCGATAATAACACAAATGGAATATGGCAGGTTTCGGTTGTGTTTTTTACCAGGCTGCAAAGTTCCAAACCGTCCATATCGGGCATCATCACGTCGCTGATGATGAGATCCGGAGTAGTACGTTTCATCAGGTCAAGCGCCTCAAGGCCCGTAGCTGATTCAAAAACAATATAATATTCCGCCAAAATATCCTGTACCAACAGCCTGATGAGTTGATCGTCTTCGACCACTAAAATTGACGGTTTATTTTTTTGCTCCAAACAGTCGATGAGCGCTTTTTTATTGTTGTCGGCGGCAGTAGTCGCAACCATTTGCGGCTTTTGCGTAATAGCCTGCACCAGGAAAGATGGCTTCCCTGTAGTTTCAATTAAGCCGGCGTCAGTGTCATCAGTCGAATGGACGTGTTCAACCGGCAGCGAAACACGGAAACTTATCCAGCCCTTATCGACGGCTACAGCGATTGATCCGTCGAGCAAATGAGCCAACTGGCGGGTAAAAGCGAGGCCGATGCCGGTGCTATTTTGATTTTTATTTCGACCGTCGATCACAAAAAACCTTTCAAAGAGTTGCGCGGTTTCATCGGCGGCTAATTGGCAGCCAGAATTGGCAACGGTAATTTCCAGCCTGTTTTCGTCACTCAGGGCATTCGCCGAAAACAAAATATACTGGTTGTTCCCTGCGTGTTTGAATGCATTGGACAATAGGTTGAAAACTATCTTCTCCAGTTTGTCTTTGTCTGTCCGGAGGCCCATGCCTGCTTCTACATCCCAGGAAAAATCGAGTTGCTTTTCATCAACCAGCGCAGAAAATAGCCTGGCGATATCATTGAGCAGGGCCGAAACGTCCAGTTCTTCGTAATGGTTTTCGAGTTTGCCCGCTCCTGCCTTCCTGAACTCCATTAACTGCTGTACCAGGTATTGCAGCCTGAAGGCCTCCTGCTTCACAATCGACAAAAATCTTCCGCCCTCGCTGCGTTCTGCATTGCTATTTTTAAACAGGTATCGTTCAACCGAGCCTATGATAAGGGTGAGCGGCGTTTGCAATTCATGAGCCACGTTGGTAAAAAAATTCAGTTGCTCCTGGTGTGTTTGTTCGTCCTTCTCCCGCAGGGCATGTTCGAGTTTCAGTTCCTGCGCCAGCAGAAATTTCTTCTTTTTGTACCTGAAATAAGCATAGGCTATAGCAAGCAGCGCCAGGGTGTAAAAAATTAAGGCCGGCAGCCGGAGCCAGAAATACTGTTCAATGGTGATTGAAAACGCGGCCACCGGGTTGGTCCATATGCCATCACCATTTGACCATTTGAGCAGGAGGGTGTAATCCCCGGGTGGAATGTTGTTGTAAACAATTCTTTCCTGGTTGCCCATGTAGTGCCATTCCTTGTCGTCGCCTTTCAGAAAAGATGTGTAGCGGCATTTCTGCGACTGCCGGTAGGTAACCGGCTGCAGGTTCAGTTCAAAATAGTTGTCGCCCGGCTGCAGATTGTAGTGCTGCTTGGCTACGGCGCCGTTCTTTGTTAATACCGTTAATCCCTTTTCGGGCGACGCCTTCCCCGCAAACCGGAGGTCGTTCAGCAAAATTGGCGGCTGTTCATCGTCTACACGGATATTGCCGGGCATAAAATAATTGAATCCGTAAATACCGCCAAAGAACAGCATGCCAGACTTGTTTTTCCAGGAGGCGTTATCGCTGAACTCATCGCTTTGCAAGCCATCCGACTCCCTGAATTGAACGATATTGAGTTTGCCGGGCGTGATCTTTGCCAGTCCTTTATTGGTGCTCAGCCATATATTGCCATTATTATCGCCGTTAATCGCATGGATCGTATTGTTGGGCAGGCCGTCCTCGGCATACAATTGGTTAAATGTTGGCGTCGCCGATATTGCGGCGCTGGCTTCGTCTACCCGATTCAGACCAAAGCTGGTTCCAATCCAAAGGCGGTTCCCGGCATCGATGTATAGCGAAAGCACGTCGTTATTGGACAATCCACCCGGATATGACAACGCTTTAATGGTGCGAAACCGCCCGGTTTGTTCATTAAAAACGCTTAACCCGCCATAGCGGCAGCCTATCCAAAGCAGGCCGTCATTTCCCCGCGCAAGGCTATAAATTACGTTGTTGCCGGGCCCACCGTTAGTCCCGTCGTATTTATATTGTTTAAGCCAGGCTATCCGTTCCGCATCTTTGCCTGTATTTTCTAATTTTAAATGCACTAAGCCTGCTTCGTTCAATCCCAGCCAAACCGACCCGTCTTTATCGTTTAAAATACAATGAACCGAGCCAAAAGAAGGGTAGTTATTGCTGCCGCGCACATCCTTCCATTGTATAAAGTGTTTTGTTTGCCGGTTATAAATGGTAATACCCGGCGCATCCGAGCCGATATAAACCAATGAGTCTTGCGCCCTCTGAATGGCATAAACGCAGTTATCAAGCAGGTCAACCCCGGTATGAAATGTCTTGATATCTAAAAAGGAGACGTTCGGGTTGGTCCAATTTTTCAGGGCAACGATGCCGTTTCCTTTTGTTCCAATCCAAAGCTCGCTGTCCACTTCGCAAAACGCACGTACGGGAATGTGAATGGCCTGTCCATTAGCAAGCTTTTGCATTAAGCCGAACTGGCTGTCCCTCGTTGTTATTTTGATTGCACCGTTACCATCCGTGCCGACCCATAACAGTTGATCCTTGCCGGTTATCAGCGAGGTGATCCTGACATTTTGAAGCAGCGGGATTGCGGTTTCGAGCGAATTTACCGGCTTGAATGCCGTATCATATTCGCCCAGCCCTTTTGACGACCATGCGAAAATATATCGCCCGCTAAAAAATGTTACTGCCCTTACCTCGTGCGGCAGGATTGCGAGCCGCTGTTGTCCAAAGCTCGCCGTAACCTGGTATAATACGTGTGTTTTAGTGATATAGAAAACCTGGTGATTACAATAAAAGGCATCGTCAAGGCTATCAACCGGCAGGTAACCATCCAGCTTTACAAATTTGTTCCCTTCACGTTTGAATGCTTCCAGTTTGCCATTGTCTTTAAGCAGCCATAAGTGGTCCTGGTCATCGAAAAATATTTTCAGCAGGGTAAAATCCGGAAGGTTTTGGATGCCAATGCGGTCAAATGTGTTTTTCCGCTCGTTATAAAAATACAGATGCGGACTGTCACGCAGCGCCGCATATACCTCTCCCCTGCTGTTTATGGCAACGGTGTAGCCATTTGAAACCGCTTTTTTGCGCGTATAAAAATAATTGGTAAAATCGCCCGTATTTTTGTTGAATTTGGAAAGCCCTTCAACCGTACCGATCCAAATATTGCGTTTTTTATCCTCCTGCAGCTGGTAAATAACGTTGCTTGCAATGGAATTGCGTTTCAGGTCGGTGCGCTCGTAATTGAATACATGAATGTTGCTCCCATCGTAAAAATTAAGGCCATCCCAGGTGCCGAACCATACCAGGTTATCCGAATCGTGATAAATGGCATTGATGCAACTATTTGACAGGCCTGCACTGTTATCTAACTGCTGGAAGGTGTATTGTCCACATACCTGTTCGGCAATTACCAGGAAAAAAAGCACAAAAAAATAGCGGTACTTCATAACAAAGCGGGGTAAAAAAAGGGGAAAAGGAGATATAAAAGGTCTATAAATTCGCTGATCAAATATATAGGATTCAGAAATTAGCCCGCAACACTATTTTAACTTTTAATTACACATTTACCTCCAACTTCAGGCGCGGGTCTGAAGTGCCGGCCAAAAGCACAAAGGCGACCCGTGACCAGCCATGTCCAAAGGACTCCGGAATAGCAAACTTCGCAATTAACATACACTTAGCTCTGCTATCCTAAATTACCACGCAAGCCGTTCAAGCTCAATGCGATAAATTTTCGTCAGATAACACTACGAGTAAGCTCTCCTTACACTACAAGTACCGTTACGAAAACCCAATTTTTTTCTCCCGTAAAAACATTTCACTTTTACAAGCGCAACCCGGTTTCATAACCGGAACAAGCAGGTAACACTTAAAAAAAGAACAGATGCCATGAGTACACACGAACGCTGACTTGGATCAGCTAACAAACGTGTGACCAATTTTAGGACGAGGCATACCATGAAAGTACCGAAAATGCACCAGATAAGCGCTAAAAAGTAGCTAAAAAGCACCACAAAAGCACCAGATAAGCACCACAAAAAACGGCCTGCTTTTCACAAATATAAGCTGTAGATAGCTGATAATTAGTTCTTTGACATATTGAATGAATATTTTAGCTTCCTTTAGATGGCTGTGGAGACGCCCCGATGTGTCGGGGCGTCTCCGCCCGGACTTTTGAGTTTAATACACCTAACGAAGCTGACGAAACCGACATTAGTTCACCACAAACCCAACACTAGATCACCACAAACCCAACATTAGTTCACCATAAAACTATCATTAAATCACCATAAAACATGCATTAGATCAGCACAATTGCGCCGTCGTTTTGCACGTAAATATCTGGTA
>Ga0206864_1260_pt2 | contig 12065 bp, 9 predicted proteins | sample Alteio_BWOrgCont_42_FD_152632 | JGI IMG/M metagenome (GOLD analysis project Ga0206864, IMG submission 152632) | Enriched cells from forest soil in Barre Woods Harvard Forest LTER site, Petersham, Massachusetts, United States -... | ecosystem: Environmental > Terrestrial > Soil > Temperate forest > O...
ACTCCAGCGCCTGCATTATAGAATTTCCAGGTGCTGCTCTGAGCGGTTGCGGTTGTTTTTGTGGAGCTCGAAATTATGTACCACGAATATGGAGTGTTCCTGCTGAGCGTCACCGTAACCTCGGTTTGCGACGATGTTTGGGTTACCACTGCATTTGTAAGCAGATTTTCTATATTAAGTTGATAACTGGTCGTGTTTGCCGATGCGTCCCAGCTAAAGGTGATCACACTGGTGGAGTCGGAAACAACGGATCCGGTTGTACAAACGGAACTTTGGGCGGGCGAAACAAGTGTAGCCTGTGCCGGAGCAGGAGGCTGCGTTGTTCCTCCGCCCCCTCCGCCTGGCTGCGGATTGCTGCCTTTGCCGCCACAGCCAAATATTAACAAGCATATTGTTAGCGTAAATAGCTGTATTTTCATTGTTTTATTATTTTAAATATGTTTTCGGTGCTGCCCGAAGTTATTTTGAGTGCGTAGACGCCTTTAGTTAGGGCGCTTAAGTCGAACTGCACGATGCCTGACAACGTACCATATTGCTTTGCATAGAATAACTTACTATAAGACAAATTATAAACTTGCACCGTAGCGTTATTCAGGATACTTGCACCGAGATTAACGCTGATCGTGGATTGAAACGGATCAGGAAAAGGAATTATAGTCGAAAGTATGTTGAAACTTCTGGTAAATGTTCCCTGGCATAATCTGTCAGTGGTAACCTCCAAATTGTTTTCACCAGTCTGCAGGGGCAAGCTAAATGTATTATCGCTCGTTGTGTAATCGACGCCATTCAACTTAATATTATAAGTGCTGCCTCCGTTTAAATTCAAATCAAGGCTGTTAGTTGTGCTGTTCACGGCTGCATAAACAGAAAGGTCCTGCGGCTGACTTATTACCACGTCATAGCACAGCTGGTATTGCGGTTGCCCCGCCACCGTTAAACAAACATTGTACGAACCAGCCGCCAGCGAGCCTATTGTTAAGGAATCGGTAAAAGACTGTGAAGTGTTTACCCCGGTACCGCTTACTGTTGCCGTGTAATTTAATGTCTGAACGGCCTTTATCGCAACCGAGCCGTTATCACTGCCATTACAGGTTGCTCCGGTGATGGTTAGCTTGAAGTTGGTGTCGGAAAGTGTAAAAATGGTTGGTATTGCACGGTTGACATTTACTGTATAAGTTTGAGTGGTTCCGTTTTGGGCGGTTACTACAACGGCGATGGTGTTACTGCCGGGATTCAGTGCCATCGCCGCTGATGCTGCAGCACTTGCTACAGCAATGCCGTTTACTGTAACAGTGGCAGTTGCATCGCTCACTACCGGTGTTATCGAAATAGTTGAATCGGCTGTTGGAACTGAAACCGTATAGGAGAACGTACCCGATGCAAAGGCCGGGGACAAGGAGCCGCTGCTCATGGTAAGGCTTTGAAGATTTGCGTTTGAAGATAGCGGACGAGTAACCGTTATGGTATCCGTATTGGAATAAACATAACCGAATGAGTATACTGTAATAATGACTGTATTACCGCCAACAGATAGTGGAATAGCCGCCGAGGCCGAGCCGCTTTGAACCTGCGCATTATTTACGGTGACAATGGCGGTAGCGTCGCTGAGCGTTGGCGTTACCTGGATCGAGGTGATATTGTTTGGCACAGCGTCGGTATAACTTGTTGTTGTGGGGCTAAAAACCGGCGATAGAGTACCACTGCTCGTTGTTAAGTTAGCAAGGTTGACATTTGAAGATCCAAACCGCTGAATATCAATTGAGTATGTCTTAGTAGTTATGCCATCCTGGGCTGTCACCACAATTGTAATATTATTATTGCCTACGCTGATAGGAATTGCTGCGGTTGCGCTTCCGCTCATAGCAGGAACACCGTTTACTGCTAATGTGGCATTGACGTCGCTAACCATTGACGTTACTGTTATAGATGAAACAGCATTACCCACGGAGGCTGTGTAATTGGTTGTGGTTGCTGCAAAAACGGGTGTCAACGTACCGCTGCTGATCGCAAGGGCATCAAGATTGGCATTTGAAGATGCCGCCCTGGTTATAGTTGTTGTATAGGTTTGCGTAGTGACACCGTCCTGTGCAGTTACACTAACTGTGATCGTGTTGGAACCCACCGACAAGGGCAGGCTTGCCGATGCCGAACCCGAGGATACGGTTGTCCCATTAACCTTAACGGTAGCGGTTGCATCGCTTGTTGTGGGTGTTATGGTAATTGATGTTGTAGCATTACTCACTTGTGCTGTGTAGTCAGTTGTGCCTGCGGCAAAAGCCGGGCTCAATGTGCCGGCACTGATGGACAGATCGGTAAGGCTTGCATTCGACGATGGCGCCCGCGTTACAATTATTGTGTAAGTCAAGGTTGTAACCCCATCCGCTGCTGTCACGATAGTTGTTATGGGGTTTGGACCCACATTTAAAGGCAGGCTTGCCGATACTGAACCCGATGGTACAGTAGTTCCGTTAACTTTCACAGTGGCCGCCGGATCGCTTGTTGCCGGTGTTATCGTAATTGACGTTGTAAAATTGCTAACCGACACCGCGTAACTTGTTGTAGCCGGAGCAAAAACCGGGCTTAATGTGCCGGCGCTGGTGGTAAGATTGGCAAGATTTGCGTCGACAGTTCTTGTTACTGCGACTGTATAAGTGAGGGTCGTAATTCCATCCTGGGCGGTTACAACAGTAGTTATGGTATTTGAACCCACATTTAAAGGTATGCTTGCCGATGCCGAACCCGACACTACCGTTGTACCGTTAACTTTAACAGTAGCGTAAGGATTGCTGGTTGCCGGGGTTAGTGTGATTGATGTAACTGCATTGTTCACAGATGCCGTATAGATAGTTGTACCGGCAGCAAAAACAGGTGTTAAGGAGCCGCTGCTGATGATTAAGTTGGCGAGGTTTGCATCGCTTGAGGCGGCCACTTTTATATTCAACGCTGCGGCAATACCGCCTCCAAGGTTGTAAGCGGTTACGGTATAATTTGTCGCGGGGCTTATCGCGGTCGGGGTACCGCTTATAATACCCGTTGCACTATTAAATTGCAGCCCCTGAGGTAAGGAAGTGTTTATATAATAGCCACCGATGGGCGGAAACTTCCTGACCAGGTTGTTGCCGGAATCAGCCACATACAAATTGCCCGCGCCATCGACAGCAACGCCGGACGGGCTTGAGAAACCTGAGCCGATCGTAAACTGAGCGCCGCCCCCAACTGGAATTTCCGTTAACGTGTTATTAACCACGTCAGTAAAAAACACGTCGCCTTCCGCGTCAATCGCCATACCCTCCGGATTTCCGGCGCCCGAAGCTATTGTAACCGGGGTACTGCCGCCAACGGGAATTTCAAGTATGGCCACTAAGCCTCCGTCGCTTACATAGACATTACCTCTTGCGTCGACCGCTACACGGTTTGGGAAAGAAAAACCGGAGCCTATAACAACCGGTATCCCGCCCCCAACGGGAATCTTCTTCACTAAGCCGTTGCCACTATCAGCTACATACACGTTGCCCGCTGCGTCAACAGCTACGCCCGTTGGATAACTGAAGCCCGAGCCTAAAGTAACCGGGGCGGTGGCGCCGCTCGAGGGGATTTCTTTTATGGCATTGTTATGTTTATCGGCCACGTATACGTTGCCTGCGGCGTCAACGGCCACAGCGGTCGGATAGCTAAAACCAGATCCTATAATAACCGGCGTTCCGCCGCCTGCAGGAATTTTTTTCACGGCATTGTTGTATTGGTCGGCTATATAAAAATTGCCGGCTGCGTCGACCGCTACATCGGTCGGGTTACTGAAGCCTAAACCTACGGAACCCGGGGTGCTGCTGTAACCGGCTGTCGCTACCCCACTACTCGCCGGTTTTAGTGCAGTAATAGCTGTATTTATGGTGTAGGTTTGGGGGCTGGCATAACTGATGGTGGGCAATGGGATGGGATTGACCTTAATGCTTACTATTGCCTTCGTGGAACCTGCAGGGTTATATGCGGTAATGGTATAATTCGTTGCAGGGCTGCTCACTATCGCAGTCCCGCTGATAACACCAGTAGAATTGTTGAAATTCAGGCCTGTTGGCGGGCCAGGGCTTATGTAATAGCCGCCATTCAACTTAATTTCCTTGACTTCATCGTTGTACGTATCTGCTACATACACATTGCCCACGGCATCTACCGCTACGCCCTGCGGATTATTGAAACCGGAACCTAAAGGAACCGGACTACCCCCAACCGGAACCTTCCAAATTTCATTATAATCATCTGACACATATACATTGCCAACGGCGTCAACCGCGACACCCGTTGTAGAGCCGAAGCCGCTACCTATGGTGACCGGGTTTCCTCCAGATATCGGGAACTCTAGTAAAGTGGTGCCGCCGAGCGTCACCGAATAGACATTTCCCGCACCATCTACGGCTATCCCCACGGAGCCACCAAGCGCCCCCACGATTACCGGGCTGCTACTGCCGGGCGGTATCTCATACACATAACTGCCGTTCATGGTAAGGCAAATAACATAAATATCGCCCGCGTGGTCCAATGCTATTCCGGCCGCATTACTGAACCCGAACCCAGGGCATATAGTAATTGGCGCACCGCCGGTCACTTTTATCTCCTGAACGCTATCGCCGTTTGCCACGTAAACATTCCCTGCGATATCTACCGCTACGCCCCTCGGTCCGGTAAAGGATCCCCAACTTATTTTGGCACCCCCCCCCGGCAGGAATTTTGTCTACGACTCCGTTATTATTATCTGCTACGAACACGTTACCTGCCGTATCTACCGCTACGGATGAACCGTCAGCGAACCCGGACGCAAGGGTAACTGGTGTGCCGTTATAGCCCGGCGAACCGACAGAAGTGCTGCTTGGCGTAAGTGCAGTAATTGAAGTCCCCTCGATGTAGGTTTGCGGGCTGCTATAACTAACCGTAGGTAAGGGAGGCAGATCAACAGCTATAGTAACCGTTGCCGACCCATGCCCGTTGCTGTTCCAGGCAGTGACGGTGTATTTTGTTGCCGGGATGGATACCATTGGCGTTCCGCTGATGACGCCGGTAGCATTGTTAAAACTTAAACCGGCTGGTAATTGTCCACTTATATAATAGCCACCGTTCGGCATAATTTCTTTAACATTGCTGTCTCCGTTGTCGGCCACATATACGTTACCGGCACCGTCAAGCGCGATCCCGAACGGCGAGTTAAACCCGGAGCCTATACTTATCAGGGCGCCGCCGCCAACCGGGAGTTCCTGTACCCCACTTACCGGGTTACCGGCAGCAACCACAAATATATCGCCCGATCCGTCCACCACCACACCGGTCGCATCACTGTTTCCTCCAGCATTAAACTGGCTCAAATCAAACTGGTGCCCACCAACTGCCGGGATTTCAGCTATTCCATATGCATTTGCGACATATACATTTCCTGCGGCGTCGATAGCTATTCCTTCGGACGGGTTACCGTAAGTGTTAGCAAAGGCTCCTATAATAACCGGCGTCCCGCCGCCCGCAGGGATCTTAAATGCCCAGAAGGTGTCGGTCGCATACACGTTGCCGGAGGCGTCCACGGCTACTGCAACTGGGGGATAGAGGGAGGGGTTGGCAACATTATCAACTGCCAAAGTGATAACCGCGCCACCACCCGCAGGGATTTCCTTAACCGCGTCGTTGCCAAAATCGGCCACATAAACGTTGCCGGCCGCATCTACCGCCACGCCCTCCGGTTGACTAAAACCCGATCCCAAAGTAACCGGTGCGCCCCCGCCGACAGGAATTTTCTTAACCAAATTATTTTGTGTATCGGCCACATATACATTCCCTGCTGCATCAACGGCTACACCCTGGGGGCCACTGAATCCGGAACCTATATTAACGGATACTCCCCGGTAGCCCGCGACCGCCACTCCGCTGCTCGTGGGTGCCAGCGGGGTGATAGCTATACCCGCAGTGTAGCTTTGCGGGCCTGAATAGCTAATAACCGGCGCCTGGGCAAATAATTTAAAGGGCAGCAAGCTTGCAATTGCAACCGATATAAATGGCAAGCCCGCATTTAGTGTGTTTTTTACATGATAGGTTGATTGTTTTACAAACAGGCTCAAGTAAATTTTTATCATTTGGCTATATTTTAACTAACAAATATTATCAAACCTCGACTCTCCCCACCAATGCTATTACCGCAAAACAACCCTTTTTTATCAGGTGTTTTTACCTGTTAACGAATTATTATGCCAAATCTAACTTGCGCTGCATTAACAAAAAATACCCATTTATAGGCGTTTTTTTGTTTAAAAAATGAATTTTTATATATTTAGGAAAATAAGTTAACCCTCTTTGCAATTTCCCCGATGAACCTTGAATTATTCAACGAAGAAGCCAATAATATCTGGAAAAATGCGGCGAGCGGATCTCCTTCCGATCAATTACGATTTGAACTTGACTTATATAAAAAGCTGCTCAGCTTCTTCCAGGTCGGCGATTATTGCTTTTATATTTTCAACGTCGCCATTTTGGATTTGGAGTTTGTCAGCAAAGAAATAGAACAGTTATTTGGCTATCAGCCATCAGAGTTCAGAATGCAAACTTTACTTGATAAAATACATCCTGATGACCACCCACATTTTTTGAATTTTGAACATAAGGCCTCTCAGTTTTTAGCCATGCTCCCGTTGAAAAAATTAATAAAATATAAAGTGAGTTACAATATAGAGTAAAAAGAAAAAGTGGGGAATACATTAGGATATTGCAACAGAGCGTAATAATCGAGCACGACGAAAATGGTAAGATAACCCGTACGCTGGCGACACATACTGATATTACACATTTAAAACCCGGAGGTAAACCTATACTTTCATTTATCGGCCTTGAGGGAGAGCCTTCATACATTAATGTAGATGTACAAAAAGTATTCGCCGTAAGCAAAGAAACATTAAGTAAAAGGGAAAAACAGGTATTAGCGCTATTAATAGAAGGCAAGATGAGTAAAGAGATCGGCGAAATTTTAAACATCAGCAAACAAACCGTTGACGGACACCGGAAAAATATGATCGCTAAAAATGGCCTGAAAAATACAGCGGAACTAGTGAGCAACGCGATTAAGAAAGGGTGGATATGATAAGCATTAAGCAACAATCTAATAAGGAATTGTCGTGGAACTAACAGTTTTTAAAGAAGAGGTAAATAATATCTGGAAAAAAGCCACAAGTGGCTCGACGCCGAAACATTTAAGCTTTCAGCTTGATCTTTATCGAAAGCTTTTAAGTTTTTTTCAGGCCGGAGATTATTATTATTATATTTTCAATATAAAAACCAGCAGCCTTGACCTTGTGAGCGACGGAATTGAAACGGTTTTGGGTTACACGCCATCAGAAATGACTCTGCAATTTTTAATGGATAAACTGCATCCCGAGGATCGTCCCTTGTTTTTAAATTTTGAGTTCAAAGCGGTGGAATTCTTAAGTCAGCTACCCGTTGAAAAACTAATGGACTATAAAGTGAAATTTGATTTCAGGTTAAGGAGAAAAGACAATAAGTACATCCGGATCTTACACCAGGCGATAGTTGTTGAACACGACCCAGACGGTTTATTATTAAGAACTTTGGGTTTACACACTGACATTACTCATTTAAAACCAGATGGACGGCCCGTACTCTCGTTTATTGGACTAAATGGAGAACCGTCTTACATCGATGTCGACGTTCAAAAAGTGTTTTCGGTCAGCAAAGAAACCTTGAGCAGGCGTGAAAAGCAAGTGCTGACTTTATTGATTGAAGGCAAGCTAAGTAAAGAAATAGGTGAAATTTTAAATATCAGCAAGCAAACGGTGGATAGGCACCGGAAAAATATGATCGGTAAAAATGGCTTGAAAAATACGGCTGAACTTGTTAGCAATGCGATTAAGAAAGGGTGGATTTGATTGGCTGGATTCGAAAAACGGCAAACATCTCAATCACAAAAATTAGTCTCCGCATTCAGCATAAGATCCGCTATCATCGTTAATATTCATCCAAATCTACCCTTTAACAGCAACTCAGGTAAATAACCTCGCTCACTGTGGGATTATTTATCTTTGCCGCATACTAGTTTGTAACAATCAAATTGAGATATTTTTTCCATATAGGCTATCATGGCGCCAGGCATAGTGGCTGGCAAAAACATCCCGGTGCACGGAGTGTACAAGATGTGCTGGAAAATGCGATGGCCAAACTGCTGAAAAGACAAATTGCAATAATTGGCTGCGGACGCACCGATGCCAGGGTGCACGCCAGCCAATTCTTCTTTCATACGGATATTCAGGAGGCATGGGATTTTGACCTGTTATTCCGGCTAAATAAAGTATTGCCTGGTGATATCGCCGTTTTTGATATCATTCCTATGCAAGGCCAGCCCCATGCCCGGTTCGACGCTATCCGACGGACTTATGATTACTATATCCATACTTATAAAGATCCGTTTTTAGGCGGTTTCAGTTCCTTTTATCCTGAACTGGACCTGGATCTTGAAAAAATGAGTGCAGCAGTCGCACTTCTCCCGCTTTATAATGATTACAGGGGCCTTTGCAAAGGTCCGGACAGGATTGAACATACGTTGTGTTACGTTTCATCTGCAAGCTTATTCGCGGATAGCAGCGGAGATAGAATCCGGTTTCAAATAACCGCCAATCGTTTTTTGAGCAAAATGATAAGGATTATCGTTGGCAGGTTACTTGAAATTGGCAGGGGAGAAATGGGCGTTGATGAGTTTGAATTTTATCTGATTAATAAACAAACACCTAAATCAATTATCCCTGCATATCCTCAAGGGCTTTATCTTTCAAAAGTTACCTATCCGTACCTTGATGTCCCCACCCGCACGATGTTTTCCGCCATCCTTCAAAACAGCATGGATATTGATTGGCTGGAAGTATAATTAGTCATCTCATCGTAATCAAAAACCCTATCATAAAAAGGGAAATTTTGCCATCCTCAAACACGATCGGAATGGCATGGTCATAAAAATTATGATCAGGGTACTATTGACGAAATTGTCGGTTTTAGCCGAGAAGAGCAGTCAGCCATCAAACTAAACTCATATCATGCCGATTCTGATTGCTTATGCTATAATAGCCGTATTGCTTAGATCTTTTTGGCTTTTGCACTAAACGAAATTGGAACCGGGCGCAAAACTTGTCCTTTGCTTTTAAACGGCACTACAATTCTACCGCCATCAGTTCAGCACCTAATTTATGCAAAGCTGCTTCTATTTTTTTTGCTTGTATAGGCCGCGGACTTTGTAATCCGGTAGCGTAATGTTGTAACTGTTTTTGGTTGATTCCTGTGATCCGCTCAAGCACCGCGTTGGTAAATATTCCCTTATAGTAACTTAAGAAACTTTGTGTGTCGAATTTATAGACCAGTTCATACTCACCTTTTAAAATTGCAGGGGTATTTGCGGGAGTATGCTCCTTATAAAATGCTATCGCTTCAAGTACCGAGTTTTTAGCTTCCTCAACGGTATCGCCTTCGCCATATATACCCGGTGCATTTTCTGCATAAGCACCATAGTTATCTTTACTGCGGCCAATAACAATTTTCAACTGTTCCATTTGATCCTTTAAATAATTGATAATCAGGAAAAACTATCCTCTACCCCTTTTCATACCGCCTGAAATACATCTTCATCGCCCAGTTCACGGGGAAAATAAGAAACAGGTAATACAAGGCCCATCGTTGCTGGTAAAAAGCCAGCGGTATGGAGCTGATAAAAATGATAATGGCTGCAAAAAGCCGCGAAAACAGGTATTTTAAAATAGCGACGGGAAGGTCTTGCTTAACAAGCCGGTATTTGTAAGATGCATAGGCAACCATGGTCATCGAGATTAGATTGACGACGATCATACAACAAACGTAAAATAGAAAGCTAAACCGTTCGTGGAAGTAGCTGCCGAACAATGCAGCTGGAAAGGGGATGAAGGAGATAACCAACAGGTAATAGATATTCATCCACAAAAATTGCGTGTCGATGCGCACCACCAGGTTCATCAGCCGGTGATGAAATGTCCAGTAAATAGCTACCAGCAAAAAGGAAACAACATAGGTGGAAAAAGCCGGCACCATACCCAAAATTACCGATGGCAGCTCCCGGTGAACCAGGTTGGCCGGTATTTGCGGCACTTTCAGGTTAAAAACGAGCAATGTTACGGCGATGGCAAATACGCCGTCGCTAAACGAGGTAAGGCGTGTTATGCTTACAGTTTCATCAGTGTATCTCGACATCAGTTTTCGGTAGGTTGGATGAGGTTGTTGAGAGCCGACCCAATCACCGAATGTACATTTTTTAGTCTTTTTATACAAACTCCTCCAGCAATGTACCCGCCGGATCATATCAGCGATATCATTAACCCAACTCTGCCATAAAAAGGGTAAATTTGTCCCCCTCAAAGACAACTGGAATGGCGTGGTCAGAAAAATTAAAGCTGAATAAACATTTGCTCAACAAAATAATCGGGGTGGGCTACACAACACCGAGGGAAATTCAGCAAAAAGCCCTTGGCCGGATTTACGGCGGGCAGGACCTCATCGCCATCGGCCCCGAGGGTTGCGGAAAAACCACTACCTATGTTTTGGCTGTCGCGAACCGGATAGGGTATGAAGCAGAAGGCGTTCCGCGGGTGCTCATCCTGGTGCCAGCCAAAGAACATGTAATCGAGGTGATTAGCCGCTTTGGGGAATTAAACAGCAATAAACATCTGTCAATCGTCGGCTTATATCCGACACCGGGTACCGAGGCACAAATGAATGCTTTGGCAGATGGCGCCGATATTGTAGTAGCAACTCCCGACAGGGCCCGGGCTATCTACTTAAAACTTGGCCTCAACCTTAACAAAATCGAACTTTTCATCGTTGACGATGCGGACCAGATCGTAAAACAAGGTTTGCAACTGCCTGTTGCCGAGTTGGCAAACAGCATTACCAAAGCCCAGCGCCTGGTATTTTCAGAAGTGATGCATGATAAGCTCGAAAAAATGATCATGCCATTTATGGAAACGGCTGCCACTGTTGAAGTGGAAGAGATAACTGATGCTAAAATTGACACCTACCCGCAGGTTTTATATCACCTGCCCAATTTCGGCACCAAGCTAAACCTGCTCAATTTATTTATGCGGGATGATGAGTTGTTCACCAAAACCGTGGTATTTGTGAATACCCGCCAAACTGCCGAAAAGATCTATAAAACGCTTCAAAACCGGCAGGATACTACGGTTGCCTTGCTAAACACATGGTCGATAGAATTTAAAGGTTTTACATCCGTAACTGAGTTCGCATTCTCGGAACAGGCAAGGGTATTGGTCATTGCCGAAGAAAAAGTAGCAGAAGAAGGATTGCGACAAATTCCCTTCCTGGTACATTTTGAATTACCCGCAGAGAAAGAAGTGTTTATTGACAGAGTAGCTAACCGGGATAGCGCTAACGCCGAGATTATGGCCATAACCTTTGCCACCGATATTGAACTTACGTTGGTCAAAAGGATTGAACAGGCCACCGGTAAAAAAATACCATTAGGCGAATTACCCGAAGGCCTTGTTATCGAACAGGAAAGAAAAACTACCGAAGTAGCGCCCGGGAAAAAACTTACGCACAGCTGGCGGTACGACGGTGAACCGGGTGAATCGTACGTTACATGGGAGCTTTTCCCCGAAGGCGACAAAACCAAAGTAAGACTTACCCATGCCGGTTTGGAAACCTTCCCGAAGCACCCGGATTTTGCAAGGGAAAACTTTGTAAAAGGCTGGACTGGTATTGTTGGCACATCACTTGCCGGATACCTGGCGAAGGCTTGATGCCGCAATATATAAGGCATTGGGCCGCCCAAACAGGCCGGTTCCAATGCATTATATTATATTATTTTTGCCCGATGACAAATCAGCCCAACAACCCGCTCCACGGCAAAACTTTAGAAATGGTATTAAATGCCCTCGTAACGCACTACGGCTGGACCGAATTGGGTAACCGGATCCACATTAACTGCTTTATCAGCGACCCCAGCGTAAAATCAAGTCTAAAATTTCTCCGTAAAACCGAATGGGCGAGGA
>Ga0206864_1282_pt1 | contig 11884 bp, 12 predicted proteins | sample Alteio_BWOrgCont_42_FD_152632 | JGI IMG/M metagenome (GOLD analysis project Ga0206864, IMG submission 152632) | Enriched cells from forest soil in Barre Woods Harvard Forest LTER site, Petersham, Massachusetts, United States -... | ecosystem: Environmental > Terrestrial > Soil > Temperate forest >...
ATGATCTTTTCCATCAGGGCAATCTTTACATTCAGGTAATTAGCCGGCTCCAGCCAAACATTTACGGTGAACCGGATGCTGTCGATCTCAAGGCCTACCAGCCCAACACGCGGTGCCGGGTCAGGGAATATGTCTTTATTGGCGCTGATTGCAGCAAGAATTATGACTTTAGCCTTATCGATGTCCGCAGCATAGCCAAGCTTCACCTCAAAGTCAAGTCGGCGCTTGTTCTCGCGGCTCACATTTATGATCACCTCGTTAAACAGTTTGCCGTTGGGAATAATAATAGTTCTGTTGTCTATCGTTACCAAAACAGTGTAAAATATCTGTATTGACACTACCTTACCATCCTGTCCCTGGGCTACGATGCTGTCTTCCACCTCGAACGGTTTCAATAACAGGATGAGTACGCCCCCCGCGAAGTTTTGAAACGTGCCCGAGAGCGCCAGTCCTGCCGCCACGCTAAATGCCCCGATAACCGTTGTAAAGATGGTGATGTGAAGTCCGATTACCTCCATCACGGTAATGATCAGCACAATATACAGCGCGGTAATGGTTAAGCTCAATACAAAGGGCTGCAAGGAAGAGTGGGCATATTTCCGGCTAAGCCGGGTGCGCAGGCGGTTACGCAGGAACTTTATAAACCAAAGGCCTATAAAGAAGATGAGTATTCCAAAGATCAGGTCGGGTCCGTGAGTGTACAACCAATTGTATGCACGGTCATAAATTCTTTCCAGCTTCATAAAGAAGCGAAATTAGTAAATTTATTACTTACCGTAGATGGCCATGAATAATTCCGGGCCTTTAATAAATAGCCATTCTACGATCTGGCTTTGAAAAAATCGTGTAGTGTCGGTCAACTGCTTCATAATATCCTCTCTTATTCAAATGCTGTGCCTTTTTTCGGGCCATTGAATATTTATTCAAATTTACCTCATTTTGTAACCTAAAAAATACTTAATCAATCATTTGATTAACAAATGACCGTCCCTTTACCCCGATATGACAAACAGCCGCTTTATAAAAGCAACAATCCCTGTCCGCTTTTGCAGACAGGGATTGTTTATTATTTTGAGCCGTTGTTTTTGACTCAAGGCTCAAGACTTTCGACTTAAGGCTCCCCCTTCAGGGGGCTGGGGAGCGAGGGTTACATCATGCCGCCCATGCCGCCGCCGCCCATTGGAGGGCCGCCTGCTTTTTCGTCTTCCGGATCGTCGGCAAGTACGCATTCGGTAGTTAACAGCATCGCTGCGATAGAAGCTGCGTGCTCCAATGCTACGCGGCCAACTTTAGTTGGGTCGATAACACCGGCGCCGATCAGGTTTTCGTATTTATCGGTACGTGCGTTGTATCCGAAATCACCTTTGCCTTCTCTTACCTTTTGAACCACTATAGAGCCTTCGATGCCTGCGTTTTCGCAGATCTGGCGCAAAGGCTCTTCAATTGCCCTGCGGATGATCTGGATACCGGTATTTTCATCTTCATTATCGCCTTTCAGATTTTTAAGAGCATCAACTGCGCGGATAAAGGCAACGCCGCCACCGGCAACAATACCTTCTTCAACAGCTGCACGAGTTGCGTGTAAAGCATCGTCAACACGGTCTTTCTTTTCCTTCATTTCCACCTCAGAAGCTGCACCGATATACAATACAGCCACGCCGCCTGATAATTTGGCCAAACGTTCCTGCAATTTTTCGCGGTCGTAATCAGAAGTTGTAGATTCGATCTGTGATTTGATCTGGCTTACGCGTGATTTGATCTCTTCGGGTTTGCCTGCACCATTGATAATGGTGGTATTGTCTTTATCAACAACAATCTTTTCAGCCGTGCCCAAATAGGTAAGATCGGCATTTTCCAATTTGTAGCCTCTTTCTTCAGAGATAACAGTGCCACCTGTAAGGATAGCGATATCTTCCAGCATCGCTTTACGGCGATCGCCAAAACCAGGAGCTTTAACGGCTGCAACTTTCAGCGAGCCACGGATCTTATTAACCACCAGGGTAGCCAATGCTTCACCGTCAAGATCTTCAGCAATGATCAAAAGCGGTTTGCCGGTTTGAACTTGTTTTTCGAGGATAGGAAGTAACTCCTTCATCGAAGATATCTTTTTGTCGTAGATCAGCACATAGCAGTTTTCAAGTTCTGCTTCCATCTTGTCGGCATTGGTCACAAAATAGGGAGAAAGGTAACCGCGGTCGAATTGCATACCTTCAACTGTCTTTACTTCAGTTTCGGTTCCTTTGGCTTCTTCAACAGTAATTACGCCGTCTTTGCCAACTTTTTCCATCGCTTCGGCGATCAAAGCACCGATCATTTCGTCGTTATTGGCCGAAATAGAAGCAACCTGCCTGATCTTGTTGTTGTCTTCACCAATAGTTTGTGATTGTTTTTTCAAATCTTCTACCACAGCAGCGACAGCTTTGTCAATACCGCGTTTCAGATCCATTGGGTTCGCTCCGGCAGCTACGTTTTTAATACCTGCGGTAACAATTGCTTGTGCAAAAACAGTAGCAGTAGTTGTACCGTCACCTGCAATGTCAGCAGTTTTCGAAGCAACTTCCTTTACCATTTGAGCGCCCATGTTTTCAATAGGGTCTTTCAGCTCGATTTCTTTCGCCACAGTTACACCGTCCTTAGTGATAACCGGTGAACCGAATTTTTTGTCAATAATTACGTGACGACCTTTAGGGCCTAATGTTACTTTAACCGCATTGGCCAAAATATCCACGCCGCGTTTTAAGGCGTCGCGTGCTTCTACATTGTATTTAACTTGTTTTGCCATGATTATTTTGTTTGAATGTTATTTTTGTTGGAATGTTGTAATGTTTGTCCCGATAGCTATCGGGAGTTGTAATGTTTGAATGTTGTGATGTTAAGATAGCGATATCGAAAGGCATCTTTCAACATTACAACGTTTCAACTTTTCAACATTACAACTCCTCAACGGAGTTTACAGAACCGCGTAAATATCAGATTCGCGCATAATTAAATATTCCTTGCCTTCGTAGGTAATTTCAGTGCCGGCATACTTACCATATAAAACATGGTCACCAACTTTTACAGTTAAAGGTTCGTCTACCTTTCCATCGCCAACAGCAACTATGGTTCCGCGCTGTGGTTTTTCTTTAGCAGTATCCGGAATAATGATCCCGGAAGCAGTTTTCTCTTCGGCCGGAGCAGCTTCCACTACTACCCTGTCTCCGATTGGTTTAATGTTTAATGACATAGTTATACTATTATTTTAAATTTTAGAAATAATTTAAGTTCCGCATCCTCTTAATCAGCAATTATGCCAAGCTGCCGTAAATACCCTAATTGACATGGTTTACTGTTGTATTGTCAGCTATTGTCAAAAGGGATTTTTCGCTGTTAATACTAATTTAAAACAAGCGTGTCATCGTGTCAGTGATTTTTTGATTTTTGGTTTTGGGGATTTCACCGATTTTTTTCGATTATTCACGGGTTGTCTGTTTGTCAGTGGCGTTCATGAGTCGCTGCGCTTAGTTTCACCGATTTTTGGTTGAATATAGCCTATTGGGTTGTGGAGAACGAATGACGCGGGGTGTTGTGTGCCGCAAGTACCGCTGTGGGATACCTTCAATGTCATTAATATAAGAAAAATTATCACTTTTCGCCCTCTTTTCCGCCTGCGGAAGAGAGGGCAGAACGAGCGAAGCGACGTTCGGGTGAGTAAACGGAGCGCGTCAACTACCGCCAGTGCTTCTGCTAACGTAATAGCATTGGCGAGACCCTGCGCGACACCCTCCCGAAACAGACGCAAAAAGCCCCGCCAGATCAATCTCCAGCGGGGCTTTCATACAAATCCTTTTTTTTATTATTATGGTTTTACTCCATTTCCCCTGTTTGCAGGGGGTGGCATAATCGGCGTGGGTGTCGTCCCGGCTCCATGTGCAGTCGAAGCCTTTTTAACCTGCTCACTATATTTCGAACTGGCAGATGTCTCTGTCCCGCCTTTTACAGCAACGTTTATGGCCATGGCTAATACCATCAAAAATATGGCAAGCCCCCAGGTGCCTTTTTCCAGGAAATCTCCTGTTTTTTGCACGCCCATTAACTGCGATGAGCTCGAAAAATTCGACGACAAACCGCCACCCTTAGGGTTTTGTATCAATACGATCAATACCAACAACACGCAAACTATGATCGACACGATCAGCAAAAACTGGTACATTATGTTTAATTAATTGGTTTTCTTTTCTAAAGCTTCTATCTTTTCCGCAAAGTAACGGCTTTTTTCCGGAAATTTCAACATCAATTTTTTGTAGGACGAGATGGCTTTATGGTACAGCATCTGGTCGGAATAAATAGCCGCAAGCGTCTCCGTCACCAGCTCGTCCCTGTCCTCCGAGCTTTTTTTGGCCTTGTTTTCATTATCCAGCTTGTCGCTGCTTTGCGGCCTGATCTGTGGTTCTTCCTTTATAAAGCGTTCGATGATCACCTGCTCTTTCTTCTTTGCACCGGGAACAGCCGGCTGCGGGGACGGCGGCGCCGACTTGTCGAGCTCCTCAACCGAGGTGATATGAAAAATATTTTCAAAATACTGCTGCTGCAGTTCGTCCGCCAGTTTTTTTGTTTTTTTTACAGGTATGGGGGCCGGCGGTTTTACATAAGGCTGGTACGTGTGTTCATGTTCCTTACGCGTCTTATCAAGCCACCACATAAAGCTGTAAGGCATCTTGTCATCGTTATACTTCGACACATCCTGCTGTTCGGCCTCTGCCTGCCCCTCAACGGTTAACGATTCATTACTTTCTGCATCCTCATTCTGGTGGGCGCCATACTCCTGCTCAAACGAGAAGAAATTATCGACCGACCCGTTAAAATTAATATCCTCAATGCCGACGATCTCGTCAAATGTTTCGTCCATTTCATCACTCTTCGTCAATTCCTGCTCAGCTACCGGTGCTTCTGCCACCGGCGTTTCCTGCAGCGTTTCAGGCGCCGCCTCCTGTTCTTCCTCGTCTATCAACGAAACAGGCGTATCGGATTCAACCTGCTCCTCACCTGCTGTGGTTAGCTGCTCAGGGTTTTCGTGTCCGGATAACATCGCAGCAGCGTCTTCTTCCTTATGAGCAATGGGTTCTTCCGATTCGGTTGACGCGATTGCGGCCGGTGTTGGCTCATGCTCAGCATGGGCATGCTCTTCCGGATGGGAAGGTTCATCACCTGGTTCCGGCGCTTCCGCATGTTCAATCCCTTCAGCAACGGGTTCCTCAACGTGGCCCGAAATTACTTCCCCGGCCTGAGCTTCCGTTTCTGTTGCCTCAGGGGGCTCATGGCTTTCAGCCATATGTTCTTCGGTGTCGTGAGCAACAACTTCCGTCGTTTCACCTGGCTCTTCCTCAACTTCGGGGTGTTCTGGTTCCTCTCCGGTATAGCCGGAAGGGCTTATCTCTTCGGTAACCTCTTCCCGTTGTTCCACGGGGTTTTCAGACAGGTCAGATGGTTCCGTATACGCTTCCTTATCCTCAGTAGTTTCTTCAGCAATTGCCCGGGCGGCTTCGGTTTCAGGCAAAATATCTTCTGCGATGGAGAGACCCTCAACAGGTTGGTGATCTTCCGGGAGATGATGTTCCCCGTGCTCAGCTAAATGCTGTGGCTCCTCCTGTATATCCGGTTGGTGATACGCCTCCTCAACCGCAGGTTCCTGTTCACTTAGGTGGTGGGCTGCCCCGATGTCCGGCGATTCATCGCGCGGGGTATAGGAATCGGAATATGCCTCGTCTTGTTCCGCACTTTGTTACGTTTCATCCGCGGGCGCCTCATCAAATGCGTAACGCTCCGTATCATTCGGGGCGTAACCGTTTACGCCGATACCCGGTTGAATCACTATGCGGTCATCCGGCACCCCAACAAACGAAGCCGGTGAATTGATCAGCTTAAATAGCGAACGGGGATTAAAATAAACCGAAGCCTGTCTCAAATTCTTGTTATCGCTGGCATGGGCAAGCAGGGCTTGCAGCATCCCGCTTTGCGGAAAATCGTTAACCAGCCTTTGGAGGTTATAAGCATACAAATGGGCATCAGTGGCCGGGTTGGCCATCAATGTCCACAAAAAATCGTTCTGGTTATTATCTAAATTTTGCTCCACGTGGGTTGAAACTACGAATTGCTTACCAATTTGCAAAGGCCGCGTTAAAAATATCTTCTGTTAACTGCGTATTTATCGCCGTAATCAGCGTTTGTTGCTGGTTGGTGATATCGCCGGTGAAGTTTTGATATTTGCTAAAAGTCTGGTCAAAACTGGTCTTTTTATCCAAATTGTTTACGTATTTCACCTCCACAGTAATGGTTAGCTGGGTAGCCCCGGCGATGGGCGCAACATTATTGGCTACCGCATTGATGGATACCGGCGCAATCGTATAATTCGTTATGGAGCCAGACATGACAGCATCCGCATCGCCTGTTACGATGGCAAGCTTGGTGGTGTTCCGGATACGTTCTTTTAATGCTTCTGTAAATTGCGTACTCAAATTGTTCACCACCAAAGCCGCGTTGTTTTCAAAAAAATCAACCCGTATGGTTTTCAAATTTCCCACCGATCCGCCAGTCAGGTTCAATTTATAAGTACATGAAGGTCCAAGCACCAGCATGCAAATAACTACAACCAATAATTCAATATGCCGTTTCATCCTATCAGAGATTTAATTCTTTTATTTTCCGGTATAAGGTACGTTCGGATATCCCAAGCTCATTTGCTGCAAGTTTACGCTTTCCTTTATGCTTTTTCAAGGCCTTACGGATAAGGTCCGATTCCTTGTCAACCAGCGACAGCGATTCTTCCACCTCTTCCGCATCCTGCATGATGTTATACGGATTATTGTTGATGTTATTGTTGTTTGCCACAGGCTTTTGCAAGGTAAATTGCGGTTCAGCTGCACCTGGCAGTTCGATGTCGCGGTAAAGCTGGTTTAACGATTGGCTTGAATGATTGATCGATACGCCGCCATGTTCGATGATATCGGCAACCAGCTTTTTTAGCTCGACCATGTCGCGCTTCATATCAAACAGCACTTTGTACAAAATATCCCGCTCCGAAAAATCTTCTTTTTGCTGGTTGTCGAGCCGCATCGGCAGGTTGCGGCCGGTGGCTTCGGCTGGTATGTACGTAAGCAGGGTCTGGGCGGTGATCACCCTGTCGCGCTCCAGCACGGCCAGTTGCTCGGCCATGTTTTTTAATTGGCGTACGTTTCCGGGCCATGAATAGTTGATCAGCAATTGCTGCGCGTCCTCATCCAATTGGATGGGCGGCGTGCGGTATTTGTCGGTAAAATCCGAGGTAAACTTCCTGAAAAGCAGGTAAATATCTTCCTTCCGGTCGCGCAATGGCGGAATTTTAAGGGGAACCGTGTTGAGCCGATAATATAAATCCTCCCTGAATTTGCCGTTTCTTACCGCCTCGTAAACATCCACGTTGGTGGCTGCAATTACCCTGACGTTTGTCTTTTCAACTTTCGATGACCCTACTTTTATATACTGCCCCGATTCCAGCACCCGCAGCAGGCGGGCCTGCGTTCCCAAAGGCATTTCAGCAATCTCATCCAAAAATATGGTGCCGCCGTTCACGGTTTCAAAATAGCCCTTCCTTTCGCCCACGGCGCCGGTATAGGCGCCTTTTTCGTGACCGAATAATTCGGAGTCGATGGTCCCCTCGGGGATGGCGCCGCAGTTAACCGCAATAAAGGGCCCATGCTTGCGCGGGCTCATCTGGTGAATAATGTGCGAAAAAACCTCTTTCCCGCTCCCGCTCTCGCCGGTTATCAAAACCGAAATATCGGTAGGCGCAACCTGGTTAGCTATATTTATTGCCCGGTTGAGCAAAGGCGAACTGCCTATGATCCCGAACCTTTGTTTAATTTCTTGTATTTCCATGCCCCCCAGCCTCCGCTAATCAGCGGAGGAGTTTTTTGATTAACATTTTTATTATTTATTCCAGACCAATGTGTGATTAACTCAATTAAACTACATGACCGATTAAAGTAGCTGTGGTACTGCGGTCTATCCTCACATGTACGTACTGGCCCGGCTTATAGTTCCCCGCTACCGGGAAAACAACCATTGAATTCTGATCATTCCGGCCACAATAGTCCTGGTCGGATTTTTTTGAAAACCCTTCTATTAAAACTTTTTGAATTGATCCTACCTGGATTTGCAGTCGTGTATAAGAATAGTGCTGCTGTTTGGCAACGATCTCCTTTAAACGATTGCGTTTCACAGCATCCGGAATATCGTCCTTATAGCGTTTCGCTGCCAGCGTTCCGGGCCTTTCCGAGTACATAAACATATAGGCAAAGTCGTATTGAACATAGTCCATCATGCTCAAGGTATCCTGGTGCTCTTCTTCCGTCTCGCTGCAGAAGCCGGTGATCACATCGGTAGATATGCCGCAGCCGGGCAAAATCCTCCGGATGGCGTCAATGCGGTCGATATACCAGGCCCGGTCATAAGTACGGTTCATCAGCTCCAGCACCCGGCTGTTGCCCGACTGCACCGGCAAGTGGATGTATTTGCAGATGTTATCGTACCTTTTCATGGTGTACAGCACCTCATCCGTAATATCCTTCGGATGCGATGTCGAAAACCGTACCCGCAACTCAGGGCTTACCCCGGCCACCATCTCCAGCAAATGCGCAAAATTCACTGTTCCATCCAACCCAAGGCCTTCCGCGTTCTGCTTTCCGCGTTCTGCTTCCTCCACGCTCTCTGCTTTCAGCTTTCTGCTTTCAGCTCCCCATTTATACGAATCCACATTCTGCCCCAGCAAAGTCACTTCCCTGTACCCCTGCGCAAACAATTCGGCGCATTCCCTTACAATCGATTCCGGATCGCGGCTGCGTTCGCGGCCGCGGGTAAAGGGCACCACGCAAAACGAGCACATGTTATCGCATCCCCGCATAATCGAAACAAAAGCATTGATGCCGTTACTGTTGAGGCGTACAGGGCTAATATCTGCATAGGTTTCTTCCCTCGACAAAAGCACATTTACTGCCTTTTGGCCATCATCGGCCTGTTCTATCAGGTTTGGCAGGTCGCGGTAAGCATCAGGCCCAACCACTACGTCTACCAGTTTTTCTTCTTCCAAAAATTTTGATTTTAAGCGCTCGGCCATGCAGCCCAGCACCCCAATCACAAGCCCCGGGTTCTTCACCTTGGCAATGGTAAATTCCCTCAGCCGGTTCCGCACGCGCTGTTCCGCATTTTCCCTTATCGAACAGGTATTGATAAAAATAACGTCGGCCGTGTTAAAGTCGGTAGTAGTTTCGTAACCTTTGTCGAGCAGTATGGATGCAACTATTTCACTATCCGAAAAATTCATTGCGCAGCCATAGCTCTCAATATAAAGCTTGCGGCCGTTATGTTTTCCGTTTTTCAAGTCCAATACAAGCGCTTCACCCTGCCTGCTTTCATCATGCTCGCCCGCCGTAGCTTTGGCGAAGGAGGGCCTGCTTTCATCGTGCACCTTATCTATAACCAGGTCTGTCATCAAAAAATTTTTAGTTTGCAAAAATACATAAAATTTAAATATATTATGACATATTGTCAGCATAACAAATCCCTAACTTAGGTGTTATAAGTCTTAAATAATACAAGCCCGTGATAAACGAAGATTTACCATCCCCAAAAAAGCTTAAAAAATGGCCCTTCGTTTTGCTCGGCATCGCCGCAGTCATTTGCGGCGGGGTATATTACGTGTACAACAGCTACCTGGCCAACAGCCGGTGGAAGCCTTTGCTGCAAAAGCAGCTAAAGGATTTGGTGTTACGATCAAGCGACAGCCTCTATCACATCGAATACTCCGACTTCGATCTCAATTTAACTTCGGGCAACGCCTCCCTGTATGATTTCAGGTTAGTGCCCGATACGGCGATCTATAACAAGCTGGTTAAATTGAAAAAGGCGCCTGATAACCTGTTCATACTCAATGTTAAAAAACTGTCCATAAAAAACGTAGGGGCACGTAAAGCCTATCGCGAAAAAATATTAGACATCGATAACATTACCATTGATAATCCAAACCTCACCATTATTAACAAACGATTTACATTTAACGATACAGTAAAAATCGGTAAGCCTAAAACACCTTACGAGGTGATAGGTAAAGTTTTTAAGCAACTGCATATCGATTCCATCGCGCTCAACGATATCAGCCTCAATTACATCAATCAAAACAAGCGCGTCGCCAAAAAAACATCGCTCAAACATCTTGATATCGCCATTTCAGATGTTTTTATCGATTCCCTGTCGGGACAGGACCCCAGCCGGTTTTACTATACCAAAGGGGTGAATGTAACCGTGCACGATTACCACATCGCCACAGCCGATGGCCTGTACGATGCCAACCTGAAAAAGATATTTTTTTCGACGGCGGACAGAAGGATAGAGCTCGACGGGATTTCCTTCTTGCCGCGGTATAACCGGACTGATTTTTACACCCAAACCGGGCAAACCGGCGACATTTACAACCTGAAGTTTAAACAGATCGACATCAACGACATCGACCTCCAGGATTTTTTGCGCGACCAGGATCTGTACGCGGGTGTAGTAAACGTGAAAGGCGCAAACGTGCAGATATACACCAATAATGCCTATAAAGGAAAAAAGAGCATAAAAATTGGTACCGACCCGCAGCAAGCCCTGCAAAAAGTTTCCCTCGATATGCTGATCAAACGCGTTAATATTAAAGACGCAAAGATCACCTACGAGGAAACCGACGCCACAACGAAAGCTACGGGTCAAATTTTGTTCACCCATACCAACGGGTATTTTTTAAACGTTACCAATGACGACGACCAGAAAAGGCGCAACCCCTATATGAAAGCTTTTGTTACTACAAAATTTATGGATGCCGCGCCGTTTAAGGTAAACTTCAAATTTAACCTGGCGGCAAAAGACGGTGCCTTTAACTACACCGGCGAGCTGGGCGCCTTTGATGGCCGGATACTCGACAAATTAGTGAAGCCCCTGGCTATGGTGCATGTACAGTCGGCCGATATCGACAAGCTTGATTTTAACATCGACGCCAGCAACTATGGCGGCAAAGGCAGCCTGCAATTTTATTATCGAAACCTCAATATCCAGCTCCTCAAAAAAGTGGATGGGAAAGCCGAATTGCAAAACCAGGGATTATTGTCAAAAGTTGCCAATACCCTCATTATTGCTAAGGACAACCCAGGCAGCAATGGCGTGCTGCGCGATGGCCCGGTCAGCCTGGAGCGCGAGCCGGATGCATCTTTCTTCACCTTTTTGTATAAGGCATTGCTCGACGGCCTTAAGCCAAGTGTGGGCTACACCAAGAAAACCGAGGGCGAGGTGAACACAGCTATCGTAAAAGTTAGTAACTTGGTAACGAAGTTCCAAAAATTTGAAGACGACCGCAAGGAACGTAAAAAAGAGCGGCAGGCGCGTAAGGACTCTATCAAAAAAGCAAAGCAAAACAGTGGTAATTGATGGCGGCTGCGATTCTCACAAAAAAATGGCATAAGGTAACGGCTATCGTGCTGGCGTCGCTTGTCGCGTTTATTTTAATTGCGGCTATATTCGTCAATAGCTATTGGTCGCCCATCTTTTCCAGCAAAGTAAAGGATGTTGTCGCAAAAAGCAGCGATGGTTTATATACGGTTGATTTTTCCTCGGCGGAGGTCCATGTTCTGCGCGGGACGGTTGAGATTTTCAACATCGTCTTAAAACCCGATACCACCGTTTACAACTTCAAAAAAAAGCAGAGTATCGCCCCTAATAACCTCGTGGAACTGCGGGTAAAAAAACTTACGCTGCGGCATACCCATCCTTTTTTGCTCTACTTCAGGCATAAGCTCGATATCGGCGAGGTAGAGTTGAATCAGCCGGATGTAAAGATCACCTA
>Ga0206864_1258_pt1 | contig 11880 bp, 7 predicted proteins | sample Alteio_BWOrgCont_42_FD_152632 | JGI IMG/M metagenome (GOLD analysis project Ga0206864, IMG submission 152632) | Enriched cells from forest soil in Barre Woods Harvard Forest LTER site, Petersham, Massachusetts, United States -... | ecosystem: Environmental > Terrestrial > Soil > Temperate forest > O...
GCCGCTGGCGGACAATTCCGCGGATGCCCTGACCATTGCCTGGGGCTTGCGCAATTTGGAAGACCGCGCGCGCGGTCTGCACGAAATGCGCCGAGTGTTGCGGCCCGGCGGAAAATTATTCGTGCTCGATAATTCCCAGCCGGAAGGCTGGACGAAGCCGCTGTGCCGATTTTATATGAACGTCATCGTGCCCCCGGTGGGCGGGCTACTGACTGGCCGGTCGGAGGCGTATCGCTACCTGGCAACCTCTTCCGCCGGATTCCCCAGCCGGGCGACACTGGCCGAAGAAATGTCCGCCGCGGGATTCACCCGCGTGCACCACGAAGCCCTGGCCTTTGGCAGCGTTGCGCTGCACGAAGCGGAAAAATAAACTGCCCCCTACTCCTTCTTGCTGATGCGCATCCCGTAGAACGAGCGCCAGACAAAGAATAAGCCGATGGTGATGAATACCGCCGCCAGGGCATGCGACAAAGAATGCGTCGTGTTAACGGCGATTTCCACCGCAAGGATGCCGAAGAGCGTCGTGAACTTGATGATGGGGTTGAGGGCCACGGAGGAAGTGTCCTTGAACGGGTCACCCACGAGGTCGCCTACAACGGTGGAGTCGTGCAAAGGCGTACCCTTTTGCTTCAGTTCAACCTCGACGAGCTTCTTGGCGTTGTCCCAGCAACCGCCGGCATTGGCCATGTAAACCGCGGCAAAGAGGCCGAAGAGCGCGATGGCGATGAGGTAGCCGATGAAGAACACGGGATTCACAAACGCGAAACCCAGCGCCAGCGAGAAGATGACGGCGAAGATGTTGACCATGCCTTTCTGCGCGAAGACCGTGCAGATGCGCACAACTTCGTTGCTGTCCTCGGCGGAGGCCTTGGTGTTCCCGTCGAACTTGATGTTGCGCTTGATGTACTCCACCGCGCGGTGGGCGCCGGTGGTGACGGCCTGCATGGACGCGCCGCAGAACCAATAGACGACCGAGCCGCCGGCCATCATGCCCATGATGATCCAGGGGTTGGTGATGCTCAGCGCTTCAAAATTCGCCCACCCTTCATGTGCCTTGAGCATGAGGATGAGCGAGAAAATCATCGTGGTGGCGCCGACAACCGCGGTGCCGATGAGCATGGGCTTGGCGGTGGCCTTGAAGGTGTTGCCCGCGCCGTCGTTGGCCTCGAGGAAATGCTTGCCGGTGGCAAAGTCCGGCTTGAAACCGAAGGAGTGCTCAACTTCCTTCTCAATGTGCGGGATTTGCTCGATGGTCGAAAGTTCGAAGACCGACTGGGCGTTGTCCGTCACCGGGCCATAGCTGTTCACCGCGATGGTGACCGGGCCCATGCCCAGCATGCCGAAAGCGATGAGGCCGAAGGCAAACACCTCGGGGTAATCCATGATTTCGCCCAGGATGTGGCTGGCATGCAGCCCGTGCGTGCTGGTGACAAAGCCGATAAACATGAGCGCCGCGAGGGTGATGCCCATCCAGAAAGCGGAGAACTTGCCCGCGACCAGGCCGGAAAGAATCGTCAGGCCGGTGCCGCCTTCCTTGGTGGCGTCCACCACTTCATGGCAGTGCGCGCTGTGCATCGAAGTGAAGACGCGCGTGAGCTCGGGGATGATGGCGGCGGAAATGGTGCCACAACTGATGATGGTCGAAAGCTTCCACCACAGGCCTTCCGGCAGCAGGTTGTGCAGCATGGTATAGGTGCAGAGGAAGGTGACGCCGATGCCCATGAGCGAGGTAATCCACACCAACGAAGTGAGCGGGTGCTCGAAATCAAAGTCCTTGCTGTCCTTGAACAACACGCGCGAAAGCTTGCTGTTGATAAACCAAGCGACGATGGAGAGCGCGACCATCACGATGCGCATGGTGAAAATCCACACAATCAGCATCCATTGATACTCCGGCTTCACCGCCAGGCAGATGAAGGTGATGAGCGCGACGCCGGTGACGCCGTACGTCTCGAAGCCGTCGGCGGTCGGGCCCACGCTGTCGCCAGCGTTGTCCCCCGCACAGTCGGCGATGACGCCGGGGTTGCGGGCGTCGTCCTCCTTGATTTTGAAGACGATCTTCATCATGTCGGAGCCGACGTCCGCAATTTTCGTGAAGATGCCGCCGCAGATGCGCAGGACGCTCGCGCCGAGGGACTCGCCAATCGCAAAGCCGATGAAGCTGACGCCCGCGAGCTCGCGCGGCACGAATTTCAGGATGGTCAGCATGATGACCAATTCGACGCTGACGAGCAGCACGCCGATGCTCATGCCGGAACGGGTGGGAATCTCCGAAAGCGCGATCGCCTTGCCGCGCAGCGCGGCGAAGGCCATGCGGCTGTTGGCCACGTTGTTGATGCGGATGCCGAACCAGGCCACGCATAGCGACCCGCCCATGCCCACGAGCGACCAAAAGAGAATCAGCAAGACCTGGCCGGCGCCATAATGCCGCAGAAAGCCAAAATAAAACACCATCGTCGCACCGATCAGGACTTCAAGCATGAGGAGCAGCTTGGCCTGCTGGAAAAGGTAGGTTTTGCAGGTGCTGTAAATCAGCTCCGAGACATCGAGCATGGACTTGTGCGCGGGCAGGCCCTTCAGGTAACGCCATTCATTCAGGCCGTAGAGCGCGCCGAAGACACACATGACCAGGCCAATCCAGAGAATCGCACTGCCGGTGAGGTTGGCGCCGAAGACATTGAACACGGCCTCGGTTTGCTCGGGCAGCTTGATGTCGGCGTCGCCCGCGGCATGGGCGGTCGAGGCAAAGAGCACGAAGGTAGTGAGGAGCAGCGCGGAAGCACGCGTGGTCCAGCGCGAAAAACGGTGGAAGCAGATACGAAGGTTCATAGGTGGAACAAAAGCGACGGCAGGAGGGGCACCCGCCGTCGAAGCCCATGCCAATTAGGTGAGTCGCCGCGGTTTGGCAACGCCATTTCACCGGCGAATTCCCCCCAGCCAGCATACCGGTGAAAAACCTCACTGGAAAACCTAACCGGGCCAAAACTGCCGCTCAACCTACCAATGCAACCGGCCCTCAGCCGCCGCTTGCGCCACTACGAGCACCCAGACAACCAGGCAGTTAACCACGCTCAAAAAAACGGCGGCGCTGCCCATGTCCTTGGCGCGCTTGGCGAAGGGATGGCGTTGTTGCTCGGCGGCGAGGTCCACGCACCATTCGACGGCGGAGTTGAGCAGCTCGACAATAAGCACGAGCAGCACGCTGCCAATCATCAGTGCCTTGCCGAGCCAGCCGACAGGCAGCAACAACGCGACTGGAACCAAAATGACCGCAAGCAGCATCTCCTGCCGGAAGGCCTGCTCGTGTTTGTAGGCCGAGCCGAAGCCTTCCATTGAATAAAAAAATGCATTGATGATGCGCTTGACCCCCAGCACGGTGACTTTTTTATCGGCTAACGCCGCGCGTGAACCGGCAACTGGCGCAACCGGGGGAGATTGATCGGTGGAAGTCGGCATGAAGTATTGTCACAAAAATGACACATACATCGTATCCACTTCCGGCGCGTCCGCAACGCCGAAAGGATGCCGCCCATCAAAATCCGGCCTATTTAAGCAGCTGCTTGGCGAACGAGAAGTGATACGTGCCGGCACCGAGCGGAAGGCTGGTGGTTGTTCCACTGTTCACCGCAATCGGCTGGCCGGATTCCTTCACGCTTTGCGGCGGGACGGGAAGATTGAGCGTCGCGGAAGAATTCGGCGGCACGGTCGCGTCGTAAACCATCTGGTCGCCTTCGGCATGCCAGTAGGAGGAAATTTTTCCGTAGGGCGAAACGTACGAGGCCTTCACGTAGGCGACCCGGTCGGTGAACTGCGGCGCGAGGAAGAAATGCTTGTAGCCCGGGCTGGCTTCATCGGGCTGGATGCCGGCGGCGCCCGTATAGAGCCAGTAGCCGACGGCGCCGAAAGAATAGTGATTGAAGGAATTCATGGACGAAGCCTGGAAGCCTTTTTCCGGCGTCCATGCCTCCCAGCGCTCCCAGATGGTGGTCGCGCCGTTTTTCACCGAGAACAGCCAGGAGGGATAGGTGTCCGTCAAAAGAAGTTTCCACGCGAGGTCGGGGCGGCCGATTTGCGTGAGCATGGGGTTGAGCAGGCCCGTGCCGGGGAAACCGGTGGTGAGGTGCCCGTTGCGCTCGACGTTCTCGGCCAGCTTTTGCTTTGCGAGGGCGCGCAGGTTTTCCGGCAACAAATCGAACTTCAGCGCAACGAGGTAGTCCGTCTGCGTGTCGGCCTGGATGGTGCCATCCTGGTCAACGAAATTGCTCACGAAGGCATCGGCGATGGCGTGGTAGAGTTTGTCGTAGGCCACGGCATCATCCTTACGGCCAATAATGTCCGCGGCTTTGGACAGGATGCGCGCGGAATTGGCGAAATAAGCCGTGTCCATGATGGGCACCGGCGTCGGCACCGGCGCGAGGTGGTCGCCAACGCTGGTGACGGAAAGAACCAAGCCGTCGGAGCGGTTGTAGACATAATTTACCCAGCGGGCCATGTAGGGGTAACTGTCCTCAAGGAATTTCTTGTCACCATAGGCCTGATACATCGCCCAAGGCACGATGAGGCCGGCGTCGCCCCAAACTGGGTACGCATCAGCCTGGTTGGCGCGCGGCGCCACGGTTGAGTATGCGCCGGCGGCGTTTTGGGCGTCGTCCACATCGTGCATCCATTTGGTGAAGAAGCCCGCGACATCCGCATTGAGCGCCGCGGTCGGCGCGAACACCTGCGCGTCGCCCATCCAGCCCAGGCGCTCGTCACGCTGCGGGCAGTCGGTCGGCACACTGAGGAAGTTGCTGCGCTGGCCCCAGCGAATGTTGGAGTAAAGCTGGTTCAGGTCGGCGTTCGAGGTCTCCCAAGTGCCGGTGTTCGGGTTGTCCGAGCCCACGACGATGCCGCGGATATTGTCGGCGGTGAGTTCGCCGGGGTAACCGACGAGCGAAGCATAGCGGAAACCGTGGAAGGTGAACTGCGGTTCAAAGGTTTCGAGGCCATTGCCCTTAAGGATGAATTTATCCAGGGAAATTGCCGCGCGGAGATTTTCGGTGAAAAGCGTGCCGTCGGGGTTGAGCATTTCGCCGTGGTTGACTTCGATAACCGAGCCGGCCGGCCCGCGCACATTGAGCCGGATGTGGCCGACCATGTTCTGGCCAAAGTCCACCAGCCACACATTGCCCTGTTTGGTGATTTTCTTGGGGGTCAATTCCAACAGCTCGCGCACCGGCGGGCCGACTTGCGAGACGAACGGGACGGTGTGCTGTTCGACGGCCACCGCCGCCCAGGCCGAGTCGTCATACGACGCCTCGTTCCACGGCGCCGCGAGGCGAGCGTCCAAAACTTCTCCTAACTGCTCGTCGGAGCCGAGTTCCGTGCCGGGACCGCCTTTCCATGAACTGTCGGTGACAATCGTGTCCTTGGTGCCGTCGGTGTAAGTAATTTCCAACTGCGCGTTGAATGACGGGTGGTCGCTCACCGCCTTGAATTGCGCCACGCCCATCCAACCTAGTTCGCCCGCGAACCAGCCGTCGTTCACCAACGCGCCGATGGCGTTGGGGCCGGGCTTGAGCAGCTTGGTCACGTCGGTCGTCTGGACCATCACGCGCTTGTTGTAATCCGTGAAACCGGGATCGAGCTGGTGGTCGTTGACACGCTGGCCATCGATGAACGCCTCGTAGGTGCCGAGCGCCGTCGAATACAGGCGCGCGCTGGCTACCGGGCCTTTGACCGTGAAAGACTTGCGCAGGTAGCGGCCCGCGCCGAGGGTGCTGCTGTTGCTCCCCGCGAGCGGCTGGGCGGTGTACGGCCCGAGCACAGTCGCGACCGTCCAGGTTGAGTCATCGAAATCGGTGTTCGACCATGCGGGGTTCACCACCGGCGCGGGTGGGCCGCCAAACCCGCGGGCACCGCGGGGCGGAGCCGGGGGCAGGAACATCTTCCACTTGTCGTCGGTGTTATATTCGATGTGCGCACCGTTCGCGAGTTCGACCAAGATGTGCGCCGCAATCGCATTGCGGACGCTGCCGCGGGCGTTGCGCGGCGCCGTCACGCCGAGCGCAATGACGTTTTTGCCCGGCACGAGGTGCTGGCCAAAATTCGCATGGAAAGGCGCGGCGTGGCTCGTCGGCCCTTGCAGCGTGGACTTGCCGTTGGCGTAAAGGGAGACGACCCCGTCGGCGTTGGCGTCAATCGTCGCGCCGATGATTCTTGCGTCTGCCGGCAAATCGAACGTGAGGCGCGTGGCGATGGCCTGGCTGGCGGTGGCGTTAGTGCTGATCCAATTGGCGTGGGCCAAGGGCTCGGCGTCGAAATCGTAGCGCGGCAAATTGATGGTGATCCACTGGCCCTTCCAATCTTTGGCCGGGTCGAGCAGGCCGAGTTCGAAGGTCGCCGGCTGGCTCCAGGCCGAGGCCACGCCGTCTTTGTCATACACGCGCACCTGCCAAAAAACCGGCGAGCGGGAACCGAGCGTCTTGCCACCCCAGGGTACGAGCACGGATTGGTCGGACACGACTTTGCCGGAACTCCATAAATCGGGCGTGGCCGACAGCCCGGCAGCGGAAGAGGCCGCGCGGATCTCGTAGGCCGACTGCACTTCGCCCTTGCGGTCGGAAAGGAGCTTCCACGACAGGCGAGGCTGCGCCTCACCGATGCCAATCGGGTCTTGCTGATGTTCGACGGAAAGCGCATCGAGGCGCACGGGCGAAATACTCTGCGCCGCGAGCGAGCCGGTTAAAATCAGGCTGAGCAAAAAGACAATTCGACGGGATATCATGGGAGACTCCTGGGGTTGGGGGGAGAAGAGCTATAAACGAAAAAACCCGCCTTCGACAACGGCTAAAATTGAGAGCCACCCAAGCTTGTCAGCCATGGTCTAGTGCGTTATTCTCAAATGAATATTCGCAGTATTTGGCCTCCCCCACCCCTTCGTCCGCCGATGAAAGCTCCCATTCTTGCCGCTGCTTTGATTTTGTCGTTCGCCGCCGCGCAGTCAGCGTCCCTTTCCACCACTGTACAGACGGCGTCCGCCTCATCCGCGGGCGTCACGCCGGATTCGCTGCGGTGCAACGGCCTGGCTAATCCGCTGGGCGTAGACACCCCTACCCCACGCTTGGGCTGGCTGCTGGAAGCAAAGAACCCGGACGCGCGCGGCAACAAGCAGACGGCTTATGAAATTCTCGTGGCTTCGACGGTAGCGGCACTCGCGCAAGACCGGGGGGATTTGTGGGACAGTGGCAAAATTGCCTCCGACCAGTCGATTAACATCGTTTACGGCGGTCCGCCGCTCGCCACGCTGGCGCGGGTGTATTGGAAAGTGCGCGTGTGGGACCAGAATGAACGGGCCTCCGCCTGGAGCCAGCCCGCGCTGTGGACGATGGGCTTGCTCGCACCGAGCGACTGGCACGCGCAATGGATTGGCCATGACCTGCCCGCGCCGACTGACAACGTCGCCACCCCCGCGCGCTGGCTGCGCAAGGAATTTGTCGCGGACAAGCCCATCCGCCGCGCGCTCGTCGCCTTCGCCGGCTTGGGCACGTCGGAGCTTTATGTGAACGGAGCGAAGGCGGGTGACGCCGTACTCTCACCCGCATTAAGCGACTATGCAAAGCGGGTCTATTACATCACCTACGATGTGACCGGGCTGTTGAAGCAGGGCGCGAACGCGCTCGGGGTCGTGTTGGGCAACGGGCGCTACTACGCCCCGCGCATCGTGGGCCGCAACGGCTTGTTCACCTTCGGCTGGCCGAAACTGATTTTGCAACTGCGCGTGGAATACCAGGACGGCACGAACGCGGAAATCACCAGCGACGAATCATGGAAATACACCGAGGTCGGGCCCATCCGCGCCAACAACGAATACGACGGCGAGGACTATGATGCTCGCCAGGAAATGCCCGGTTGGGCGCAACCGGGGTTTGACGATTCGGCGTGGACGAAGGCGAACCTCGCCAGCGCGCCAGGTGGCGTGCTCTGCGCGCAAAACATCGAGCCGATTCGCATGACGGGCATCGTCGAACCGGTTTCGGTGAAGGAAATTTCGCCGGGCGTGTTCATCTACGATTTCGGGCAAAACTTTGTCGGCTGGTGCCGGCTTACCGCCACCGGCTCGGCGGGAACAACCGTCGCGCTGCGTTTCGCGGAGCGCCTGCACGACGATGGCTCGCTCAGCATGGAAAACCTCCGCAGCGCAAAGGCCACCGATCATTACACGCTCAAAGGCGGCGGCGAGGAAGTCTGGCAGCCGCGCTTCACCTACCACGGCTTCCGCTACGTCGAAGTCACCGGCTATCCGGGCCGGCCCAATTTGCTTTCCCTCCAGGGCCGCGCGGTAAATGACGACCTCGCGAGCGCGGGCGATTTTTCGTCCTCGAATCCGCTGCTCGATAAAATTTACCAGTGCGTCGTCTGGGGCGTGCGCGGCAACTACCGCAGCATCCCGACGGACTGCCCGCAGCGCGACGAGCGCCAGGGCTGGCTCGGCGACCGCGCGGCCGAATCGCTCGGCGAAATGTATATCTTCGACAACCACCTGCTCTATTCGAAGTGGCTGCAGGACATCGTGGACGCGCAGCTCGACAACGGCAGCGTCCCCGCCGTGGCGCCGCATTTCTGGACGGTTTACAACGACGACGTGACGTGGCCCAGCGCGCTGATAATCATCCCGCACAGCCTGCGCGAACAATTCGGCGACGACGCGCCGATTGCGCACAACTACCCCGCGATGGTGAAGTGGATCGACCACATGAGCCCATTTATTGCCGACGGCATCATGCCGCGGGACAAATACGGTGACTGGTGCATGCCGCCGGAGGATCCGAAAATCATCCATAGCACCGACCCCGCGCGCCTCACCGCCGGCCCGCTGCTGGGCACGACGTATTTTTACCACGACCTCGGCCTGATGAGCGAATACGCCAAGTTGGTAAACCAGCCGGAAGACGCGCAGCGCTTTGCCGACCTGGCCCAGAAACTTGAGTTCGGCCTCAATGCAAAATACCTCAACCGGCAAGCCGGCCAATACGACAACGGCACCCAGACTTCCAGCGTGCTGCCCCTGGCCTTCGGCATGGTGCCAGACGACCAGCATGCGCCCGTCCTCGCAAATTTGGTGAACAGCATCACCAACATTTACCACAACCACATCGGCACGGGTTTGATTGGCGCGGCCTGGCTCAACCGTGTGCTGACGGACAACGACCGAGCCGACCTCGCCTACACCATGGCCACCAACCGCGACTTTCCGAGCTGGGGTTACATGGTTGAGCACGGCGCCACGACGATTTGGGAATTGTGGAACGGCAACACCGCGGATGTGCAGATGAATTCCGGCAACCACGTGATGCTCGTGGGTGATTTAGTCATCTGGCTCTACCAGGATTTGGCGGGCATCCAGTCCGACCCCGCGCAACCCGGCTTCAAAAATATCCTGATGAAGCCCACGCCCGCCGGCGACCTGACCTCTGTGAAGGCCTCGCATCGCTCACCGTATGGGCTCATCGAAAGCGAATGGCATCTGGATAAAGCCGGTTTCCGCTGGCATATCACCGTGCCGCCCAACAGCACTGCGACAATTTTCGTGCCCGCGAATTCGCCGGACAAGGTCAGGGAAGGCGGCCGCAGTGCCGCGAACCGGACCGGAATAAAATTCCTCCGCGCCGAGACAGGCCGCGCGGTTTACCAGATCGAATCCGGCACCTATGAATTTCAGGCCAGCAACGGTTGAACGCCCAAGGATTATTCGCCAGCCACAAAAACGGGTGGCGCAGTCCGGCGGAATATGTCATGGGTGGATTCTCCTCCGTTTACCCCACGCTGCCTCGTTATGAAAAATACCCCACGCTTTACCGCTTTATTTTCTTTGCCGGCTGCCGTTGCCCTCGGCCTGGCCGCGTGCGCGCAAGTGCCACCGCCGACTCCCACCGTATTCAGCCGCCCGCTTACTCCTGCCATCACGCAACCGATTCCCGCGCGCACGCCTTTGACCTCAATGGTGATCGACACGGAAAAACTGCCCGTACGACCCTCCGCCGTTGGCTCGACGCGCACTGTCTTCAGCGGCCCGACCGTCACGCTCAACAATTTCGAGAGCCACATCACGACCGTCAACCCCGGCCAGGCCGCGCACGCGCCGCATACCCACGGCAACGACGAAATGCTCCTAGTGAAGGAAGGCACGCTCCAAGTCATCCTCAAAGACCAGACCTACCAAGCCGGCCCCGGCTCGCTCATCTATTATTCATCCCTCGACCCGCACGGCACGTTCAACACCGGCACCACGCCCGTCACCTATTACGTTTTTTCCTGGATGACGGACAAGACACCGAACAGCCCCTCCACGCCGGTTGTGCCGGGTGCAGCCCCCGCGGCGTCCACCGGCCCGATCACAGCATCGCTGACGAAAGCGCTGCCCACCGGGACGAAACTGACCTCGACCGTTTTTGACACCAATAAAATACCCGTCGAATCCTCCGTGGCCGGCGAGAAGCGCAGCATCTTCAACGGCCCCACCGCCACGCTGAAAAATTTCGAAGGCCACATCACGACCGTCAACCCCCGCCAGGCGGCGCACATGCCGCCCGCGCACGGCAATGAGGAGTTTATATTGGTGACGGAAGGAATGTTCCAAGTCGCCATCAACGACCAGACCTACCTCGCCGGCCCCGGCTCGCTCATTTTTTACGCACCGAACGAACCGCACGGCATCCTCAACGTCGGAGACTCGCCGGCCTCCTATTACGTCTTTATCTTTACCACCGACAAGACGCCGCCAAACATTGGGGCAGCCAATACACCGGCGCGGTGATAATGATTTTGGGAAATCACTTGGGGGGTTTTTGCCGGAAAATTCTGGCATCCACTCGGGTTCATGGTAAAGTTTCTGTAAACTTCCGGCGCGATGTGTGCATTTTTTCGGCCGTTAGGTAAGTTGCGGCGTGGATTTTTTTGGCGCTGTGTACGTGACGCGCACAGCCCCGCAAAAATCGTCACGACTTAAACGACAACCAGACATGAGGACAAAGCCATGAATCCCAAGGATGCTCAGCAGACCACTACGCCGGCCAATCAAGGCCCGCATCGGGACAATCTGCCTGCCGGGGGCGACAATCCCCAGCAGCAACAGCAGCAAAATCGTCCACAGAATTATCCCCAGCAACAGCAAGCCCAGCGCCGTTCCGCCGGCGGCGCCCTGCCTGGCCGATCCGAGGAGGAATCGTCGTCAGACGAGAATGCCCAAAATCAACGGACGCCGCAGCAGAATCAAAAAGAAAACTCCGGCCAGAGCAGTGAGCAAGGCGACGACAATTGAAGCCTGGCCCCCCCCGTGTGTGTTTGAGGCGGCTGTACATGATGAATTTACAGCGCCTTGAACACCACGACGGCGTTGTGCCCGCCGAAGCCGAGATTGCTGCTGAGGGCGACGCTTGTCTTGTGTGCGCGTTTGATATTCGCCACGTAGTCCAGGTCGCAATCAGGATAATCCTGCTCCTCGAGATTGATGGTCGGGGGAATTTCGCCGGATTCGATGGCCTTCACGCAGACAATGGCCTCGATGCCGCCCGCCGCGCCGAGCAGGTGCCCGGTCATGGACTTGGTGGAACTCATCGGGACTTTCGGCGCGTGTTCGCCGAAAACTTTTTTCACGGCGAGGGTCTCGAACTTGTCGTTATATTCCGTCGAGGTGCCGTGGGCGTTGATGTAGTCCACTTGCCGCGGCTCGAGGTGCGCGGTCTTGAGCGCGTTGCGCAAGGCGCGGGCGAGGCCGGTGCCTTCCGGGTCGGGGCTGGTGATGTGATAGGCGTCGCAAGTGGCGGCGTAGCCCACCAGTTCGCAATAGATGCGCGCGCCGCGTTTTTTGGCGTGCTCGAGGGTTTCAAGCACCAGCACGCC